>Ga0307509_10002457_pt1 | contig 29966 bp, 25 predicted proteins | sample 10_EM_MG_FD_202245 | JGI IMG/M metagenome (GOLD analysis project Ga0307509, IMG submission 202245) | Populus trichocarpa ectomycorrhiza microbial communities from riparian zone in the Pacific Northwest, United States - 10_EM | ecosystem: Host-associated > Plants > Roots > Unclassified | place...
TTAACCCTTTACTTACAATATCTGCTCCCTCTCATGCAAGGTTATGTTGCTCCGATACCACATGACTTTCAAGTTTTCCTCTTTAACAATCTTTCCATCTATCTACCCCTTCCATACAATATATCTCTATATTCAATACTTATTACATTAACTTTATCACCCAGGATAGGTCCTCAAGGTCTTGAGGCGGGCTGCTAGTTGCCTTAGTACTGTAGGAAGGGCATGAGATGCAACTTCCACAACTTGGTTTGCGCTCTTCAAAAACTAAACTAACAATAGAGACAACTGTATAAGTAGAACGCAAATATCGCATCCTCATCCTTCTATAGGTCACCGCACCTATCCCACATGTGCCGATCCCTCTGTGCACCCTCGTGGTGACAAAGGAAAGACATATCAGTAGATCCTTCCCCGAACAATTCATCAAATGGCCTCCCGAGCTACCCGGGCACCCCCGGACAGCTAAACCCAAATAAGAAGCCTTCAAGTGGTTTACTTGGATGGACTGTGGCTACTGTGCAAGCACTTGTATTGACCATCGTTGGTTCCCCCATACAAAACCCGCCAATCAACATCTGTCAGAGTAGAGGGTGTCTGGGCAGCCCGTGAGGCCGTGTATGCTCCCAAATAATCTGCAACGCTTCTTCACGATCTGACACTCTCACAATCTCCAGAATCAGCCACATCTATCTGACAGTTCTTGAGATATAATATGGTAGCTTCTCCGGCTGGTATTATCTCCAGAAGAGCTTTAGTTTCCAATTTTTGATCTGCCGCAGTCTCGTCGTTTAGCAGAGAATCTAGAGGATCATTTATCCAATTTCCAAAGACCCCCGGATGCAAGTACTTGGCATTTTCAAAAGTATCCGGATGCCTTGGCGCCAAGATGTCTAACTTTCCACCTAAATTCTCCAACCTTGATGCCAAGGCATCCGGATACTTATGAAAATGCCAAGTCATATATGTACCGCGCAGTTTATCAATTTGGAGATCAATGTCCTATCTGATCTGACGTGCTGGGGTGTACTGTGTGCTGTATTTGTGGGTCTGGCATGTGACGCAACCACCATTCCACAATGTACACCTGTGACGCAGCCCACAATGCCGAGCCAAATGCGAAAATTTTCTCCCCTTTAATATGCTAAAACCTTTTCTCTGTCTCCTCACATCATCCTCGCCTCCTCCTCTCACCTCAACACACTCACCCACACCACCTCACATGTGCACCACCCTCCACCACTGAGACGACTCATCATACCACACCTCCCGGAGCATACCTCTCACAGCACAACAGAGAGTACTCACACAACCACCATCCAGACAGCGGGACCACACCACACCAGAGACAGTACACGATTCTGAGCATACACACCAACCCACACCTTTCACTATACACGACAGTACGCCAGCGAGAGTACACACAGTACCACCCTAGGCTCAGTGCTCACAACGGGATACACAGCCGAGAGCCCCTCACACCACACCACTTCGAGAACTCCATCCTTTCCCTGCCCCTAGGCCTGACCAGGCAACATCCCCTTCGGTAAATCCCAACCAATCAACAATGCCACATTGTAGCGGCTGTCGAAGGGATAAACCCATTGAGGACTTTGACGCTGAGAGTCGAAGTGCCTTACGCCGGACCTGCCGTCCATGTCTGGTAAGTCTTGGGATATCATATTCCATCCTCCAATAGTGTAGGATCGTATGCTAATATCGGACGCCAGCCAAGGACTGATCCCAGATACTGAATCTAGCGAGTAAATGCGGTATCTTCTCACCTGTTGGTGCTTTCAGGAATTCAGATAGAAATGTCTTAGAATCCATCGCAAGCCAATCAGCGACCTTTCAGAAACTCCACAAAGTTGCCATATTCTTTTCATGCCAGCGAGCTTTCATATGATCCTAAGATACAGACACAGATTTTCACAAATGTTGGTGAGCCCATCTCAAAACCCCATACTCCTCCTTCTGTGGTTAAATTTAGTACTTCGCCGCAAGGGAAATTAGTTAGCAGTTGTAGTGACTGTGGCTCTCACCCTCCAAATCCTCATCACCAATTCTCCTCCTTCGTTATCATCACTACAGTAGCCAGAATTCTTGCTTCGTTGGAAAGCCACAGCTACACCTAACAGCCACTGTAGGTAAGCTCATTGTCCACTCTGTACCACGCAACCCATCCCTAATTGGGCTGGCTGCCATCAAGCAGTGTTCGCAACAGGGCAGTCTGTCCGTCCAGGCCCTGAATAAGTGCGGTCGATATTGTCTTGTCCTGTTTAGTCATTTTCTGAACTTGCCCGACAAGTAAGAGCCAATAACCAGGATGGAGGACATTGTGTTGTCCCCCACCCTCCGCCACCATCAGCCTTACACCTGTGGTCCCCCACCCTGCCCTACAGTCTTCCACTGTTTTGCGATATGTTCCGCAGTGTTCCCCCATCCGCCATCATCCCCGGCAAGCCTATATAGGCACTTGCAGTCCCATACCTGAAGATGTCCCACATCATAGGGCTCGTTCTCCTTTCTAATGACAGCCGTCCTCAGAGTTCAAGGAGGAGAACGGACAACATTGTGTTGTTCCGTCCTGTGTTCCAAAGCATCTCGTCCGGACGCCAGGGCCCTGGCCTCTTATAGTCGCGTCCGTCCTGGGCAGGCTGGGTAAGAACAGCCAGACATGGCATCAGTCTTTTGTAAACACCGCAGTACTCTAGGTTGACAGGCGGGCCCTGATCTGAGGTTCCCAAACGTGCTGTTGATGGACCCAATTTTTGAGTAAGAGTGTGAGATGATTGAATGTCAAACTGATTTAGTTTAGTTTTGCGAAAACAATGATACCGTATCATAAAACCCCCAAAGTATGAGCCCAGCTCCAGTCGGTAACCCCACCGCCCCAGATGTATCCACACACACACACTTCCGACAATAATACTGTATCATACAAGAAGTAATACGAAGAAGCTTACGAGAGTACTCTTACTCCTATATCGTAGCAGTGTGGTGTTCCTGGCCTGCAAATGACGCTTGCTCAATTCCTGTCTGCGTTGTCTCGCTCTCTGTCTTGTATCAGATCATGATGGGTATCAGCTGATGAGATAGGGAATGGGATCGGGTTTAGACCCGACACGGGAGAAACCGTTTTCTATAAAATATGGGCTAAGGAGCTGGACCCATGTTGGTTGTTGAAAACTCCCTTTGGCTTGCAAATTTGGCTTTGGGTATATTGTTGAACTTTTGCCATTTTTGTTTGTACAACCAGGAAAGCATTACAAGTAGAGGAATACATAACAGTGGTGGGATGGTGCAGCTCTCTGGAGAGCCAAGTGAAGTGGCTGAAGAAATGTGAGGTTGGCTCAGGGCGCTGGGGAGGTCCACGGTTCAAGTTTCTTTGGTAGTAGGGAGAACCAGTGGGGGAAAGTCAGACATCTATGGGTATTTGAATCTGATGTCACAGGCGCCCAAATCTGTCGAACCAATAATCTCCGAACAATGTCTCTAACCCCATACCTGCCCCTCAGTACCCCTCACCCGGCCACATCTACATTACTCCGGGCTTGTACTTACATTATTTATACTGCTGCTACAAGTATTACAGCCTGACTGGTCAGCTGAGGGGCGGCTCATTCAATTATTACTCACCATATATCATGATATCTGATGTTATACTAGCATCCAACCAAATAGTAAACATCAAAGGATACGCTTGACTGGTCGGTCGAGGGGCTGCTAGTCTATATATGTACTGGGCAGTTTTATCTCAAAGTGATATCAGATCAATCAAAAAAGGGCGCAATCAGCTGATCTGATAGTGTGATCTGTGATGGTGTGTACCAGACTGGGTATTTATGATCACGATATGTGGTGAGGCTCAAAACGCCAAGATGCCAAGCAAAAATGCGAAAATCTTTTCACTCTCCACTGTTAAAAGTTTGCTCTCTCCTGTTTCTCCTCCACTGGCACAACCATGCCTCTATGCACATACCTCATCACACTTGTCATCTCTTATCGTCAACTATGCTCATAGATTTGGGTTCCCCTATGTTGATATTATCTTTCAGTGTGCTTGCACTCAACTGACAGTCCTTGAATCTCAGTCAGATATCACCTCAATGCCTCTCACTTGAGCTGGATGCGGCAGATGTGAGCAACCAGTTTGTGAGTTTGATCATAATCCCTGTAGTGTTTTAAGCAAAACACGTTATGCTTGCCTGGTTAGTATTAAACCTTTGACTTCCACAGGAAACTAACAATTTTTGGCTTCAATAACAGAAATAACTTACCCCCCGGACACAGTAGAGAACTCCACGCCAATAACGCAGCCCAGGAATACATGGGAAGATGTGTTTAGCTGCCAGTATGCAAGGTACAATATCAGACTCTTATTTTGGGTAATATCTAAGCAGAATTAAAGTGATGGAGTATGCAGCGGGAGATGGTCTAGCGAGAGGGATAGTGACAAATGGAGGAGCAGGTAAGTTGATTATTGATACTCAGGTTATTAAGGGGAGATTCTATTAGGAAGAAACAGGTCAGAAACAGAGCAGCAGAGGGAGGCAATATTGTGGTACTGATGCCCAATATTACAAGTATGTTTATCTATAACCTTCATACGATTAATATTTTAACAGTGATAAATACAGCAGGTACACAAGCAGAAATGGGGGGAGCAAAGGTAGCACTGAGGGGAATTCAAGAAGGTACAGTAATACCCTATTTTGTTATAAGGTATATCTCATAGTAAGAAAGGTATCAGGTATGCTTGCCACAGTGGAAGGAGATGGGGTAAGGCTGAGGAAGAACCCCGAAGGTATGGTTCCTGTTGAGCTCAAGGTAAATTGAGAATATAAGTTAATGGAAATCAGAGTACCTGTTGAGGCAGAGGAGTTAAGACAATATGGGCACAGTCATTGGCAGCTGGTAGTCTTGGAATATGATGGTAATGTGAGAGGACTGTTACTCTGAACATGCAGGCAGAGTCTGGTATGTGCTATCCACTTAGAAGCTATATTATCGAATTGGAAAGAAACTGACATGTGAGAATAATATAGACCGCTGCAGAGGGGGAAGGAAGTTTACCTGTAGGGGCATTAGCTGTCAATATGAAGGTAATTCTCATAGTGGCTGGTCTGAGTTGTCCAAGGATTGCTATATCATGGGGGATAGAGTGGTTATGAAAGGGTGGTAAAAATATTTCTCTAACATGGCAATGTCAAAATCGCAAAACCAGGTGATTATAGTTAAAGACTGCTGAATTGACCTTCTGGGTGTTGGTACAGGGCAGTGGTGGAATATTAAGTTAATAGGGGAGGATCACAATAAATGAACAACATAATCCTACTCAATGACCACTCTATTGAGCTAATGGGATAGTGAATAGGCGAGTTTTAAACCTACTGCTCTAAGGGGATGAGATCAATCTGAACAAAACAAATATTTATAGATAAATACCAGTGTGTGGTGCTGCTTGGAGGAGACACAAGTAAGTAGTGAAAATACTACTCATAAGAGGCGATATCAATCCTAACAGATGAGATGAGTGAGGTTATACACAATAGTTGTAAAAATACTACTCACATCTAATGGCATCAGCCCTGCAAAGTCTGAAGATGGCAGCCATAGTGAGTTCTGATAACCTATGGAGTACCCAGTATTTGAAGCGTGACAGTATTGTGGAAAATGTTGGTAGCGATCAAGGGACCTGCCGGGTCCGACTGAGCATGGCCCAGAGCCACAGGTGAGAATGGAATGCAAAATATGCCTGTTTTTGTGGTTGAATTCCCAGGACAGCTGCTATAAACAAGGATGAGGAGCATTACAACGTGAGACAACTACTACCATGAGACAGAAGGTCAAATCATATGACCGCTGGGGATGGCAGGGGACTGAGAAGCAAGGTGGGCAATGGTTGAGGGGGGGCTGAAAATAGTGAATAATATTGAAAAGGAGAGCACAATAGCAGGGGACTATTGAATGGCATGGAGGACAATAGTAGAGCATGAGATGGGATGGTAGAGGTAAACACAAGGTTGTCTCTACTGGTCTGTGGTGCTTACTTCTATGGCAAGTTCAGAAAATATCACTACACAGATTGCCTCATTACTAATACTGGTTGTTGAAGCCCTATTGGTTTCCTGCTCTGTGTATAAGCGAAAGCCGCAGAGCAATAGTATTGATGGTATCCCCAAGTAGCTACAGCATGTGCAGCAGACAAGCAAACCTCTGTCTTGCATTCATCACAATGACTGGTAGGATTCTGTTGCAATACCCTCTGACTACTTACTATTTACCCACTCATGAGTGCCTTGCATCCTGTCCCCTGGAAGCTATTCCTAATATCAGTAATTTCTCTTCAGAGGGAGTAATTAAGCTTAAACCTTTCCATACCATCAATTAGTAAACAGATCAAAGGATACGCTTGACCGGTCGGTCGAGGGGCTGCTAGTCATATATGTACTGCGCAGTTTATCAATTTGGAGATCAATGTCCTATCTGATCTGACGTGCTGGGGTGTACTGTGTGCTGTATTTGTGGGTCTGGCATGTGACGCAACCACCATTCCACAATGTACACCTGTGATGCAGCCCACAATGCTGAGCCAAATGCGAAAAAATTTTCCCCTTTAATATGCTAAAACCTTTTCTCTGTCTCCTCACATCATACTCGTCTCCTCCTCTCACCGCAAAACACTCACCCACACCACCTCACATATGCACCACCCTCCACCACTGAGAGGACTCATCATACCACACCTCCGGGAGCATACCTCTCACAACACAACAGAGAGTACACACATAACCACCATCTAGATAGAGGGACCACACCACACCAGAGACAGTACGCCCGATATGACACGATTCTGAGCATACACACCAACCCACCCCTTTCACTATACACGACAGTACGCAAGCGAGAGCACACACAGTACCACCCTAGGCTCAGTGCTCACAACAGGATACACGGCCGAGAGCCCCTCACACCACACCACTTCTAGAACTCCATCCTTTCCCTGCCCCGAGGCCTGACAACGCAACATCCCATCCGGTCAATCCCAACCAATCAACAATGCCAGGTTGTAGCGCGTGTCGAAGGGATAAACTCCTTGAGGACTTTCACGGTGATAGTGGAGATGCCTTACGCCGGACCTGCTATCTATGTCTGGTAAGTCTTGGGATATCATGTTCCATCCGCCAATAGTGTAGGATCGTATGCTAATATCGGACGCCAGCCAAGGACTGATCCCCGATAGTGAATCTAGCGAGTAAATGCAGTATCTTCTCACCAGTTGGCGCTATCAGAATTCACATAGAAATGTCTTAAAATCCATCGCAAGCCAATCAGCCACCTTTCAGAAACTCCACAAAGTTGCCACATTTTTTTCATGCCAGCGAGCTCTCATATGATCCTAAGATACAGACACAGATTTTCACAAATGTTGGTGAGCCCATCTCAAAACCCCATACTCCTCCTTCTGTGGTTAAATTCAGTACTTCGCCGGAAGGGAAATCAGTCAGCAGTTGCAGTGACTGTGGCTCTCACCCTCCAAATCCTCATCACCAATTCTCCTCCTTCGTTATCATCACTACAGTAGCCAGAATTCTTGCTTCGTTGGAAAGCCATAGCTACACCTAACAGCCACTGTAGGTAAGCTCATTTTCCGCTCTGTACCACACAACCCATCCCTAATTGGGCTAGCTGACATCGAGCAGGGTTCGCAACAGGGCAGTCTGTTCGTCCAGGCCCAGAATAAGTGCGGACGATATTGTGTTGTCCTGTTTAGTCATTTTCTGAACTTGCCTGACAAGTAAGAGCCAATAACCAGGATGGAGGACATTGTGTCGTCCCCCACCCTCCGCCATCATCAGCCGTACACCTGTCATCCCCCACCCTGCCCTACAGTCTTCCACTGTTTTGCGATATTTTCCGCAATGTTCCCCCATCCACCATCATTCCCGGCAAGCCTATATAGGCACTTACTGTCCCATACCTGAAGATGTCCCACATCATAGGGCTCATTCTCCTTTCTAATGACAGCCGTCCTCAAAGTTCAAGGAGGAGAACGGACAACATTGTGTTGTCCCGTCCGGTGTTCCAAAGCATCTCATCCGGACCCCAGGGCCCTGGCCTCCTATAGTCGCCTCCATCCTAGGCAGGCTAGGTAAGAACAGCCAGACATAGCGTCAGCCTTTTGTAAACACCGCAGTACTCTAGGTTGATGGGCGGGCCCTGATCTGAGGTCCCGAAACGTGCTGTTGATGGACCCAATTTTTGAGTAAGAGTGTGAGATGATTGAAGGTCAAACTGATTTAGTTTAGTTTTGCGAAAACAATGATACCGTATCATAGAACCCCCAAAGTACGAGCCCAGCTCCAGTCGTTAACCCCACCGCCCCAGATGTATCCACACACACACACTTCCGACAATAATACTGTATCATACAAGAAGTAATACGGAGAAGCTTACGAGAGCACCCTTACTCCTATATCGTAGCAGCGTGGTGTTCCTGGCCTGGAAATGACGCTTGCTCAATTCCTGTCTGCGTTGTCTCACTTTCTGTCTTGTATCAAATCATGATGGGTATCAGCTCATGAGATAGGGAATGGGATCGTGTTTAGACCCGACGCGGGAGAAACCGTTTTCTATAAAATATGCGCTAAGGAGCTGGACCCATGTTGGTTGTTGAAAACTCACTTTGGCTTGCAAATTTGGCTTTGGGTATATTGTTGAACTTTTGCTATTTTTGTTTGTACAAGCAGGAAAGCATTACAAGTAGAGGAATACATAATAGTGGTGGGATGGTGCAGCTCTCTGGAGAGCCAAGTGAAGTGGCTGGAGAAATGTGAATTTGGCTCAGGGCGCTGGGGAGGTCCACGCTTCAAGTTTCTTTGGTAGTAGGGAGAACCAGTGGGGGAAAGTCAGACATCTATGGGTATTTGAATCCGATGTCACAGGCGCCCAAATATGTCGAACCAATAATCTCCGGACAATGTCTCTAACCCCATACCTGCCCCTCAGTACCCCTCACCCGGCCACATCTACATTACTCCGGGCTTGTACTTACATTATTTATCCTGCTGTTACAAGTATTACAGGCTGACTGGTCAGCTGAGGGGCGGCTCATTCAATTATTCCTCACAATATATCATCATATCTGATGTTATACTAGCATACAACCAAATAGTAAACATCAAAGGCTACGCTTGACCGGTCGGTCGAGGGGCGGCTAGTCTATATGTACTGTACGTAATTTTCCCAATGAGACATCTGATGATCTGATACCATCTCACCCCACCCGAAACAACAGTCAGAACCTGTCCTATAACAACTGTATTGGTCCATGATATGTAAAACCTATCTTATACAACGTTGCAGCTGGCAACCATCCATCTAATTTTTTTCTCTTCCACCTTCTTTCTCCTCTCCCCATACATGCTTCTCTCTGCCTTCCACTTCACCTACCCTCATCTTTTATTATTCCCCACTTATCCCTTATTTTCTCCACATCCCTCTGTTCTCTGAACAACTCTCATTAATTCATCATAACCCTCTACTGCCCCTCTCTTACCCCTCTCAGACTCTTATCTCACTACTCCTTCACCGCTCCGTCACCACTCCCTCACCACTCCCTCACCACTCCCTCACCACTCCCTCACCACTCCCTCTCCACTCTCTCACCACTCTCTGACCCCTCCCTCACCGCTCCCTCCCCAGTCTCTCACCACTCCCTCACAACTCCCTCACCGCTCCCTCACCGCTCCCTCACCACTCCCTCACCGCTCTCTTACCCTTTGCTCCCTTACTGCTCCCTCACCACTCCCACACCCCTTGCACCCTCACCCCTCCCTTACTACTCCATTCCGGCTTGCTCCCTCACCTCTCTCTCACTACTCCCTCACTGCTTGCACCCTCACTGCTTCCTTACCAGTGCCTCACCGCTCTCACACCGCTCTCACACCTCCCTTACCTCTCCCTTACCTCTCCCTTACCTCTCCCTTACCTCTCCCTTACCTCCCCCTTACCTCCCTCTTACCTTTCCATTACCTTTTCCTTACACCTCCCCACACGTCTCTCCCACGTCTCTTACCCCTCCTTTACCCCTCCCTTACCCCTTCCTTACCCCTTCCTTACCCCTTCCTTACCCCTTCCTTCCCCCTTCCTTACCCCTTCCTTACCCCTTCCTTACTCCTCCCTTACCTCTCTTACTCCTCTCTTACGCTTTTACAACATTTTCCCTTTACCTACTATACCTTGTTTACCTCATTGTACTTGGAAAATCTGTACTCATAAAGGGTTTAGTTTCTCATTATTCCATCCCCATCTTGATAGCTCTGGCACTTCTACATTTGGGAAGCTCTCTGTTCATACATCATAGTAAGATATATTCCGTATTTCATTCCTGTTGATTTGATATGTACTAATTAATATTCAATACTTAGATAGGAGAATATGGAGACCGAAAGGTGTGGCAAGTGCCTTCGGAGCAGAGAGTATGCAGTATTCGATCTTGATGCTAGAGGCAATCGTCGCAAGACATGTAGAGACTGCTTGGTAAGCTACTCTCCTGAATCCTGCATATTATAAACTGTTAATATAATAATACTGACTAAGTAAATGATATTTGTTTACTAGGCAAGGCAGAGGGATGCAAGACAACGGGCAAGACAAGCCTTGAGGCCAGCAAATCAAATTGCTGCTCCTGAGGGGCTAGAGGTGGTGGGTCAGGCTAATATTCCTGTTCCCACTGCTTTTATTGAGCATTGTCTAGAATGGACAGCTCATATACTTGGTCATATGGACCTGATATGTAGTGCATGCCATGCATTGCACTGGCAGGCAGAAAGACCACAAAATAGGACCCGTGCTAAGACTGGAACCTTTCAGACGTGCTGTAAGCACGATGATGTGATAGTTGAGAGGATGAGGGCTTTGCCTGAACCCTTGAATACCTTGATAACTGGGCAAGATGGTCAGTCAAGGTTGTTTCGGCAGCATATCCGTCGCTGGAATACGCTGTTTGCTTTCTCATCTATCAGCTTTAATACTGATGCGCGTACTGGGACTACACGGCAGGGCTTACAGCTCTTCCAGATCCATGGTGCCATCTATCACCAGCAAGGTTCACTGGTTCCACCAGGGGGTCAGGATGCCCTGTTCTCCCAAATATACTTATATGATCCAGTTGAGGCAGCTCAAGCAAGACATGCAAGAGCACCTACACTCAATGTGACAATAATTGAATCCTTAACAAGGATGCTACAGCAGGTATGCCCTTATATCCAGCTGTATCTTACAGCCAGTGAAAGGTTCGCACAGCTGTCAGAGCAGGAACCTGACCTGCGTATTATTCTCAATCCCCAACTGAGCTTAATTGTGGAATCAGGGGCAGATATGAGAAGAGAAAACTTGCCCACAGCTAATGAAGTTGCATTGATCCTGCCTGAGGAATATGGCAGGGGAGGATTTCGTGATATTATACTAGCTGAGCGGGTTAATGGTGAGGTCCCAGATAATGGATTGACCATCATTAATTCCAATCATGCCTCCTACTTGCCACTCCACTATGTGCTCCTCTTCCCATATGGGGAGCCTGGATGGCACTGGGCAAGAACTCTTGAGAATCAGGATGGCAATCGTCAGAACCTGAGAATGTCACAAAGGACATTTTTCAGGTTCCGCTTACACACCAGGACTGACGAACCAGCAACTCTTATAAGATCCCAAAGGCTCTTCCAGCAATTTGTGGTTGATGCCTGGGCAGCTTGTGATCAGAACAAGCTGAACTGGCTCCGAACAAATCAGGCTAAACTTAGAACTGATTTGTACAATGGTCTTGCAGATGTACTGCAACAAGACGATGTGAATCCAGAGGAAGTTGGACGCAGAGTTGTCTTACCATCAAGCTATGTTGGTGGAGACAGATTCATGCAGCTGTTGTACCAGGATAGTATGGCCCTGGTACGCCACTTTGGAAAGCCTTCACTATTCATTACGTTTACCGCTAACTCAAAGTGGGCTGAGATACAAGATGAGCTACTACCTGGTCAGACTGCTATTGACCGCCCAGATCTTGTGGCTAGTCTTCAATCTCAAGGTCCGTGATCTGTTGGATCAGCTCAAGCACAAGCAAGTGTTTGGTCCTTGGCGTGGCTGGGTCTGGACAATAGAATACCAGAAGCGTGGGCTGCCTCATCTTCATCTGCTGCTGTTTCTGAAAACTGATGTCCAATTTCTTACACCTGTCTATATTGACAGGTTTATATCTGCTGAAATCCCAACTGAAGATGACTTGATAGGTCAACAGTTGAGGACTATTATTGAGAGTACCATGGTACATACATAATATGTAGGGGGAAATGGTAATGCCTTATGCATGAAAGACCTAAACCCAGCCGTTGTGACCACCTGTCACAAGGGGTATCCACGTGATTTCTTAGAGGAGACAACAGTTCCTGAGAATGGATACCCCCTGTACCGAAGACGGAATACAGGCAGGTCTTTTATAATACCCGTTCCTGGATCAGGAGGTACACTTACTGCTGTGATTGACAATTGTAGAGTTGTACCATACAGCCCCTATCTGTCTCTCCGGTATAATGCCCACATTAATGTAGAGGTTTGTGGTTCAGTACAAGTAGTGAAGTATATTTACAAATACATTTACAAGGGTGGGGATAGAGCTACAGTCAGTGTGGAGTCTGAGCATGATGAGATCAAGCGCTATCTGCATGGACGGTATTTAGGTCCAACTGAAGCAGTTTGGCGTTTGTTTGAATTTGATATGCATGATGAACAACCACCGGTAACGCATCTGTCATTACATATGCCAGGACAACAGGCAATTTACTTTGCAGGACATGATGATCCAGATCATATTCGTGATCTAATTGAGGGGTCTATGACTACACTGATGGCATTCTTTTCTTACAATGCCCAGCATGAATATGGCAGGCAATTCCTGTACTATGAATTTCCTGAACACTTTGTGTGGGTGCGTAAGATAGGATGGAAAAAGAGGCAAAGAGGGACTGCAGTGGGCCGGATGTATTCGGCAAGTCCCTTTCAGGGTGAGAGATATTATCTCCGCCTGCTATTAACTGTCGTTCGAGGAGCTACAAGCTTTGAAAATTTAAGGACAGTTGATGGTATGGTGTACCCAATATTTAAAGGTGCAAGTATTGCTTTAGGATTATTGGAAGATGACGGCGAGTGGGTAGCCCTCTTTAGGGAAGGTGCCCAGTTTATGACTGGTAGGGCCTTGCGATATCTATTTGCTTTGGCTCTGCAGTATACAACTATTAGCAACCCACTTGCCATTTGGGAAACATTTTGGCCAAGTATGTGTGATGATATTCCACATATCTTGGCTACTGGAAGGGTCCCAGTACCTCCAGGACCAGAGGAAATTGAAGGCAGAATTGACTTAGACTATGGTCTCTACCTCCTTCAAGACATCTTGAATGAATTTGGAAAGTTACTATTAGACTACGGATTGCCAGAACCACTTCTTTCATGGGTGGCACAACATCCTAACTCTAATAATCCAATGATTGAAGAAGAATTAGCCTATGATCCACATCAGGAGGAGGAATCTTGCAATATAATGAGAGCACAGCTCAATCCAGAGCAGAAAAATTGTTTTACAGAAATATTAAATATTGTGGAAAAATATGAGCAGAATCCTCGTGGAAATCATAGGTCGGGTTTCTTTCTTCAAGGTGCAGCTGGAACTGGCAAGACATTTCTCTATAACTGTCTCTGTAGTTACCTACGTGCTAGGGGCAAAATTGTACTCTGTGTTGCATCATCTGGTATTGCAGCTCAATTATTACCAGGTGGCCGTACAGCTCACTCCAGATTCAAGATTCCTCTATCCAATGCACTTAATAGTGGATGCAATATGACAAGCAACTCACCTCTTGCCCAGCCGATCAGAAAGACATCACTGATCATTTGGGGTGAGGAGCTTATGCAACATAAGTCCTGCTTTGAAGCAGTCAACTGGACCTTGAATGATATATGTCATGTAAGTGATAGTTGTCTGTTTGGTAAAATTCCTACTGTACTTGGTGGAGATTTTGCTCAAATCTTACCAGTGGTCAGGCGAGGTTCACAGCAGGCTACTGTACAAGCCTGTCTCCAGCATAGCTCTCTCTGGGACAGCTTGCAAGTATTAAGACTTAAGACAAGTATGAGAATTGAGGCTAACAATTCCAACCAAATCTTCATCGACTTTCTTAAGAGTCTGGTGAATGATGCAAACATGTATGGAAAGATTAATCTACCTGCATATATTCGTAGAGTTGAAACAGTAGATCATCTCTGTCATCAGCTCTACCCCAAGCATTGTTAACTGAAGCTGTTACATCTCACAGTGCTCTTATTGGAAGGGCAATTCTGGCTTTCAAGAATGACACTGTGACTGATTTCAATAACAGTCTTCTAGACAAGATGCCTGGGACAGAACACCGCTTTGAGGCTGTCAACAAGGTAGAACTTTGTCAAGAGGCTGCAGACTCAGAGCCCTACGCGGTAGAATATTTGCAGAGTATAAACCTGGCCTCAATACCCCCATCCTGTCTTAGATTGAAAATTGGAGTACCACTAATCCTCATCAGGAATCTGAGTCCGAAGCATCGGATGTGTAATGGTACTAGATTAAGGTTGTTGGGAATTAACCGCAACTGTTTACAGGTAGCTATTCTAGGTGGCAGGTGGGATGGAGAGATTCGCCTTCTGCCTAGGATAAAGCTCACCACCAGTGATGAGGAGCTGTCATTCATTCTTGAACGTAAGCAGTTTCCTGTACGTTTATGTTTTACTATGACTGTGAACAAATCTCAAGGCCAATTTCTGAAAAAGGTAGGTGTGGATCTTCGTACTGATGCATTTACACATGGCCAACTTTATGTAGCACTGTCAAGAGTAACATCACTGGATGGACTTACTCTATTGTCATCCAGTAATACTCCAACAGTTACATCAAACATTGTATATCCAGAGGTCCTGCTTTCAGATACCTTTGCAATGGAAATCTCCACCTTCACTAAAAGTGGTACATTTAGATTAAGTTATTGTTACTTTGCTTGTATTTTTACTGCGAATCCTGTGAAAGTACTCTTTTTCCATAACAGTATTTTTCCATTATATCCGGAGGGTTTTGACTGAATGGTTTTAATGAGGCTTTCTATATACTGTTTGCATTTTTTATCTTTATTTTATAGCTGCGTCTAAATATATATATCTATCTCTTTATTGTTTACCCACTTTGTTCTTACATAATCAACTAATTATTTATATTATTATCGGAATTCCTGCTATGATATCCTATTATTGGTTGGTGTTTTTAATACTTTATATCACAGGATTGGATTATTAGTTCATGTGTTTGCACCTTTACCCCCATGACACATTACTTTTCTTCCTCCTACACATATTATCATCTTCCTCATACAATATCACCATCTACCCAGCTGCCTCATTCATACTATCTCAACAATAAACAATTATTTTATCAACCACATCACTCAGGCCAGGTCCTCAAGGTCTTGAGGAGGGCTGCTAGTACTCGAGTACTGGTACAATACTACACTGCCTTATCGGGAAACGGCGAGGCCCTCGCTTAAGGCTAATTGATGAATGAAGCTTTTGATGGGCAGAAGGTCGAAACAAATCAGCTTGAACCTTCCCCATTACGCGTCTTACTGCGGCTGTACGGTACAGTAAGTCAATCAAAAGTAGATCAGCGCCTCCACTACCGTATCGGGGGGAGTGGTGAACTCTAACTGGTTGCCTAGCAACCAGACAGATACTCCCGTCTGCAAGGGTAACTTCGCCTGTATTCGAGTAAACACATGACCCCCACCCAGGCGGGGCACAAAAGCACCTAGCAATCAGCAAAATGACAGTGGTCTTTTTGTGTGCAAATAATAAAAGTCCTCCGGCCCTTTCTCCCCCAAATCAGCCTTCTTCCCTTTTCCTTCCTTCAACCCTCTCGCCTTGACGGATTTCCTTCATTTTGTTCTAAATAAATAAATAATGCGACGGTTCCTCAACATACGAACGGTTTCTACAGTACTTAACATCCTCTCATGGATATTCCTCCTCCTGCCAGCGATCCAAGCCTTGCCGCTCCCTTTGCTCGCCCCGCGCGCAGCCCCGAAGGTAGTGACAGTAAGCCGCGATCGAGTATGCCTCACCCCTGCGCCCTGGACGCAGATATTCTCCTTCTTCCTCACGAACTACATTGCGAGAATCGCAACGTTTAAGAAGACCTCCGGGTATGCGGGATCGAGGGACCACTTGCGCACAGCAATAAGTTTGTTCGTCCCATTTTACGGTATCTCGCAGGCTGCCGAGACGATCGCTCGGGGGGCACGTTTTTTGGGTCGGGATGAGCTGGGCGGGGCGTTATATGCCGGGGCGTTGTGCGTTGTGCAGAGGCTAGAGACTTGGAGGCCGATTGACGGTGGCATTGTTTGCGGGTGCATTATTGAGCCGCCGCGGAGTAGGAAGGGGAGGAGGAGGAAGGGAAGAAGGAAGAAGGAACCGTATGCTACCACATCACGAGAAAATCAAACCCTATGAGGAGAGGACCAACTAATATTCCACAACAGGATTAATACCAACGAAGCAGTAGTCCAGATCCAGCTTCCGACAATGAAGCAGATTGGCGATCCTGCAAAGTGGAAAATACAAGGCCAATACAACCTCCCACCAGGCTACTGCTTCTCCTTCCTGCCAGCGGGCACTTCCATAGGCCCCAAGGACCCACGCACAAATCGCGAAGAGATAGTCATCGCCTCCTCCTACGGCACAGCAAAGTCCTTCACCGGTCTCCTCCAGATAATAATATCGGTCTTCTCACTCTACTCCTCCTCTTCTGACCAAGTCAACCATTATGGCTACGCTGCCTTTGGCTTTAGCGTTATCCCCTACACGGTCATGTCCTTTATCAACGCAATCGCAAATTCGATAGAGGCTGATTATGATACGCTGTTCATGGTTGAGTCGGAAGTTATGGGTGAAGTGTCTGCGCGTACCGACGAGGAGTTCGTTGGTGCGGTTGCGGCGCTCACAGAGGAACATCCTAAGGAGGGTATAGACTTGATGTTTCGGGGGAGTAGGGAGCATGGCTGGCGCGCCTATGAGCTTGATGGGCGCGGGGAGGAGGTAGGAAGGAGGTGGCGGGTTACTTTCGAAGAGGAAGAAATCAATGACGAGAATTTCTCGACACCAGCAAGGATCAACCAGAACGCTATTAGGATCATGGTCCCAGCCGAGGGGCAGTACCGGCGGAAGAGGGAAGCTGTCAAGTTTAGCCAGAAGTTTTATAACTTCTCTGTCTTCATTATAGTTTTCATCTCGCTCATCATCCCTTATATTGTCATTGCCAGTCTCACCCATTTCAGGCCTAGAGGAAGCACGACGAGACAGCGCACGTTCATGATGGGCTGGTTGGTTGTTGGTCAGGTTATTGGTGTAGTGGACTTGATTGAGTCTACAGGTGGTGGAAAGAAGCGGTGGTGGGATTTGCTGGAGAATTCGATAAAAGTGGTGATCGTCATTGCGGGATTTGCATTTGCCGTCGGGGGGTTCATCGAGGCGGGGAAAATGTTGAGGAATTTTGGTTTCTGTTTTAGGACTTGAGGCCGATTGGGGCTGTTTCCTTCTCCCTATTGTTCTATTTATTGTCTTTTTCGGCGTTGGTATGGCTTTCTGGTTTTTTATGATACCCGGTTTGGAGGATTAGAGTGGGACGCCTTTTTCTTTTCTTTTCTTTTCTCTTTATCTACTGTAGGATCGGGCTAGCTTTGGGGGGGTTAATCTTATTGGTATGTTGGCGGGATCGTCATGTTATTTCTAAATTTGAATGTATGATACCTTAGCTATGCCAACAAATCGGCCAACGGTCTCTATTCACAATTACCTCGGGGAGAGTTTGGAGCGTCGCAGTCCCTGATCCTATGACAAGTTTGGATGATTCCAAACCCCAAACCACAATAAACCCAGACCATGACTCTAAATTCGTGGTGTACGACACTAGATAGTATGGCACAATTTTATAAGCTAGAGTTTACCTATGATTCCGGTTGTGTTTTCTGATCATTTATCTTAATTAGGGCTTGGGTTTCGAACTCCAGCTCGGCCTGATTCTAACCTACCGGTATTCTAATATATCATACGGGCTCTTGAGCCAAATTACCCAGCCTACTCTTTTCAGAAGCATTGTTCCTCCTTACTACCCGAACCCAATCAGATCTTGAAGGCCCTAAACAAATTCCCTTCGGAGTCGCATACGGAAAACCTTCCAAATCAAAATTCCCTCCAGGAGCGCTACCTGCCCATCTAGTCTTTTGCTCTGTATTGGAAAACAATACTTCAATACGACGGAACCTGCGAGTATGTTAGGCTGCCTGAAGTAACTACCTGGGGCCCGGATTCAAGAAACAATGTGTCATATAGATGTGTACTATACAAAGGCCGCTCATCGGTGTAAAAACTCGGGTACTTGAACAGAGTGTTATGTCATTGGGGTTGCCTCCTCTGGTAAGGTCTGGTGTGTCTTTGTCTTTTACGTCCCCGTGAGGGGCTGGGCAGCTCTTTCTCTGCCGTGGTTTTCACCCCTTTTCCACAATAGGAAATTCTCGACTGCATATATACGGTTTAATAATTGGAGTTTTTACAGCGGGGCTGCCCTACGACCTACGACAGGCGTATGCATTAAAAAATAAATAAAGAAACACCTCCATCAACCACTGTCCATACTGTTCGGCACCTTTCTAGTTTGCTTTGCCTTCACGCCACTTACTCCCTAGTCTCGTTCTCGGACACCCTGTTGGAACATTCTTCCATATCCGGTATGGTCGACCGCAGTGTGGTATGTCAACTGGTGATGCGGCAGGTGAGGCCGCGAGTGAGGCCGCATGAGCTAAGGGAAGCGGTGGCCGGTTCTTTAGTGTATAAATAGTCGGGCACCTCCCCAGCTCAATCCACGCAGTCGTCACAACACGCCCTATTGGAAATGCCAGTTTGATGACCGCATTTGATGCGGGATGTACCCGCACTCTATGGCCGCAGAGGCATACGTACGTACTAGTCAAAGGACGCGCAAGCCCTGAAAATGTTTTCATCCCACTTGTTTTTCTTTCCTTTACACCTTTTCTCGCGACACACCTTCCTTCCTGTGCACAACTTTCCTCACGCCTTTCTTTTCATCAAGTTATCATCAATCATGATCCTCATCTCCACTTAAGCGGTTTCGGTCCACTGCGTAAAATCCTCACCTTAAATCATTGCCTCCGTAGCCCAGATTTCCAACCCGCCCTGCCAGACCTACCTCGAGTGACAGCTAGTGACTCTGCTCTAGAAATATCACCCGACCCCCCACCTGAAAGTCAGATGCAAAGCCCTAAACTATAATCATTATCATAAATTATATATATTGTATCCCAACACTCTTTTAGTAGACACCTACCAATACAGTTGTCCCTAGTGACGTTCAGTGTATACTTATGACCAGCTTGAGAGTTTTCTTAGGTCGCTTTCATACACTTAGGGGATAAAGTTATTTAGCACCCCAACGTTTGTAAGGTTTCCCAGACTGTGTTTTGTAAGGTGTGCAAGCTGTAGTTTGTAAGGAATGGCTTGCCAAACGAGAGAAGGAACTTTTATATGATAAGGTAAACACAATTGTGTGGCCATTTGGGCTCAACCCTAAACTACCCTGCTTTCAAACCGCAGCTCATAAGGTTCCCAAACTCCACCCCTCAAACAATGATGCTGCCAAACACGGCTAACCTTACAAAAGTTGGCGTGCTAAACAGCCCCTTAGTTCCTATTGCCTAGCCCTAATGCACTCAGTGTCATCACGAGTGATGCCAAGTGACTGCTTACGTCCCCCTCTCCTTTACAAATATCCCAGCTCCAGGAAAGCTCTATTTACCGTCCCATAAGGGGGAGTTAACGGCCTGAGTAATGGGATACGGGGATAGCGGTTTCTGTGCTCGGTAGGTGTCGAGAAATCGCCGTTGGCATTAGCTCCCCAGTTAGTACTTCAAGGTCTAGGTAGGGAAAAGAATATTGAGTGATATTCGACATCACTGAAGCGAAATATATGTATTATGTTTAGTCTCCCTTTCGGTAGATCTAAAAGTCAACAAATTGACCTTCCGCTGCCACCCACCTATATTTCCTACGGAAGGGAGTAACTACTCATGACTTGGGAACTGTGATAACGGTGAGTAAACTCATGCCAGCCCGGAAAAACCAACTTATTAACCGCTCCACAGCCGAGGGTCAGTTCCTTCACTTATCATGTACCGAGAAGGATTTGCCCTTCGACTGGGCCCTTTTTTATATAGAAGCGTTCTACTGCCCGTTGGCGTATATGATCCTCTTTATGTCGGGAAGGACTAATTCCTAGCACCGATCGCTGGAAAGATCCTCTCGCAGGAAGGAATGCGGATGCAGGTCGCCGGGCCCGTAGAGCTGGAGCGCCCTTTTGGCTAGCAGCTTGGTCACATATCGGTTGACCAGTGGGTGGCATTCCAGTGCGCACAGCCACTCCACTGGACTCCAGTATGGCTATATTGGCCTCAGTTAGCCCCCAGCCCAAATTAAGATTAAGGCGAGGAATCACAAACCTGCACCATGTCGACCATCTACCTTCCCGACGTATGGGGGTAAGTTCTTGCAGCACTCAGGAATATGACTTGCCAAGACCTAATAGATCGCAGATCTTTCTATATAATTATTCCAGCACTAATATCACTAACCGTGCAGTGTGGTAGGGTGATGGTGGTAGTGCCGGTAGCTGCGTTGCTATTACTTGAGACCAAACACACCCAGAAGGAGTGTTCCCCCCAGGCAGCGTATCGCTTATTTAACATGGTCCCGCTGGATCATTAACTACCGGCACCGGTAGTACCCGCAATGTCCTGACGTTAGTGAACACAAATGCCATAGCATACCACCAAAACCCCGAGGTTCCGGCTGTTTCTCCCGCTTGTATGAAATAGCAGTTGTGTTCCCAAACGTCAGGACATTACCAGCATTCGTAACTCCGTCAACCAGCCTTGTCACGCCTATTGCGGTTTAGCGCAGGGATTTCAGTTACGCAATCCAATAGTCGAGAGCAAGTACCGTACTCGAGTACTAGGGTATGGACATGGGTGATCGGACAGACAGGGATTAAAAATATATGGGGACACATAGATATTTAATCCTTGTCTATCCGATCACCTACGTCCATACCTGAGTACCGTCCTTGTAAAAACCCTTGTAATCTAGCATCCCCCGCAGCCCCCTAATCTCGGGTTCCTGAATCAAAACATCCAGAAGGTGATTGATGTTTTCCTAACACAGTATAAGATCGGCCCACCGGATACCTTGGATCTCGCTAACTGGTTTTCATAATTCCATTAACCTTTCGGGCTAAACCTGTCTCGGTATAACTGGCCGATCTCTGCCGACAGCGGATTTCAACCGTTTTTGCGGTACTCGTGTACACTGCCGTGAAAACCAAGTAATGTTTGAAGTACCGTGACATACCACTGGCACAGCCTAGGGTGACTCCAGACCCATGGTCTCAGATATCAATGCAAGTGATTTTCTGCCACCGCTTCGGTTAGGCATTTATTTCAGGAGGAGCTGGTGTAGCAGACGCTGAAGGAAATAAATAGAATGGGAATAGTGACTGATATAACATGAGAGTTGAATTACAAGTACTGTAAAAGTGATAGAAATCAGCTAGCAATTTATCTCCTTTGAAGCCCTCCAGACAGCAATATAATTCACAACAAAATGCTTAAAACCCAAGATAAAAAACTAACGGAAATAGTGTTGGGACCTCACTTTTGTTGACATCTCGGAACATGGGCCCAAATTTACCCCCCTGGTCATGGTATGTCATGGTACCGGTATTTTAAAATACCCCTCCATTTTTCATGGTAGAGTATATCTCCCCCCAGATTTGGCGAGTTTCTACGATAGACAATTTACCCAAATTGGGACCTGTGGGATCTCTCATCCCTAAAAATGTATGCCTTAGCCAATTGTTGCTTATATTTTGCTGGCGGCCATTGCTCGAGTCTCCCATACAAAATGTCCTAACTTTAAACCCAAAGATGGCCTTCCAGTTCATATTTCCAGAAATAGAAATCACAAATCGATGTTACAGGCCTCTAGCTACATTTCTTTGATCTTATTCCTAAGAAAAACTTTCCCCCCCGTAGAGATCATTCCACTTGAAACCAGAAGGTCATTCTTCTCTGTAGTGAGCAGGCTTATCTTGACTAGATCCATACTCGAGTAGGTATGCCGATAATGGTCGCATTATTCGCAAGAGTAATCGGGCCTCAGGCCGCCCTGTAACATTTGGGGAGAGGGCGAAACAGGCACCGTACACCCTCGTGATGCCCCCCGAATTCTCTGCCGCCCACTAACCCGCAGATCGATTTGCAATTGATATAGAACTGGGCATCGCCGCCGATATGGGTAAATAATAAAAAAAGGCCTCGGGGATTCCGAATCGCCGCTTCCCTAATACCGCCTTGCTCCGTACTGCCTCAGACTCCAAAGCACAATAGAATTGAATACTGTGCGTGTATGTAGGAGTACCATTTCAGGAAAGGGAGATGGAGAATCAGGTAGGAAATTATGGAACAACATGGTCATACACAACGGCCGGGCAAACTCAATACCGGCACCCATCTGCTCTTCCGATCCGCCACCACGAGCCCATGACAGGTTTAATTTGGTAGGTTAATAGAATTACGTACACTTATGCTATGCGTATACCAGTTAATAAGACCCAAAACGTCCTGAGGGCGATCTTCCACCGTGGCAGGAGAGCGCCAACCCCTCTGAAGACCTTTTGTCTCCGAATCCGGAAATTAGGGGTGTGTCGGAGATAGAGAATCGCAACAGTTAATATGGTGCATGTTTACGCTCATCAACCCAAACCCCACGATCAAGCCCTCGCCGCAAATACAACGACCCAGTTTTGGCAGACACTCGGAGCACGTTACTAGGGCAAACGTGGCCGCAACAAGTAGGCGCATCGGGCCCAGTCCCCACCCCCATTTCTCAGTCATGCGGTATCCTGTGGAAGGATGGTGTTCGAGCACCAGAGATTTAGTGGCACAGATATATGTTGAGACACTTTTCTTCCATCCGAGGCATAACAGGTAAAAGGCACTAGCATTCGGAGGGCCACCTCTCATTACAAGTACACAATCCACCCGCACACCCAATAGCGCAGGGGGAATATTCCAAGCTTTTGTTGGCTACAAGCACCCCTGCCGAAGGACGGAAATAATGACGGAGCAGATCGAGGGATCAAGGTTATAACAAACTTGCAGGACTAGGAGGCCGATTCACAGCCCCGCATTTTATGGGTAAGTCGCCGATATTACACCCCATAGTTGGGGAAGTGGTCTTGGAAAAGCGATCACGATTTAAACCAAGACTGGTGGCTTCAACCCCACATTCTAGAAGAAATCTTGGGCACATCAGGTCAATGCAACCAGAGAACTGTACAGCCTCTGAGCGGCGATAAACCCAAGTCACTAGGCAAAATAAATCTCAAGTCGCAATATCATAGTTGAGATCTCTGTTCTTAGAGCCCAGTTGGCTCTCTCCAGCATTCTCCAGCCCAGCCACAGTGCCAGCGCATCGGTACTAGCGCCCCCAGGAGAAGGGAGGCCCCGAAAATCCGGTGGCCGGGTGACAGAGCTCCTAAGTTGTACCCTCTCAGACCGGCTTTAAGTAAATGGTGAAAGGGAATTTGCACCCCCTAGCACGAATCGGACTTTTCCGAAAAGATATGGCAGAGCGCCATCAAGAATTGGCTGCCCCGGGAAAAAATCCGGAGAAAAGTGGGGCACGGCTGGTCTCCCATAGCCGCTTCAGAGAGCGCCCTTTTTCTATTGTGGCGCTAGTCTGTCTTAGCTCATAAAATAGTCATACAAGATGGCAGTACCCATGGTACTTACATGGACTATCACCAGTGGCTCCACTCCTGTTACCCCTCGGCTACATCGTACCCCAGGGCCTTCCAAGTGCTCGGCTAGCAGAGCCAGTGCACCGCAGAGATATGCACAGAGGACCTACCTTGGTTACTCTGTTTACCGCGCCACGAACTGGCCTAAAAACCAATGCATACCCCATCGTACGCTAGCAGGACGTACATAATATTTGAAACCAAACCTGGCTCCCCAACATCGCACAGGTGACACTGAGCAGCGAATAGCGAGATGCCCACTCTTGTAGGGTTTAGAAATAATTGGTGTGAGGCCCAAGCTTGTCGGAATATGGTGAGAGTGGAAAGGAGGTATCTATACCGTAAAAACTGTAATAATTGAGTCGTGTGCTATGTAGTCGCGAATTCCCTACTTGAGAAAAGGGGCGAAAAGCACCGCAAAAAAAGACGGCTCAGCCCCTCTGAGAGACATAAAAAAACAAAAAAACAAGAGACCTTACCAGAGGGCAACTCTGACCACACAGTACACCACTCAATTATTCCAGTTTTTGCGGTAACTCCCCTCTGGTTACCAATATCTGGTCACTAGGGGAGGAGTCGGGACGGCAGCGGAAAAGAGAGCTACTGGATAACAATCGTCGGTGTATGGGAAGGGCACAACAGGTGAAGTTTGTTTGGACAGCCTCAAAGGATTTGATATTGATAATTTCTGTGGGACTTTGGAAATTATTCTTCACAACTCAAGCCTCCCCAGTGCCTTGTCTCAAGCCACAATCCCAAGAATTCACTGTTGGGACAACCAGGGACGAGACTTTCCTGAAGCTCATCGGTCGAGGTAAGCTGTCGCTCTTACGTTCCAAGATGTGATGTGACCCCGAATGTGCAGGATATTCTATGAGCTAGAGCTTGACCGCCACTCCGGAATACATCAGCAATCACACATCTTACGCCACTCTTAGTCACCCCCAATTATCCCCCAGCTACCGGTTATAATAAGGGATGGAGGGCCCCTCCCTCGACTAACCTATTAAAGTCAGGGCATAGATATCCATCGCTGGTACAGGCCTCGTAACGCACAGCCAACAGTTTGGTCTAATTTGCAACTTGCATTAGGCCGGACCGATATGCAATTTTGGCATGGTGGCCGGTAGAGGGTAGTCTACGGTATGAGTACCGATAGTTCAGTTTAGCCTAGGGCGAAACTCCCACGGTCTGCAAGTCGCGGCATCTGGCGGAGAAACGCCCGCAGAACAACCTTATTCAACGCTCAGCTGTCCGTCACGAAGCAAACCCCGCTTTCTAATTCTCTCACCTGCAATAGCAGACCTCTGCAATCACTCGTCTCGAGTTAATGACACAAATACAAATTCCTACCCCGGAAGGGGCTTTACCCAACAGTTGGGAACCCTTACCTGTGACATGCCCGCGAGGCGAAAGGGCTCGGGCCAGGTGGCGTCACCCCCAATCGATTGACAGAGAGAAACAACTGACTGATCCAAAAAAAAAATCCTCCCGGAACGGCTTTCCGTTTCACAAACAGAGCGAATCGGGATCCCTGTGGCTCGCTCAGTGCCCGCCATGGGCCAATTTACAGTTGCAAAAAAATTGTTCCCCTGCTTCGGACGAGGGACTTAACTTTATGGTCCTAGAATGAACAATTGTGCTTTTTTCCTTCATTTAGCTTCATTCTACTAATTATATGGGAAAGGAGAAACCTCACGAAGCTAGACCCCCTATATATTACACTCGTGGCTGTTGGTATATATACACTCCGCAGCTCCCCCAACCTAAGGTCAGGGTGAACCCCTCGACGTCTTCATCACCTTTGATGCTTCACTCCCTTTTTTTCGCAACTCACACACAGAAGGAATACAGTCATTATATCTACATTTACACAAACTCGGCGTAGATATCCTGATTTCAAGCCCAAAATATCATATCCACTCTTCGAACTTAATCCACATTTCCCAAGATGAGAGCAAACTTTACATGGGTACTACTTTTTACCCTGTTCTGTTGCAATATCCTTCTGGCATCTGGTCATCCGGTATCACCAGTTGATCCTTCTGTCGAATCTCCAGGGTACGTTATATCAGAGCTTCACAGTTTGTATCTCCACTAAAATGATACAGAAACGCCCTCCCCAAACTAGCATCTTCATTGCGGCGCTCTATTCTACCTCGCGATAACAATTCAAATACCACTGCTACCTCCGGGGGTGGTAGCGGACACGGCGATACTTTACTACCAACAAATCTGATAGTAGCCATCGCTGCCACAGGCGTTGGGGTTTTGTTGGTCCTTGTTGGGCTAATGAGTGCATTCCGCATGGGTTGGTCTAGAGGGCTTGAATACCAGGAGAAGGAAGAACGAAAGCTCCACTCGGCGGGATCAAGCGACACTGCCACTGGACCCACACTTGTCCCCTGGCCCGGCGAACCTCCAATCGTCCGCGGAATGTCAGAGCGTGATATGAATACTCCCTACAAAGTAGTTGTTGGGGCCCTCGGGAGGCACAGCTTCAAGCCTGGGGAGGGGGTTTACGAGATTCAGAACCAGCCAGAAACGAGACAGACCAAAAATGATTTTGTCAATATTGTGGCTATGGATAAGGGCAAGGAGAAGAGTATTGGGAATTGGTGATGGGTTATGACGGCTTTTTCTTTCTCTTAGACATCTTTCATATCGAGAATTCACTAGTTGGGAAGGCACAAGTATTTTATGGCGCTACCGGGGATTTCATGGAAGCGTGCAGGAGAGAGGGTGGATAATCGGAGTTGCTGCGCATCCCTCGCCAGTCTTTGTCTGCCCCTCACCATCACTGCCTTTTTTTTCTTTCTCTTTTTTCTTTCTTGTTTATTCAATTGGGCACTAGCAGGGTATAAAAAAACGGAGTCTTGTATTTAATAGCATAATATTACCAAAATATCGCATCCTATACCTTTTAATAATTTCCTGACAGAGAGCTTACACACCAAGACTAATTCTTGAGACTATCCTGAGGTTGGAATAGTCTATCCATCCGAATCTGGGGAGAGCTGGCAAAATCACTTTTAGCGCTTAGCGCGCAAGCTCTCCAGTCGGGGAAATTCCTCTCATAGCACTGCTAGGGTACCCCCTATCCAGATACCCATGGATGGTTGCTATAAAATGTACGCTAGAAACTCTAGCTCTAATATTCAAATTACTCGCAGTCCATTGCTAGATATGGTTTAACTCAATATTGGCCGGGTAATTTGATACCGGCATAGCAACGAAGACGTTCTGGTAGACTTGTTTTCCCCACCCAAACACAGTCCTTAACGTTAGGGAATCCTCAAAAGAACGGAAAGAGAGCCCTTTGAAGCATCATTCATTGAACATCAACCCCCCGCCGAGACTGTGTATGTTCAAAGGTGCAGCAAGAAGTTATGGAGCGTTTATTTGAGGTCAACCAGTCAAGCATATCCTCGCCAGTTCCGGCTAATGGTTTCCTGTCCTTGCAAGTGCTAGCTTGGGCCGCAGAATTGTGCCGAGATGTGGGGCGGGTATGATGAGATAAGCTAGACACCAGCAGTCCGTAACCTAAGTCTTTTAAACAATTATGTTTCTGGGTTGAGTGCCAGCAAAGCTCCCCGCAATTTCAGCTCTTCCTCGGGCCACCTTAGGCCTTACTAGCCCAGCCCGGGTTCTTGATCGACTAGGTGAAAATGCCAAGAACTGTGGTTTCTTGTGAGTCACTAAATCTCACTCGGCACCTAGTATCAATCGAGGTCGTTTGCTAAGTATCATATACAGAGGCCAAAACACACCAACATTGCAGGTTTTCGGGCTATCATTACCCAACCACCATAGGTGGAAATATGATAGCATGAAAAATACAAAAGCAATTTGCTATAATGGCACCCACAAAAAAAAGTGTAGGAATTTTTCCTTCAATTTTTGTAGAGTAGTAAGGAGTGGAATGCCCTTTCCCACAAGGCACCTGCCAAGACCAGGGTTTTTGTATGGGAAAGATGCATTGCAGCACACCTTACACAGCTCATGTGCCCACTGCTCTGTACAAGCCACAGACAAACCCTGAAATAAATATATAATATACTTCAGATATGCTATATTTTTGGAGAAAAATTCCGAAGCTAAGTTTTAAGATACCTGTGGCAATATAATGGTTCAAAAACCTGCAATTTTGGTGTGTTTTGGACTCTGTATACTTACTACAAGTTACAGGCATATAGAACCGGAACACTTGAGTCCGAATTTTGTATGGGCGGTCAGATACGTACAGATAACCTACCATACAAAAGTTCTATCCCTGTCCTTTCCTATACCAAAGAGCAGCTACATCTGGGATACTAGCAACGGAATTCGGGGAACATTTGTCCTCTGACAAAGAATGCGAGTGTTTCGGAGGCAGATCGCAGGTATACACCGGAACACCCCCGTTCCTCCTTCTATCGATATCCTGGGAGAGTACTATGATTGGATACCGATGTCCTTTTTTACCAAAGATAAAGTATTAGGCGCCTGAACTGTCTATTTTCTGAAGAAGCAGTTAAAAGATCAAGAAGAAAAGTACTATCGGCCAGTTCTTATAGTCTAATGGCTTAGGAGACTAGTCGGCTAATTTGAAACAGGGACCAGTGAGATAACACACATGGGAGCAAGTAGGGAGGCTCCAGGTCTCGAGTGGGACTTTGCTAGCCGTATCTTTCCAGAGTAACAAGCGCACAAACCACTGACTCTCTTTTAAGCCACCGAGAATCTCTCATTAAACGCCTAAGGAGTAAGAAACACCTCTGTTGAAATCTACCTGCAACTTGAGAAGAGACACACTACCTACCTATTAAAATCCTAAAGTCGGGCTTCCAGTAGGATAAGTATTAGTTCCCAGGTTGACTTTCATGAAATACCTAGCTGGCGCAGTGGTTAACACTCCTGTCGCAATAGCGGGAGCCCAGGAGTTCAATCCATGCTGACAATCAGTTATTATTGAATAATCCGTCATGTAGGGCAGGAGAATTAAAGAACTCCTGCCCTATGGGAACTGGGAGATTGTAGAACTTAGCCCTCATCAATAGGGCTGTGGGGTTTAACGATCCTGCTACGAGGTGGTAGAATCCGACTCTAGACCTTAAAGGTTGGCGATCGGCGGGTAGCAGAAGCAAATGGGACGGGGGTTGGCAAAGAAACAAAGAAATAAAATTAAAATTAAAATTAAAAAAAAGTAATAGGAAGAAAAAAAAGTTTTTTATTTACCTCTGTTTCCTTGGGAAGGCGGATGTTACCCCTCTCTCCCTATTTATTGCCTTGTATACATCACTTTTTTTTCTTAGTAAAGCGAGGTAGTACTAGTGTTCGGGTACTATATGCACGTAACTTGTAAACGACCTCGATTGTATGCTGTCGTATTGGAAATAGCCTCACTTGAAATGCCTGCGCTCTTTGGCCGCAGTACGCGTATGCACCGGTGGAGGGACGCCCAGGCCTTGAAAGTTTTTCCCCTATCCTTCGCCCTCCTTGCACTTCCTCCGCCTTAGCCTACCTTCTTGCTCTTTACTTTTGCTACACATTCTCCTTTCTATACCCTCAACTCAATCTTAAACTCTTTGACCGCTTGATACAAATTTATTGTGTTTGCTTGGGTTGCTCCACTCTAAAACGTAAAACCCTCCTCACCGATCATTGCCCCAGCTTCCATTATTTTCAACATGTAGGATCCGAACACCATAGCGCCAACCCAGTACAGTACGACTAGCAAAACCCCACTCGAGACCTCGAGCCTCCCTACTTGCTCCCTTGTGTGTTATCTCACTATAGTCTTCTGCTCGTTATAGTGTTTTGCCAAAGTTTTTTTCTCTTATATTCTTTTTGTTTTTGTTTTTCTTTTCTTTCTTTCTTTCTTGCTTGCACACCGCCCGGCTTTCTAGGGATGCATTATTATGGCCGGGCGGGGGGGGTCCGCTCACAGCAAGCAAGGAAGCATCGTGGTGGTTTAGGTTAAAAATATTTC
>Ga0307509_10002458_pt1 | contig 29954 bp, 25 predicted proteins | sample 10_EM_MG_FD_202245 | JGI IMG/M metagenome (GOLD analysis project Ga0307509, IMG submission 202245) | Populus trichocarpa ectomycorrhiza microbial communities from riparian zone in the Pacific Northwest, United States - 10_EM | ecosystem: Host-associated > Plants > Roots > Unclassified | place...
CGGGGGGGGGGCCCGGCCGGGGGGGGGGGGCCGCAATTTATTAGTGTCTACTGTGTTTCCCTTTTTTTCAAGTCCCAAGGTGACTTGTGTCTCGGTCTCTTTAAACTTGATTTCAAGATTGGCGGGGGTTTGATGGAGGGCGCTGAAACGCTTTGACGGTGACCTGTGGGGGGTTTTTTTCTTCAAGTTTCTCGTCTGGATTAGTCCACAATGCTTTCCAGTGTAAGTTAGAGGAATTCTCGAGAGGTAGAATTGCTTCCGCTCCGAATAGAGCGGAAGCATATTGCAAATTTCCCGAGTGCCTGGGTATAGTATCCGCCCTAGCCCCCTGCTGGGTTCAGTTTCTCAACACTCGTGTTTGAAAGTTATAATGAAAGTAAAGGCATGCCTCAGAGAAAGATCTGTTGCCCAGCGTAGAGTCGCTATGCCCACCGCCAATGACAGCCGAACTTCTCGAGCCTCGGCTCCTTGATTGCTGCAAAAACTGTGGAAACTCACTAAGCCCGGATCAGGATATGTTAAATCTGGGCTAGTGAGGGAGTAGGATTCATCCTCAGCCGGCGCTCCCAACTGGCCGGTATGAACTGGCAAGCACTCGCCAATGGCAACCTATTCTTTATGCCCAAATCTCAAGTTATACGATATCTTGCTGGACGGGGATTAAGATATTCTGGTCCGGATTGAGCGAGTGTCCGCAGTTTTTGCGTTACAGCGGCAAGTTAGCATTGCCGGTTAACAAGGCTCGCACGCAGGGCAAGCGTGCGTAGCCGTCAAGTAAGTACGCTGTTTCGCTCGGAAAATTTAGATCCAGACATGCAACTCCAAACCTTGACCCGGATGGCTCTCGAGTGACGTGCGGTGATATGAAGCTCATCCAGCCCATTTTCCCGCAGACACCCTTTTTCAGCGTCATATGGTTTGTCCTTAAGTTGTTGTGATACGGTAGCCCACAATTCGCCCCGAAGCTTTGACACCAACATCTTAACGGACAGGTGTGTGATGTGATGCAGGAGATAGTTGCCACGATCACCAACCATCTTCGAGCCCCCACTCGCTCGGCAGGGATCGCCCACACGATGTGGTGGCCGTTGGGTTTCAGATGGCCACGTTTTCATTGGTTATTGTAACACAACAGATTTCTTTGCTTTAGCTTTGAAAAGCCATTAAACTTAACTCTTGTAAATTTGCGTCGGGGGGTATGTCAGTTTGGGGGGTAACATATGTCCGGAAAGGCAGATACGCAGGGGAAGTACACTCGAGTACTTCAGCACTCAGTAGTCTCGAATTCTCAGAATGACGTCAAATGTTAATTCTAGCTCCTACACACACTGTGTATGTCTCTTCCCGACATACCTCCCGACGCGAGTTTACTCTTTACTTGAGAACCGATAGAGTGGCGGCACCCCACGCAGGAGTGAAACTTCGGAGTCGGGAGTTGGAGCTCTTGGCCAATATTTGTAACCTCTTTGTAGTAAGAAGTTTGTGTTATTGGGTATTCCTTGTTTTCCCCCCAGCGTTGTATGGGGCATGGTTGCTAAGGCTTCGGATTTCTAAATTCGAACTTTGGTTTATGCACCGGGGCGCCGTCGCTCTAATGGTGCAACGAAGCGGGGGTTCGATTAAAAATGATCGAAGGACTAGGAACGCGCTTTTTCGAGCGGGAGTTATAAGATAGAACCCCTTCTAACAAAGGTGGTAAACAGGGTAAACAGTGACATTTGAAGGCGGGTGGGAGCAGAGGAATAAATAAAGTGATAGGAAAAGGAAGTAAATGTAGCAGAAGAAACAAACAAACTAGCCCCAGTACTCCTCTTTCCCTGCATCTGAGAAATAAATACTCAGACATATAAGTTGAAGGTGGAAATTCCCATAAAAGTTGCTACTATTTTGGCTTACTAAGGACATTAAAGAACCCCCCTCTCTTCGGTCCCCATTTTTAGAACACCCGATTCAACACCCCTCTAACCCCCGGGTTTGATTACCCAAGGCCTTCTTTACAACTCTGGTTACTACGGTGGTTTTCTGTATGAAATGGAGAAGACCATTTCAATACCATGCATTCTTGTGCATACTAGGGGTAGGGGTGAAGAATTGGGACAAGCAGGGGTAACAGAGGCCTGTACGTGTGTACTCGTATATACGCCTTTGGGGGAGTATCAAAGAACCAAAAAAGCAAGATAACTACTACTTAGAGTAATTCCACTATCCCCCTGCTTGTCCCAATACCCCCCCCCCCACCCAAATACCGTACTCAAGTATAGGAATAACAATAATAATCAAAACTATATCGAAACAAAACTTCAACCCCCAAATGCCACTGAACCCCCTGCCTCCCACTACGTCTTCCTCCGCCATCCCCCTTCACCCATTGGCTTCGAGTACATGGATAATAATAATGGTGGTGGTGATAATGATAGGTGACTGGCCCAGAATAACGATGAATCTGCGAGAGGTTAGTGACTAAATAGGATTCTCTGGGGCTTCCTAATTGCTGGGACGAACCCTGATGGTAGTAATTGGTATTGTAGCAGGGGGGTGGGATGTTATTTCCTTGCATGCCTTGTATCTTGGAGGGGAAGAAAGTATCGGGGGCGAGCTTGTATAGGGGCGGTGTGGTGATAGGAGGATTGTGGATAAAGAGGTAATCAGTGCTCCCAAGCGTCCAGTCCGCCCGTCTTCGGGCCCGAACGGGACGGACGGGTATCCTGGCGTCAGCTGCCCGGGACGGACTGGCGGAGACTATAGGTGTCTCAAGTGGGGCAATTTTCCGGGTAACTCGGGATGAGGGGCGGGCCCTGCAGGTAATTGACGTGCCCTGCAGGTAATCGGCGGGCCCTATAGATAATTAGCGAGGACTGCAGATGGCGGATGAGGACTGCAGGCACCGCTCAGGAGTTACCGATCCGTAGAGGAATATAGGAACTTACAGTCATCCTCTTGGACGGTAGTCTTTCCTAAAGGACGGACGCTCTTGCCCTGCAGTATGAGACACACGCCCAGGATGCCCAGGGGTGGAGCCCTGGCGGTGCCTACAGGGCTGACGAGACGCTTGGGAACACTGGAGGCAATCAAGTAGAGATGGATATCATGATTGATTGTGATAAGTTGATGGAAAGGAAAGGCTTAGGAAGGTTGTGTGCAGGAGGAAAGGTGTGTGTGCAGGAGGAAAAGTGTGAAGCGAGGGAAGATGAGAAGGAAGGAGGAACAGGAGGGTAAAATTTTTTTCATGGCTTGCGCGTTCTTCAACTGGTGCGTACGTGTGTTGTTAGATGGATCTGCTCAGGTTTGTTACGGGGGGGGGATAGTTCAGGAGATATGCGGGCGGAAAGGATACGGGAGAATGTTCTATAAAAGTCTTTATCCGTAATGTTCTTTTCTTTGTTGTCACGGGAGTGTATGGAGGAATAGGGACATCTGGCAAACGCGGAGCTAGGTGTGGTGATCCTTAGGAGGATCAGTAAGTCGTGCTATGTTTTATTTATACACCTGTCTCTACCAATAGTTTTGATGTTAGTGAGAGAGTAGAGAAGAGCAGAGTTGAGAGCGAGAGCGAATGAACGAAGGATTACAGGCGGAAAACTTATGTTCCATATCCTTCCTCCAAAGTGCCAAGTTCCGTGCGACCCTCATTTCCCTACATTGACATATACCACAGCGGCCTCAGAGCGCGGCCATTTAAGTCAGAAGGAAGGGTTCATCCGTATGGCTAGGTATCAATAAGATGGGCCCTCTAACCCTCCTGATTTGAACCTGCCTTTGACAATCCGGTACTGTACTGTGCAGGATTGGGCAGTACAGGACCGGCAAAGATCTCTTAAGCCCGGAAAGGGTAGCAAGAGTTGGGAAGAGGCTCAAGCCTGTCATATTGGAATTGTTGTAGCGGGAGGCCTTGTGCGAGTAAAGTTGATTGAGGATTGGTTGTAATTCAGCCGCGCAAGCATCACCGAACTTGCGTTCCCTTGGCTTAATGGATAGTTACCATACGGGAATGAGTGCCCGGGGTATGCATTCCGCCAAAATTCGGTGTGTAGGCTTAGGAAATGTTTTTATTGGGCACTTTGTAACTCCCCCTCCTATGGAGAAAACGAAACTAAGGGTCGCTGTGCTTCCGATGAATTTTACCAGTATTATTGGCCCCAATGTGCTCTCGGAGACCGGGTTTCACTGGATCCCGAAGTCAAAGTATCTTATCGGGCGAGGCCGCTCTCCTGCGCTAAGACTAACCGCGGAAGCTGGTGGGTGTGGTGGCAAATTTTGGCGGAACCCACACTCAACCGCCTGACGCTCGTAAAACGGACTGCTGTTGCACGCCACTAAAATTGTGAGGGTCTGGCCAATCTTTGGTCTGTAAGCGATCGCAGCCCGTTTCATGATCAGGCAATTACTGTGCAGGCGGTGTTTCTTAAACAGTGAACGCCGAATAGGTATTGCTAGGATAAAATGTGATACTAGCGCGGCAGAATTGAAGCCGGACGCCGTTCTATGGTAGTGATCGCTTGGCCAATAGTGAGCTCATTCAGGGTAACACAATTAATAATCACATACGATGCGAGAGGGAAAAAAAGTTTTACACAGCTGGTTTCGGTACATGGCCTGGCCAATATCCAATGCCCATATAACATGGTATCCTGCCCTTCTGCCCTTAGAATCATTGATTTCATTATGAGGAATTACACTTGAAAGGTTTTCATGATATATTTAACCTCTTCGGCAAATCACCGCTTGAGGGAGAGTTTCCCAAATCTTCATCAGTGCCAGTTTGGCCCATCTGCTACGACCCATTGTCTATGATATAGAGGATCACATCACTTGGCTTGGTGATTCGGAGACGTACCGTACATTTATTGCCCCGGCGATCACTACTATATGAGGGTGTCCGGTTTCGATTCGGCCGCGCCAATTGTCTATTCAGGGTACTGCAGCAGCCAGCGCTTGCGACTACGGTACTGTCCCTTGGCACGTTTTCAAGCACTTGAACTAAACGCGTTGCTGACCAGTGCAGTGCAAAGGATAATACTGATAGATTAAGTAACCCAAAAATCCCGCAGTGTAGTAATGGTTTTCTCTTCAAAATTATTGGTCAGGTGATAGTCAAGATTTATAGACCTTCATATTTATCGTTGGGGGTTTGTATCAAATTCTCCTCCAATGCGTCTATCGTAGTAAAATATTTCCATTCTTTGAGAGAGGTGAGGGGCAGCGTTTCTTAGCACAAGAGGAGATTTCGTGCGCCATTCTCCCTCCAAGGCCATTGGTGTATTTCCGGGATGAATGGTGGGTAGTGCAATCGGACCCCGCGGCTAGAATTTTCTCCTGTAGGTTGGCTGAGGTGAGGATGCGGAGTTCTGGTTTTCTGTGTGACAACTACGCCCTTGTTAATACACGATACTGGTGTAGCTCTCCTGCTGGAGCGGCATTGATGCTATGAACCGCACAATAGATCCGCCACCCGGCACATGCACTAGAAGTATAGGAAACGATGATTCGCAAAATATCTGGCACAAAATCCGTGGCTGTCACAAGCTTATTGCTCGGATTTTCGGATGCCTCTTGCCTGGGACAAGGCCTTCTCGTCGGTCATTAAGTTGATTAATATATGCTAGCTGGGTTGCATCTGATTTTCGATCGAGGGGGGTTTGAGGGAGGAAAAGGGGATTTATGACCAAGCTATTTGATTTCGATGGGGGGGTTGCACTCCGCATAGCAAGAAAGTGATCCTTGCGCTCCATAGTCACTGAGTTAACAAACAACGCAAGAATACCGAATTTTATTAACTTACCAGTTTTTTTGGAGCCACACTCTCGGACAGCATATCATGCTTGATAGGGAACAAGATTCTGTTCCAAGTGAAGCGTGGTCGTCCATTTCTTTTGGTATCGCAAGGATCTCGTCTTTCGTTTGAATAAAGCGAGTATCCACCTGAACCATTTTTCAAAATCATCGAAGCGATTTTCGACCCTAGCGAATTTTGAATCTCATTGCTTTTATTTCTGTTGGAGATCGCGAGATACTGCCCAGCATGCTCTCATGACGGTCGCTTTGTTGTTTGGACTGTTTTTGGGAATGGGCTTTGGCTTCAGGCATACCGGTATGCTTTGGCCCTCGGGAAAGCATTTCGGCTGCAGGAATGCGCTAGAGTTTTGGGTCGATCCACCGGGAAAGCTGTAATGGAGGTGAAAGAGTTTGATACCTGGAGGCTATGGGCAGTGGGAATCTTTGTCTTCCCTTTGTCAGCAGGAGTACTGCACAGTGGAGGCCGGCAGACCATTGCAAGGATTCTGTAAGCAATGGGTACTGTCCAGTACTCGAGTACAGCATTATCGTACTTAGGGTAGGGATGAAACCCGTGGACACTTGGGTACTATGGCTATTGGCAACGAGTTCGGTAACGAAGTATTCGAGCTCAGCCAGTTAGCACCTTAGAACTCGAAAAATGAAATTTACCAAGTGTCTTTAGAGTATTGACGGAATTGCTTCTCTTTTAACATACATACCACTACGTGGGGATATGGCTTACCGTATAAACCTCATCCCCACCCCTCTAAAATCCCGTTCACCGACTCGCCCTCGTTTTCTAGCGCTTGATAGGGGTGTGCGCAAAATCCGTGAGGTATCGCAGGCAATCAGCGTTCAAACTTTTTAGCGGAAAACGAAAAAAAAAAGGAGGAAAAGGGGGAACTCTGGAATCGTATAAGCATCAATTAAACCATAAATCATTTTCGTGTTACATTTGCCCCCATTCCCACGAGAGGGAAACACCGGCAACCTTTTTCTCGGGTCGCTGCGGTAGGGTAACTTGGCTGCAAGCGAAGGCTATTTTGGGAGACAGGGATTTCCGAAGACCCCAAATACTGGAAGCTGCTGTATCTCTTCTCCTCATATCACCAGTCTTTCTTTTGCCCAATATTGACCCATTGATCGATCCTCAACCTCCGCTTCTGGTATTCGCCACTTACCTTTGGCTGAGGTTGCTGGGTAGAGTATTAATATACTGGTAATTCTTACCGGTGTATAGATACTAGATACCGTTGCCACTTGAATACCGTACTCAGTCGCCTTTGGATGTTCGTCTCGTCCCTATTGCCGCCGCACGATAGATTCAGTTAGGACTGTATTTCTAGCGACTAATTCCTTAGTTGAAGCGCGATAGTCGAATCACTAGTCCTAGCGATCCATCTCCACGAAAATTCAATTCTGTTCATCAATACTGCCCCTTCATTGACCCCCGCCATAATCTTTACACTTCCAACTCGCCATATCCCTCCGGCACCTCCATCACCCATTACTCCCATCAACCTTCACGGGGCACCAGTGTACATACCCTCTATCTCTACACTATCCTTTTCCGACCGTTCTTAGGATCTTGTGAAAAGTTACCTTCAACATTGTCGTTCCCCGTTCTGCCAGCTTCGCTTCTCCGCGTTGACTTTGTCGAGTGACATTTTTCGCTCACACGCCCTTCCGCCTCTTTTCTCCCTCCCCGGTGCACGAATCTTAGCGCCTTCGCCTACCCCCCCGATCTTTTAAGCCTGACTAAACTAGTTGGACTTGGGTGACGGGAGAAGCCTGCTCTCCCGAGGCACTTTTTTTTGTTTTTTTGTCCTGCGATGTGCGATGCTGGCGCAAGGTCTTACGAAACGCACTTCTATTGTGCGTTGTGCGGCGGCCCTTTTGCGAAAGTACTTCGCACCGCCGTCCCCCCTGCACCCCCGAATAATGTCGATTACCATCACGAACTCTATGGAGGCCGTTCAACAGATGGAGTGGATACCGACTTGGAGAATGAGTTCAACTTGGACCCGGAGGACAATCGGATCCTTCCCGAGGAGTTTGTGCTCAACAACATGAGCCATGCAGCTAAACGAAGCAGGGCATTGCGTCTTCGTGCAGAAGAGGATGGCTTTAGGAGAGGAATGGCGGGTGAACAGAGGACTACCTGGCACGCTTATGATGGGGGCCTCATTTCGACCCAGCAGATGAAATGGACTAAAAACCTCCGCGCCCTCATATACAAGAGGGCGAATAGACAGCCATTCAATCATCATCGGTACCTGAATGACGGTCAGAATGCTTACCTTACGGGCAGGGGCTTGATTCGGCAGTCACAGAATTGGGCTGATGCATTTGCTTCGATCGAGGAGGATGAGGGGCACGACGAGAGTGACGGTTCCGACGTACACACTGAGTTCCCCGTGTTTTCCGATGAGGAGATTCAACATGGCATCTACGGATTTCATGTCTATCAGGAGCTTGGCAGATTAGACTCCCATTACATCATCTCATCGATACCATTTCACGACGAATGTTGGACTATGCTGGACCTCGCGATCGAAGAGGCCGGCAAGGAAAGGGGCATAGACGAGATGAATGAACGGATAGAGATGGATGATTTGTGGGGTTATCTCAGAGGGCTTGTGGGGGTGACCGGTGTGATGGATAGTTCTATTGTACCCCAATCCACATGGGCAGCATTATTAGAAGAGCGGCGGGGTGATGGGATTGTTACTAGGCTGGGGGAAGTAGATTACCGGGAAGGTCAGGGTGCGGGAGAGGGTTGGCAATGGAAACACGAAGAAGGGCTTCATGTCAGTTACTTAGCTATTCTGAGCGCCTGGAATGGTATCATAACTGACAGGTTTTATTTAGTGGCTTGTTGCTGACCCATCCAGAATATCCGTGCTTGATTCACCTCTTCTACCGCTGGTTTCAAGCAAGCCGTTTCCGTGTGCACCAAGAGCTGCACTTATAGATCCCTTCCAATTACTTCCTCCGGAAATAATCCTTGAGATTTGCACCATGCTCACCTCCACCGACATATTCAGTCTTAAGACTGCAACGCCCGCAGCATACAATTTGGGTCTTCCTGACTCATTCTATCGGAGGTTTTTACGGGACGAGTTCAAATATCTTCCGACCCTCGTTAAAGAGGTTGGGGACTACGAGGCCTTACGTGAACGTAAGGAACTTGACGCAATTGACTGGCGGGGTAGCTTCGAACGCCTTCGGAGGTTGATGATGGCCCCGAAGGATGGAGAAGGATGGGAGTCCGTGGATATTTGTTTGAAGAATCGGAACAGAATTTGGAAGATCGTGAAGCCTATGGCGGATCATTTTGTTGAGAGCTCGCCTGCATTATTGCTGCACAGATACAACGCACCTGTGCCCTTTGCGGAAAGAACGGGAGTGGTCAGGGGGTATGTGGGAGTTCGTACAGGAAGACAAGGACTAATTGAGAGCGTCTACTTTGGCCCTCGTACGCGAGTCATCGATCCAGATATAAAGGACGAGGCCGGGGACCCGCTGCGAGAGGATTTGGCCCTTAATTTGGATGTGGTTCGAGTTTGGCTTGATGGTGAGGGTGGGCCTCTCTGTGGTCTGGGATTTTTCGTGAGCAGCGAAGATCAGGAGGTGCAAAACTGCGAGAGGTTTGGGAGGCGTGGTAGTATCTATGTGGATGTCGACGTCCGTTTGAAGACTCTGACAGGGTTTGTTTTTTGTTTGCATAACCACATTGTTTGCGGAGTACAGCTGGTTTTTGATAATGACACTTCGTTTTCGCGGAAGATTGGACGCTGGAATGGGGTTGCCCGAAAGATCACTGCTCCCTCCCGATATCGGAATCTTGTCGGTGTGATTGGCTTTGTTAACTCGGGTGGATTTATTGAAACACTTGGCATCTTAGAAGAGACCCCCGAGTTCGAGCGTCAGGATGCCATTGGGTCTCTCCCTGCTCCACCTCAGACGGTCGAGATCTCTCACGCGGAGGCATCAGTCTGGAAGAGGCTTCCCCCACCGGATGTTAAATTACTCGAACGCGAAGGGCCTCACATCACGGATTGGCGAATGTGTAAGGGAGAGTGGGAGGTCTGGGCAAATGGATTTCATGAGGAGGGAGCAGAGGAGCCACGTGGGAATGACAGAACACTGCTGGAAATTGTGGGTTACTATGATGATACCGCACTCAGGGGGTTGGAATTCCTTTATAGAGAGCGTAGCAGCGACAGACGAGTCACGTCTCTCCTCGGGTCAAAGCTAGCGAAAGAACGGGATAGTATTCGTTTTGAGGAGAGAGAATCAGTGGCTGCCGTTGTCATTTGCTATAGTGACGCGTGTGTTCATGGCATTCTGGTAGGTCGACTTCCGACTCATCTAGTATCACATGTTGATTCTCTCTAGTTTGTCACAGGAGGCGGGCATACAAGTGAGGTTTTTGGACCACGCTATCTCGGAACCCACAAAGTTTTTGCTCCAACAGCAAATATTGGCGGCCCGTCCCAAACAATTTTTCGCAAAGAAACTACTGGAGATATCATAGGCTTGCACTGTTTATATGACGAAGAGGATCAAAAGTTCCTACAACTGGGACTCATGCTACTCATTGACGATAATAGAATCTACGAACCCCCCCTTCCTCGCTCCATTCCTTTTAGCGACCTAGATTCTAAATTGCAGGTGTGGGACGATGGCCCGCCACCGAAAGAATGGTCGATAGCTTCTCGCCCAGGAGAGATGGGTATTTTCACCCGCGACTTTGCTCCTGCGCAATTTGGTGGCTGGGTAGATGTTCGTTCGCTTCGCAGGGTCACAATATATGGCAGAATGAAAGGGATACGGTTTTCTTTTGCGAAAGGAAAGGATCGATTCTTCGGATATGTGCAGGATGTCAGCGGCGGTGTTTATATTCAAGAGATAGATTATGAGAATGGCGAACGAGTGACAGGGATTGTAGTTATTCGAGAAGATCCTACCTATTCTAGCCCTGGGGTGGGGCAAGGTTTTCGAGATTCCATAGAGAGTACATCCACAAATGGGGACGAGCAGCAGTTTTTGGATCGAATTTACGTATGTTATCCATTAATGGATCTGGTGAGGGGGCTCAAAGACTAATATTTTATAGCTCCTGACGAACCGAAACGAGGGGGAGCTTCCTCTTCCGGTCAAGTATCGTGTCTCCTCACGATATCTTGTGGCAATCAAGTTCGATTTTAGTTATCATCAACTCATTTCATGGGCCCCCATCTACGCCCCGGACTCGACTGTGCCTGCTTCCAAAAAGCTCATCTCTGAAATGCTTCAGTTTCCATGGAAGTGTCGCTTGGATGATGTAACTGCGGACCGAAAGATCAAGCCTACCTCCCGTGCTGCCTGTGTATTTTTTGATGAGGAGGAAGGGAAGCGAATCGATGCGGTTAAAGGGTATGTTGGCAAAAGTGGCGATTTTTGTGGCCTCTTGTTCCGGAGGGATGGCGGCTGGGAGAGTAATGTCTTTGGTTGCCGCTCCGCCTACGAGTTAACCTTTGAGCTAATGGAAGGGGAGCGTTTTACGTCAATATTCTTTCCAGAAGACCTTAAGGCCTTGGCAGTAAGACATATCGTGCTCTGTATAGGCGGTTCACTGCTGATGTAGCCTAGCTTTGCACTGACCAAGGTAGGACAACACCATGGTTTGGTCGGGGATCCGAACGTGTGATACTCCGCGAACCGCCAGTGGGATTGGAGCCCGTGGGAATCTATGGAACTTTGGATCGGGTGAGTTCCCAGGGATTGGATCCCCATACATACTCTGACCTGTGTTCAGGAAATCGAGTGCTACGAAGAAACCATAGACTGGGGTGCCATTGGGTTACTATGCCGGCCGCACAGGAGATACTCTATTGCATGCTCGAAAACCCATTCTCCGACTCCTCCACCTATTACACAATTCCCTCAATCCGACCCTGAACTACCATGGTTTAGCAATCTCCGGGCGCTTCCAGCGGAGGTTTGGCTTTCTCCTCTTGTGGCTCAAAGGGAGAAGCAATATATTGGAAAAACCGGAATAGGTCGAGCCTACTCTCTCTTTGATCCTGCTCAGCTGGACCAAATCGTTGCGCACGTCAACTTGTCCCTCCGCGCTGGCATAAGGAGTCTTCGTTTCTGTGGAACATCTAGAATGGGGTTGGTAACGTTGGGTGAGTGGCCTGAAAGGGAGGACGTCAAGATTAAAGGGCCTGCAAAGATGAGAATATCAGGTCCGGCTGGGGAGCGAATCGAGAAGGTTACGGTCGCATTTCAGAGGCTTGATCAGCAAGACCGGGTGGTGGGATTGTCCATGGAGACCAATTTCGGCCGGCTCAAGAAAATCTTGAGCTCGGAATTGTCCCTCGAACGGCCGATACATATATCTCCCCACAATGTGAACAGCCTAGAGTGCGCCGAAACAGAGGAGGTTGTTGGGTTTCATGCGATCGTCAGCGTAAGTTTATAGTTATTTTATTTTATTTTTTATAATTTTTCTAACCGATACTTTACCAGGACTATAATATCCACGACCTCGGTCTTGTCCTACGGCGACGCCCCACGTTTGCTTCTTATCGAGCTTGATCGATGCGGATAGAGGAGGCTTTAGCTGTTATTAACTTTTCTCTGTCTATACTTATTACTTGATTTATTTTAATCCACATAATACCCTAGAATTATTTTATTGGGGGCGCTACGCTACTCTGCCCCTCTTATGTCTAGGGATGGGAATCCTCTTTCACTTTATTTTTGTTCCATGCTGTTTTAGGGGCGGCGTGAAGGGATGGGCGCAGGCTCGGTTGCTGATCATAGATGTTCAATTTATTGTACTAGGTTTCGGATGGATCCAATTGCCTGGTGGGGTGCCATGGCTGTTGGGAATGTTGCTTCCATGTGACGGAAGTATGCCCGACGGGGAATAATAGGACTCAAATCATGACTGAATACTAGTAGGGGTATGATAGCTCTCAGGTATAAGTGCAGTGGCCTCTGATAAATGAGGTCCCATCTGATGGGTGTTAGGGTACGGTAACTAGTCTGGGGCATGATTGGCAGAAGGGTCGTGATTGTTGTATCATACTGTGGGCTTTGACGGTGGTGTGGGTTTTTCCTGTTTGCGTAGGTTTTCTATGTTGGGTGCGCTCTGTACATACGTGTTCTCAATGGAGAACCTGGCAGTCGAGAGTAACTTGGACATCCCAACTCTCTTGAGCGCTCAAGTGTACGGGGTCATAAAGGGCAGGGCCATTTGGCATTGGATTAAGGAGGTGGAAACAATGCAGTGGCCGTCCCAATCACCCGATCTAAGCTTAACCGAAGTCTTATGGTTAGATATGAAGAATGAATTTGGGGAACTTGGGGCGGAATTGACAATTCCGGGGATCTCGGAAACCGCGCTAAATGGGGGTTTGGGATGCGATTTCAAATGGAGGGGGGGGCTCAAAAGCCTCGTTGGAAACCATGCCTCAGTGCCTACAAGCAGTGATTGGTGCTGGTGGGGGACTGCCACGATACTCGTTTTTTGTAGTTTGTATAATAATATCATAGCATCTTATTATGGACTTCGATCATAGGATATCACTTGTAGAATGTTGTCGGAAATGGGCAGGCGGCGAGTTGGGCTGGATGAGTGGTGGCTTAAACAGACGGCTCCTATAGGGGCTGTTTGGATGCGGAAAGTGCAAGGACGAATGTTGGAAACTGTGTTCACGGTTGGGTGTGCTCTCATTTTCTCAGTTGCTGCGTTCACGAGTGACACCTCGTGACCTCTTGCCTTACCCCTTGTCCCTTCTCACTATCCACGCCCCTCTTCTTCTTTCTTCCCCCTCTCTTCTCTTCTTCCCCTTCTCTCTTAATCTTCTTCTCTTTGTTCAACAAGTAATACAAGTTGTTCGCTTACTCTGGGGGCCACTCTCCTTTTGAACTCGTGATACCACTTGCTTCCACTTATATACTCCCGATACCTGTTAACAACGAAAGATGAGAAACGAGTTGCGGCTTCAATTTTATTGATTTATGCTTTTGGAAAGTACTCGAGTAAAAGAGGGCCTAGTGAAGAGCTAGCTAGAAAGAAGATTTGAAAAGACAAGCCAGAACTGGTCACGGTGACCTCCAGGGAGCTCCATGACTAAGCAATTGCCCTCCGGTACAAGTAATCAACTCAGAATATCTAACACATATATATCTCATTCAGGAAGTGGGCCCCATATTTTTGCTGGCACTAAAATCTACTTATTTACCAAAGATGAGTCGAATTTCTAAAACTGGTTTTGGCCGACAAACACATTGGAGAGGTCTCTTTTTGGAAGTAAGCTAGATACTTGTCTGCCCCCCAGGCATAATACCTGGACAGGAGAAATATCTTGCGAAAAAGGAGTTTTATAGTTTCCGCCTTGAGATGGGGGGTTATTGCATAGGAGTTTGCGACAACTGTCCAACAGCGTCGTTCCATATCTCACAACGTTTTCCATCCTTTATTTCTTTGGGAGAAACAGTGAGCTTCTCGGAATCTATTTGTTAATCTCGAGATCCAATGTTGCCTAATGGCTTATGTTATACCAGGCAGGGAAAGCACTAATCTTGCTAGGGAACTTCTGTCTCTGGAATCTGGGATTAGCGACCGGCGCAGATAGTGAATTGACTCAGTACTAGAGTATAGAGATAGTAGCTGATCGGACAGACAGGGATTAGAAAGCCTATGCATACCGATAGGTTTTGTAATCCCTGTTTGTCCGATCACCTCGTCCATACCCGAGTAAATGCGGTCCCGGCACTTATGCATCCCTCGTGGTTATGCACACATGAACACTTTTTCTCAGAGGACATGAGGCCATTGCCGAACAGTGTATACAAGTATACGACATAGATTCTCCCCGGCGGGAACCTCTTTGATGCCTCCCATAGGACCAATTTATTGATGCTCTCAGGATGAATTGCCGGTCTGCTTCTGTATCGTGACCCCGTCCTCTATTTTGGCTGGCTATATTTCTAGTGTCCTATATGTTGTAGCATATGAATGTCGTGTATTCTAGGATTAGGAGGCGTGTCATAATTGTAATTCAAAAACACATTCTTTGAGGTCGCTTTGCAATAACTTAACGCCGTTCTCTTGCAAACATCCTTTAGTCATCTGACTCCGTCACCACCACCACCACCACCACCATCCGTTCCTCCAAGCCACAAACTATCACTCTCTCGCATGCCCCTACGTGGGCCGGCAATCAATGTATCTGGAAAAATGGTTCTCTCATAGGCCTTTAACTTTACATCCTACTCTACCCAGAAGAGATAAAAAAAGAAAAGAGTTATCATACTATACAAGCCAAAGACACCCTCCACCCGGAAGTGAATCCCAAGTTATACATACCATACCTAGGCCTAAATCTACTGTATTGTTGCGCGGAGGAGTGGGATTGCCCAGAAGCGGGAGAGAGGCTGACGTATCTAAGAAACTTCTAACTTAATCTCTAAAGCGATGGAAGGAGAAAAACAGAAAGCAAAAAAACAAATCAGCATCTTAGACCACTCGGGACAAAACTCCGATTAGTTTGGAAACTACGTGTACCAACAAATGATAATTTCCAATGAGACCCCACGACAAACTGTAGGGAATCAAGTGGGGGCCCAATTACCGGATAGCTCGGGAATGTCGGGCCTGTAGCAACTCCACGACTCTATCGTGTCTGTATTTGGCCGCTAGCATGAGTGGTGTGTGACCAGATTTACTGGAGCTATTGGGGTTGACATCCTTCCGCCATAAGAGTAGCTGCACCACTCCTTCGTGTCCATTCTGGGCGGCCCAAGAGAGCGGTGTTTTGCCATACGTCGTGTCTGGGGTGTTGGGGTTGACATCCCTCCGCCCCAACAGAAGTTTCACTATTCCCTCATGGCCATTCCAGGAAGCTTGCGAGAGCGGTGTTAAGCCATACTTGGTATCTGGGGTATCGGGGTTGACATCTTTTCGCCCCAACAGTAATTTCACTGTTCCCTCATGGCTATTCCTCACAGCCCACAAGAGCGGTGTTCGGCCATACTCCGTGTCTAAGGTGTTTGGGTTGACATCTTCTCGCTCCAGTAGTAGCTTCACTGTTACCTCATGGCCATTCCCGGCAGCCCACGAAAGTGGTGTTCTGCAAAATTGACTTGAACTATCGGGGTTGACGTATCTCCTGCCAAACAGTAGACCAGCTACTTGTGGGGCCTTCCCCCATCGACGGCCTATGCTCCCGGGATTGACAAATCGCGGTCCAAGAAATAACCTCACCACTCCCTCATGCCCATTTCCGGCAGCCCAAGAGAGTGCTGTCCAGCCACAACTCGTGTCCTGCAGATCAGGTTGAATACGCTTCTCTTGTAAGAGCAACCTCACTACCTCTTCATGCCCATATCTTGCGGCCAATATGAGCGGGGTTACACCCGCACCATCTCTTTGGTTCACATCCCATCTGTTCATCTTTATCAGAGTATATGTTACTTCGGGGATACCGAAGTACGAGATGCAGTGCAGCGCAGAAAAAGGCTTATCACTAGGGCAATTGTCGAACCGTAATCCACTATTGATCGACTTCCAAAGGGATTTGGCAGATATGTGACTATCAAACTGACCAAGAAGCTGGAGCGTAGATGTTTTTGCGCGATCCGAGGGCTCTATTCGCATGTGGGTTCCCCAATATAGGGAGGAATATTCAAGGAAGGGTGTGTCTCGGGGGTCACGGGGCGGGAGAGCTGGAATGTCCTTGATGTGCTGGAAGTTGAGGAACGTCAAACAGGTTTCCGCCATCGTCGAGTGGGCTCCGTCAAAGAGGTCGGGATGTGCGTAGAGATACTCTTGGAGCGTAAAATGAATTAACCTAACAGTCGAGGCACACTTGTCTACGGTGACTAGGCCTTGGCAACAGTCCAGCAGGGTCGATATCGTAGGGATATCATCGTTATCGAGATTATTTGACCCTATCTCGATGGCTACGGCGCGACAGATTTCCTCTACTTGCAAAGGCCGCCTCGAATGGGTGATCCACATCAAAACGGCCATCCCGAGTCTAGCCTTCTCTCCGTCCTGGGTCTTTATCCTTCGCAGCGTTGCTCCGTATACGCCCCCGAGGTCTGAGCCACTCTTCATCGCGCTAAGCCTTTGCCGCCTTCGGTGTATGGTCGCCTCTTGTAGGATCGCCTTGATGCTCAAGAAGACAAGCAGGAATCTACATAGAATATCTTTCAGTACACCGCTTTAGGTATTTTATGTGACCCCGCTTCTTACTTACACCTCTGAAACTGTCTCGGGAATACTCTCTATAATTTCCTTCTCCAACCTCTTGTCCATCGCATCCGGGATTGTATCCTCTTTCAGTTTCGCTCGGAGGAATATGATGATATCACCCTTTGTGGGTGTTATAGACCTGGTCGCTGCCTTACCAGCAAGATGCCTCTCAATCTCATCCAGGATATGCGGTCTCCCGGTTAGAAATATCCGCGCGCCTGAGGAGTTCTGGAGAATTTGGTTGAGTGAATCAAGAAGCTTCACCCGATGTGCTGGTGGGCACTCGTCGAGGGCATCAATGCATATAAATGTAGATCGTGAGGAAGACAAATTTTGCAAGCACTCGACAATTTCTGCGAGCTCTAATCTCTGACCGCCAATGACCTTCTCTCTGTTGCGAAAAGCTTTGACTATCGCTTCCGGAACCTCGTTCAGTCCAGCAACAACCTGCTTTAGCACCGAACCCAGAATGGCAGTAGGGGATTGCTCCTCCAGGTCGGCGAAATCGAAGTAGAAGCAAGCAACGGCAGCGTTTTCCCCCACGGCCTGCTTGCACAGCGTATCTATCACTAGCGAGCTAACACCACAACTCATTAGCAATACCTTTCTCTCATCGGATATCTCCCCCCTCACCTAATGAAGGTCTTGCCGACCCCCGGACCTCCGTGGCAAAATAAGGCTGAACCATCAGAGTCACCCGCACGAATACCACCAGACCAATTCCGGTATTCCTCAGTTTGTAATAGCCAGTCTCCCACCTCGTCAGCCCTCCGGGTTCGGATGTATGCCGTCTCTGGGGTTCAAGTGTGGATAACCAAGCCAAGATTTCAGACTTCTCGTCGGCCACCGTATAGTTATTCAACACGTTGTTAAAAATACTGGTATTCCAAGAGTTGATGTTGTCTCTGATGAGGTGTTGGGACATTTTGAATTTTTTGCCGCTTTGAAGATTATAAAGGATCGGTTCCTAGGGAATTTTATGCGATACGGTAGAGTAGGCTAATGTGACTCCCGAGAGTGAAGAAAAGAGGGGGCGATGGAGAAAACCTTTAGAATAACCATGCGCTTGGCGGTCCAACCCTTTCGGATACCTTTAAAGGTGAAACATTTAACTTACACCGAGAGCCCACATTGCAACGAACGAAGTCTTTGCACACTGGCATACCTTTTTATCCCTTAAACAATGCAAAGAAGATGGGGAAAGGAAGTGACAGAAAAAATAAAGAATTAGTTTAACCCTTCTAGTATCTTTCTAGAATTTCCATTCAATATTATGGTGATTTTTAGTTAAAAAAACCATTCCACAGAAAGCCATTCTGGGGTGGAAAATAGATATAAGAAGTTGACTACGCTTACTCATCCATTTTCACTTTATTTGTTAACTTTTCTTAGATGTTTCATGGTGGCCGAAGAGAATGATAGTTCTATGCAATGGTTTCACTTTTTCGATGGTACATACAGTACCCGCTATCGGGGATCTTAACATAAATCACTGCCTAAACCACAATAGGTCTAGTAGAGTAGGTTAACCAAATCACGAATGCTCGAGTATGATACAGTTTTATCGATGTCAGAATAGACCGAAGATCAAAAGGAAACGAAAGTAAAAAGGAGCATCCGATCAAAGTCGTATTTACAGAACAATTCCGGATCTCGTCATCCTCGCTTGTGCATGTCCTCAGAGCCGCCCATTTATCTAACAAACATTCCTACTAGTCGTGACAAAACAACTGCGCAAGTTTAAGAATATTAAAGAAGGCTAGGTCTTTCACAACAGTCCCCGATAGTAGTCTACAGTATTGTAAAGGTTAGCCAGCATGATGAACATTTACCTAAAAGGGCAAAAGAAAAACAAGTCACCATTAGCTCCGTCGGCAAAAAAAACCCCCCACAGTTGTGGTTAGCTCACTAGCCTAAAATATAAGGCCACAGCGACAAGATTGAATGTTTACCCTTATTTTTATGGTGGCACCTGGAGCAGGGCCTTAAGCGGCTATTTTCAAGCGACCTCTTATTTAATGGGCAACGTGCATCTCAACATCCCTAACCATCAACACCTCTAAGCGATCCTTTCACCTCTGTTATATCATACCTCAGCTCTCATCCTGGGCTTTTTGGCACAGCTCACTGGACAATCTCAGAAACCTGGTCAAATTTTCAGAATTCGCAGGAGGTCGAAGCTCACAGCCGGTCCCTTCCTAGGACTCCAACACCTTTGCTCTTTCTCCAACGTGCCCTCCTTTTAATCTCCAACCCACACTCTTCTTGAGTATTCTTCCCTATATTGTGGAATCCAGGCAAAAGTAAGTTTTTCAGATTGAGCGAAGTTGATTGCACCTACGAGTGAAATAACCGGATATGCACTAAAATTATCCTGAAGGCACAGAAACTGTATTCTGGGATATTGTTTCAATAAAGGTTCCTGGTTCAACGGTCTGCACTCAGTATTATTTTTAGGAAAGCTAAGATTGTAGCTGGGTCGGTCAAGGTGGAAGGCTGTATTATCAACCAAAAAGGCAGCATGGGTAATACACCGCTCGGATGGGCTGCGAGGAATGGGCATGAGGAAGTAGTGAAAATGCTCCTAGCACAGGATGACATTGACCCCAACAAGCCAGACAATAGAGGCCAAACACCACTCTGGTGGGCGGCCCTCAATGGGCATGAAGGAGTAGTGAAAATGCTACTGGACCGGAGTGACACCAACCCCAACAGGGCAGATATGTTTGGCCGGACACCGCTCTGGTTGGCTGTTTCGGACGGGCACAAGAAAGTGGTGAAGATGCTGCTTGGACGGGATGACACTAATCCCAACCGGGCAGATACGTACGATCGGACACCGCTCTTGTTGGCGGTTTCCGATGGGCACGAGGAAGTGGTGAAAATGCTACTTGAACGGGATGACACGAACCCTAACTGGTTCGATCGGGACAACGAGACACCGCTGTGGATAGCTGCCTCCAAGGGGTATCAAGGATTGGTGAAAATGTTACTTGATCGGGGCGACATCAACCTAGAGGATGAGGCTATTTACGGCGGGACACCACTCATAAAGGCTGCTTCGAGAGGGCACGAGGAGGTGGTGAAACTATTACTTGAACAGGATGGCCTCAACCCCAATAAGGTAGATCGGAACGGCATAACAGCCCTCGGGGCGGCTGCTTACGCTGGGCACGAGGGAGTGGTCAAAGCACTACTTGCACGAGAGGACGTCAGTATCGATACGCCAGGTGACTACCACGGGATGCCACTCTCATGGGCTGCTATTAATGGGCACGAGGGTGTGGTGAAATTACTACTCCATCGGGGTGGCACCAACACCGATGGGCCCGGTGGGGTTGGCAAAACCCCACTCTTGTTGGCTGCCCAGAATGGGCACAAGCAACTGGTGAAAATATTACTCGGACTGGGCATCGACTCCAACGGCCCGGATGAGTCTGGTCAGACGCCACTCTCGAAAGCAGCCGAGTATGGGTGTGAGGAAGTAGTCAAAATACTGCTCAGATGGAACAACGTCATCCCCGACAAACCAGATAAGAACGGGCAACGCCCACTCTGGTGGGCCGCTCGCAATGGGCACGAAGGAGTGGTGAGATTACTACTCAAACAGGAAGGGGTTAGCAATAACAAGCCAAACCGGTATGGACAAACACCACTCTCAATCGCTGCTAGATATAGCCATATGGGAGTGATATCCCTACTACAGCCTCTACCAGATGCCGCCCACAGAACTACCTTAGCCTGAGGAGGTATCGCCCTCATTACCACCTTCCGATATCTCTAATAGCCAATATATGGCTCCTGCAATAGGCGCTACTGCTCCAACAGCCATTTTTCCTATTCGCACCTCTCCTGACCCTTAAAACCTGCCCTATGGTAACTGCCATATTACCTTCTGGTGTAAGCCTGCGACAAAAAAGTAGCTTAAAGTTTCAATTTTCTATCGGTGGAAGGAAGTCACATACAATGGGAATGTACATATTTATCACTCACCTGTCAAGCCCGCTATCTAGATTCCTCTCAAGGGGTTGGGTCAAGACTTGTGAACTTCTGTTCAAAATCTGGACTTTGGTGTTATAGGAGGATCGTTGCTGTTGTATTGAAATGAGCTGGTGTGGCTTGTGTGGGTTGAAATTTCCATCATATTGTCCACTAGTACTTTAATAGATTTTTGTTCTTGGTCGGTCATTCACCTTCTCTCCCATCGATTGTTCCCCATTTTCTTCACCTTGGGTTGTGAACGTGTTGGTTGTTTAGATATCAAGGAAAAAATAATTGATATGACTATTCACTACACCTGTGCAGTGCGATGTAAGGGCTTGCTAGCTATTTGGTAAGATATCATGGTGATTAGTTTCCACTATGGACATGGTTTAATAAAGAACCTACTTTTCTAGAATGTCCTCCAAGCATGGATTCAAAGATGAAGCTGAAAGTCTTCCTCGGCTTTTTACTCTTTACTACTGAGGAAAATTAACACGGGATAGAGTGTTTTATCTGTAGCAAACCCAAATTCTACAAGCACGGTATAATTTCCAAAAACTCGATGTGTAGTCAAACACCCTTATCCGCCAACACTGATGGGCCACAAGATGTGCTATTTGGGAGAGTGGTATACCTTCTCTAATTTGACGGCAATGGACTTGGTCACCCAAATACTCTACGAAGTTTGCTTTTCTGAACCAGACTCAACATTCGCTTCTATAATCCCTCTGTTTTTCGCCACAATTTCCTGGATCAAATGCTCTATGTTTATACCTCCATATCGTAACTAGGTGGATACCGGAGTATTTTAGTTTCGTCGGGCATTCTAGCTTATTTTGGTGTGAGTGATTGGATGGACCAGGACGCTGTGCAATATCGATTCATGCGTGAGGCGGGATATTCCACCCTCTCCCAGTTGCCTGCTATCCTCCCTAGATTTTATTCTCCTCATAGTATTCTGTCCATTCTCAGACTAGGCACTACGAACCTATATGATCCCCCGAGAAATGCAGGAAAGAGTTGTCTTATTCTGATATATATAGTGTTAGGGTAATACTGTACGTTGCAGTATCACGCATAGCGGATACTATCTGTAAATTCCAGCTTTAGGTGCCAACACTGGTAAAATGGATCTCATGCTATAAAACCCAATACCTGGAGATAGTGTCCTTTACTGCAGGAGTTCAAGCCTTCCAATGTGCTGGGACTTTGTTGTGGTAGCCCGGGTAGTTCGCTGGGCTGGGCTGGGCTCGGGTTCAAGCTCTATCGGGCTGGGTGGGGCTGATAAGTGTAAAGCCCGGGTCGCCCGGCGAACCCAACGGATATTTTTACTATTCTTTGTGATTTTTATATTAAGGGTCCGTTTACCTACAGACGGCGGTCTAGCAACCGGAGAGAGCGCCGACCACCAAAGAAATTTATACAGTTGAAGGTGTGTAAAGATAGGATAATTGCATGTTTAGCTAATATACTATCTAGTATATAGCTTAAAGCTCGTTTATCTGACTGTCTATTGGTAAAAATTCAATTTATAATAAGTGATTAAACTAGACGGTGGCGTGTCAACCGGCAGAATTATCAGATCCACACAGTGCAGAAGTGTTTGCCTAATTCTCTGCTGTCCTAATCCCTTCTTACTAAGCTGTCGAAATGCGACGTTGCCTCGGAGGTGCGTTTAAAAAAACTACCAGACACTAGATAGTAAGCTGCGGTAGTAAACGCTATCTACTTATTTACCAAATATCACTCGAATTTCCAAAACTGGTTTTGGCCACCAAATACATTGGAGAAGTCTCTTTTTGGAAGTAAGCCCGACGTTTGTCTAGCCCCCTGGTATAATACCCTGACATGAGAACTTGCTTCCGAAAAAGGAGTTTTATAGTTTCCGCCATGAGATGGGGAGCTATTCCGTTAGAGTTTGCGACAACTGTCCAACACTATCTCCCCATATGTCACAACATTTTCCCTCGCTTTATTTCTTCGGGAGAAACGGTGTGCTTCTGGGAATATATTTGTTAATCTCGAGATCCAATGTTGCCTAATGACTAAGGAATGCACTAATATTTCTAAGAAACTTTTGTCCCTGGATTCTGGGGTTAGTGACCGGCGCAGATAGTGAATTGACTGAGTACTAGAGTACAGAGATAGTAGCTGATCGGACAGGCAGGGATTACAGAACCTATGGATAGGGATTAGAAAGCCTATGCATATCTAGAGGTGTTGTAATCCCTGTCTGCCCGATCACCCACCTCCATAACCGAGTAAATGCTGTCCCGGCACTTATGCATCGCTAGTAGTTATACACACATGAACACTTTTTCTCAGAGGACATGAGGCCAGTTTGCCGAACCGTGTATATACGGCATTGATTCTCTCGGGCGGGACCCTCTTCGATCTCTCCCATAGGACCAATTTATTGATGCTCTCAGGCCGAATTGCCGGTCTGCTTCCTTGGCATGACCCCATCCTCTATTTTAGCTGGCTATATTTCTAGTGTCCTATATGTTGCAGCATATGAATGTCATATATCCTAGGATTAGGGGGCGTGTCATAATTGTAATTTAAAAACACATTCCTTGAGGTCGCTTTGCAATAACCTAATGCCGTTCTCTTGCAAACATCCTTTTGTCATCTGACTCCGCCACCACCACCACCACCACCACCAGTTCCTCCAAGCCACAAACTATCACTCTTTCACATGTCCCTAGATAGGTCGGCAATCAAGGTGTTTAGAAAAAGGTCTCTAATAAGCCTTTACATCCTACTCTATCCAGAAGCGATTGAAGAAAGAAGAAAATGACAATTTTTGGTCGCGAATAACGAGCTATCGATATATTCACTTCGGTATAGGAGCAACAGAGCGCGCGAAAAGAATAGATTCGTATCTAACGAGTGAAAGAAAGACGATAATAAGAGCGATAGCGGAAAGGAAACAGGAACAATAGGGTCTCTTATAGGGACAGAATTGGGGAGAATCAGGGAGACAGAAAAGGAAAGATGAAAAGGAAATGTAGGAAATCCTCCACTGTCTCGCATCTCTAACAATCCCGATACTAATTGAGTATCATAGTTGATATCTAGTGCAAGTCTGTTTGATATCCGACATTTCATGTTTCTGCTAAACTAGCTAAACTAGTCAAACGCGCGAAAGATTTTTCAAAACACCAGACAGTTCTAGTGCGGGCGAGAAACACTAAGGCCAGCCGTAGTCAGTTTCAATCGAAAAAAGAGTTATCGTATTGTTACGGATTAAATTTGGCTTTGCTTGGTTTGCGGTTCTTAGCTAGCCTGCGAATAGCTTAGGGTGTATAGATAGTGGTTCATGATATGACTTTGCTTGGGAAGGGACTACGGTACGCTAGACTTGTGTTGAATGGTGGGCAGGGGGTGTCACGTTTACTACAGGGGTAGTTTTTGCTTAGTGGAGGATTTCCCGTAGGAATCTGGAAGAGATTTAGAAGTGATCTTGGCATGTTTTCACGCTAAAATCTAGAATATCGACTTCTAAATTCTAAATTTTCTCAAATCTGAAGCACCCTCCCCCCCCCCCTGGTTCAGATTTGAAAAGGTTCAGAATCTGGAAACTTGCATACAATTGGTCAGCCAGCCCCAAGACTACAATTCTCGACACATTGTGCCCAGTCCTCAATGCACAAAATGAAGGGCTGACAACCTATAGCAGTACACAATCCTATGAAGAGTAATTTCATACTTGTATCTATTCAGTTTCATATGTCTGGTTTCAATTTTCCGCAATGATCATGATCTGGAAATTTGGAAAGTCATGTTTTTCTATGGGAACAACCTGCGATCCAGATTCCTGCTCCAAGCTCCAGATTTTTCTAGATTCCTATGGGAAGTCCTCCAGTTTTGGCAGACGGGGGGTGAGTCTATGTAAGGCAACGATCTTTCTCCTCTCAGCCGTTTCCTTTCACCACGAACCACGGCACAACTGAGGAACAGTTTGGACTGTCAACAAACGAGGGAGAAATTTGGGACAGGGGTTAAGAAGAAGAGGGTTTCCTGTACATAGATAGTGGGACAACCAGGCAAGGTTGGGCTTCCTTTGGGCTCAGATTTTTTTTCTTCTCTCAGTGTTCTTAGCTGAAGGTTTGTGGATTAGCTTAGGAGAGTTAAATTGATCGTGACCTGTATGCTTTTTGTTTTCAGGCGGGACTTATTCTTGATGTGACACTTGTTGGCTCGTACCTCTTGCACTTTGAAAAGTAGATACACTATCCCGGGGGTTCTTCTTTTCAGTACTAGTTCCCACGAGTATTTTTTCATACACTCCCGTTTGAAAAGTCCTCTTGACCATACTGTTACAGTACATCCATTGGGTGGTGGCTGGCGTAGTGCCCTATGTTGGCGCCAGAGGAGTAGCAGCTACAGCTACCTGAATGTACTAGTGTGAGTACGATACGAGGACTTTTCAAACGAGAGTGCACGGTACTCGAATACGGCGGAAGGGTTTACCCGACGTGTCCTGAGACTTGAGGGGTGGTTCTCATCCGATTGGGCATCCTGAAAGGCACTGTGGGGGTTCGGGTTTCTGGGGAGGTTTTCTGGCATGTAGACACAGCCCCTATAGATATATCGAGAAACCCTTTAGAATATCATGCACTTGGCGGTCAACCCTTTCGATAACTTACCATCGACCCGGAAGTATCCCATGGAAAAAGTATGATAAACCCTTTACAGGGGGGGCCACATTGCAACGAACAACAAAGGGGGCGTTTGGTGCGTCGTCATCTCAAAACGTGTTTTGCTAAACATCTTTATGAAAAATCAGTAAACACATTTGGCCAACAACGCTTTGCTAAACAGCATGTCATTTAGAAACTGTCGTGTAGGTTTTGTTAGAAAATCTACTTCATGGAGGTAGGCCTTTTCAATATTAGGATGATATTAAAATAAAATTTAATGATAATAAATAATATTATATTATTATTGCATAGTATTCTAGGTCATAGAGTTCTAAACCCCAAGCAAAAAAATCTACATAACACATTTTAAAAATTGTGCAAAACGTGTTTTGTAAATGATGACTTGCCAAACACGACTGGAATTGCAAAATGTTTTTTGGGCCCAAAACGCGTTTTGAGATCAGTTATCATATCTCAAATGACGGCGCACCAAAAGGCCCCAAAGTCTTCACACAGTGGCATATCGTTTTATCCGTTAAATAATGCAACGAAGTTGGGTAGGGGAACTGATTGTAAAAATGAAGAATTACTTTAACCCTTCTAGTATTTTTCTAGAATCTCCCTCAATGTCTTTTTAGTGATTTTTAACTTAAAAAACCCTCCCACAGAAAGCCATTCTGAGGATGGAAAATAAATATAAGACATTGACTGCGTTTACCCAGCCTTTTTCAATTTATTTTGTTAACTTTTCTTCACTATTTAATGGTGGCCAAGGAGAATGATAGCTCTATGCAATGGTTTCGCTTTTTGGATGAGATTTCATGGTCGATGGTATCGGCAAGAGTTGACTGCTAAGCGCATGGTATTCTAAAGGTCTGCTCGATATACCGTATTAACTCGAATAAGAGCGCGGTGTGCTGTGTAGTCAAGAATTCCCTACCTTGGAGAAGGGGCGGAAAACACAGCAAAAAAAGGGGGTGAAAAAACAAAAAAATACCAGACCTTACCAGAGGGGGCAACTCCAACGACATAGCACACCGCTCTCTTATTCGAGTTAATACGGTACTTGAATAGTGAACGTTTACCTAAAAGAGCAAGAAAAACCAGTCACCATTAGCTCCGTCTGCAAAAAAAAAAAACACCACTATAGATAGTTAGCTTAGCAGCCTAAAAGGTAAGGCCATAGTGGCAAGAGTGAACATTTGCCTTATTTTTATGGTGGCACCTGAAGCAGGGCCTTAAGCGGCCATTGGCAAATATCTTATTTAATAGGCGATGTACACCTCCACATCCCATACCATCAACACCCCTAAAAAATTCTTTCACCTCTATCATCCCCCAGCTCTCATCACGGGTATTTTGGCACAGCTCACTGGAAAATCTCAAAACCTGCTTAAAATTTCTGAATTCGCAAGAGGTCGAAGCTCACAACCAGTCCCTTCCTAGGACTTCACCACCTTTTCTCTTTCTCCAACGCGCCCTCCTTTTAATCTCCAACCCACACTCCCCTTGAGTGTTCTTCCCTATATTGTGGAATCCAGGCAAAAGGTAAGCTTTCAGATTAAGCTAAGTTCATTGTACTAACGACTGAAATAACTAGATATGCACTAAAATCATCCTGAAGCCACAGAAACTGTATTCTGGGATATTGTTTCAATAAAGCTTTCTGGTTTAACGACCTACACTCAGTATTATTTTTAGGAAAGACAAGATTGTAGCCAGTTCGGTCAAGGTGGAAGGCTGTATTATCAACCGAAAGTGCAGCATGGGTAATACACCGCTCGGATGGGCCGCGAGGAATGGGCAGGAGGAAGTAGTACGAATGCTCCTAGCACAGGATGACATTGACCCCGACGAGCCAGACAATAGAGGCCAAACACCACTTTGGTGGGCGGTCCTCAATGGGCATGAGCTAGTGGTGAAAATGCTTCTCGCTAGGGGCGATACCAACCCCAACTGGGCAGATGGGTATGACCGGACACTGCTCTGGTTGGCCGTTTCGGATGGGAATGAGAGAGTGGTAAAAATGCTACTTGAACGAGATGACACGGATCCTAACTGGTTCGATCGGCAGAACCGAACACCCCTTTGGCTAGCCGCTTCCAATGGGCACCAGGGATTGGTGAAAATGCTACTTGCTCGGAACGACACTGACCCCAACATCTCACCAGGTGGGTGTGAGGGGACACCACTCATAGCGGCTGCTTCGAGAGGACACGAGGGGGTGGTGAAACTACTGCTTGAACGGGACGGCGTCGACCCCAATATGGTAGATGAGATTAATATGACAGCACTCTCATGGGCCGTTTTCAGTGAACATGAGGGAGTGGTCAAAGCACTACTCGCGCGGGATGACCTCAGTATCAATATGCCAAGTGGCTACCACCAGAGACTGTTCTCATGGGCTACTAACAATGGGCACGAGGATGTGGTGAAATTACTACTTAGTCGAGATAGCGCCAACACCGGGGGGCCCAGTGGGGTAGACGAAACCGCACACCTGTTGGCTGCCCAGGATGGACATGAGATACTGGTGAATTTTTTTAAACCATTATAGGGGTGTTGGGCGTGTAAAAAGTTTTCACGAAGGTTCCATATCTACGACACGAACTACAACAATGAACGTTTGGCTTAGGAGAAGTTTTGTTTGGAGAATGTTGGAGAACATATGAGATGAAGCGGCAGTGTGTTTGGGTAAAAGGTTAGGTGCAGCGGAGATGTTTCGGGATGATGCAAGAACTTGCGCTAGAGGTACTAAAGGTTTGGAATTAAGAGATGGAACGAACATGTGTCACACTACGAGGTTAGTAAAACAGGCAGGGGTAGCAGGAACGTTTGGGAGTGGAAGAACTCTGTAAGTAAACGTAACAGAGGTAAGGGATTAAGGGACGCATCGTTTGGGAAGAAGTTTCAGTGTATTATGTGGAAAGAAGGAGATGGCGATGGAATGGGTGCGGAGAACTTGGACGAAGTTGAAGGAATGTTTTCGGTAGTCAACTTTGTGTATATATAGGACACCGCTGGCGATGTTGAAAGAATAAGGACCCAAGTTACTCCCGACCATCGTAGCCTATTTTTGAGGGGGCGCAGTAGATCCAATCCTAAGTTACCGAGCAACACAAAACTTTTATTGATACGAACAACGATAATAGACAAAAGATATCAGTGAAAAACAACGAGTAAAGAGATTGTGTGCAAGAACGAATGACTTTGACAAGACAAGTGATGACCGTAGAACCGTGAGAGAAAGATGCGATGAGTGAGATGAACTACTAAACAAACAAAGGGAAGAACAGGCTGCCTTATATCCTTATCAACAGAGAACTTTCTTCCCCGGCACACTTCCTGAGCATGCCAGATTCTTCTCCCACTTTCCATCGCTAGGTCGTCCTTCTGTCTCACTTTGCCAAAATACTTCCCAGGTAGGAGCTCCTTGGCAGAGGGTACAGTTATGCCAGATGCTTCGGATCGAGTTCATGGCCGAGTGTACGGTTGATGTTCGGCTATTGACTGTCTTCGTATTTCATTATCAGTCGATCGGTGCTTGATGGTGTCGCATCAGGTATGCAGGGTGGTGGCATTGGCTCATAGGAAGCTAGCAGTAGTAGAACGCTGTTGAAGCAACCATCTAGTTAACAATATCGTAAATGCATTTCGCCTTATGCAGGAAAGAAAGTATGTATGTGGTGAGCAGCCTAAAATCAGAAATCTCCAACAAAAATGTTACTCGGGCTGGGCGTCAACCCCAACTGCCCCGAGGAGGGGGGTCGGACGCCACTCTCGAAGGTAGCCGAGCATGGACATGAGGAAGTGGTCAAAATACTACTTGAATGAGACAACGTCATCCCCGACAATCCAGATAAGGACGGGCAAAGCCCACTTTGGTGGGCCGCTCACAATGGGCATGAAGGAGCGGTGAGATTACTACTTGAACAGGAAGGGGTCAGCAATAACAAGCCAAACCGGTATGGACAAACACCACTCTCAATCGTTGCTAGATATGGCCATCTGGGAGTGATATCCCTACTACAGCCTCCAGAAGATGCCGCCCACAGAACTACCTAAGTTTTAAGAGGCATCACCCTCGTTACTACCTTTCGATATCGCTAATAGCCAATATACGGCTCCTGCAATAACCACTACTTCTCTAACAACTATGTTTCACTACGAAGGTACAGCACCTAAGTTTTGAATATTTTACTAGCAGGGGTGTTACGCTAGCAGGGGCCAAGGCAGCAAATCGGGTATAAGGGCAGCGAATTGGGTATAGTGGTTACCCAATTCACCTC
>Ga0307509_10002459_pt1 | contig 29941 bp, 35 predicted proteins | sample 10_EM_MG_FD_202245 | JGI IMG/M metagenome (GOLD analysis project Ga0307509, IMG submission 202245) | Populus trichocarpa ectomycorrhiza microbial communities from riparian zone in the Pacific Northwest, United States - 10_EM | ecosystem: Host-associated > Plants > Roots > Unclassified | place...
GAAATATTACAGCAAGAAAGGATGGGTATCAGAGCTCATTATCAACCAGATACCCTGATTCAAGCTGCGACGGACGCCGAACTTGTGCGTGAAGCTGAGCTTGCTGTGTTGGAGGAAAGTTCCGTTAGGGCGGACCCCGACGATTTACTGAAGACTGTTGTATCAAAGGACTGCGACGCTGACTTTGATGCACAAGATAATTTCGAGACGAACTCCGCTTCTTCCCACTGCAGTTTGGAAGTCCAGCCATCAGAGTCATTAGCTTCCCCATCATCTTCGCTCCCCTCCCCCCTTCTCTGCCCACGGAGGGCATTTTTGGCGTCTCTCATCCTCGCCTCCAAGTTTTTTCAAGATAAATGCTATTCCAACCGCGCTTGGGCGAAGTTGTCTGGCCTTCCCCCTAGGGAAATTGGCCGGTGCGAACGCGCGCTTGGTCAAGCTCTCGAATGGCGTCTTTGGGTTGGAAAAACGTCCCCTTCAGCGCCAACTTTGCGCACCCTTGCTAGAGCCCAGAGCGAAAGTTCCTTATCAAACAGCCAGCGTGCTTCCGATACACATGAGACCTCACTCCAACCACTACGACGGTGTGCCTCTCTTCCGGAAGAAATCCTTTCAGGGACATTCTGTCACAAAGGTTTGGAGGCAAACAAAACATCCAGAAATTTCATTTTCAGCACCCCAACACCTGTTACCCATGCTCAAACATGTGATGCGAACATGGAAGATCAGAATACAGATCAACTGGTAAGCTTTACTTCTGGATATGTTAATGGAATCTCAATGTCTGTTTCGAACGTCAGCATGCTCATCTCATGGAATCTCAGTTCTCTGACGAAAGCGATTCCAGTCCGAGTCCCGAAACTCCCCCTCTTACGTACTCACCCTCTTCCACCTCTTGCTCGTCCGGCGATCGCACAATTCAAATGTCGACCATTGAGGACTGCATGTTCCCGAATGCCTCTGGTTCACAGGCGTGGCCGGATTACCCAGAATCCAGAGGTACCCCCATTTCATCCTTCGGAACTGGTGCAGACTTGCGTTACCGTCCCATTCATTGCTTTTCTGTCGAGATGACAAGTAAGCGCTTGAAGCCGGCACCGGTTACTATTGTTGATTCGGAACTCGGTCCTTTGGGGGGGTGGCCTGTGGACGGTCAATACGTTTCGTTTGAAACCACGACTACCCACTAACCCATTACTCCTATGATGCTTGTGGTTGAGTTTCTTACCATCTTACCCTCTGCGACTTAGGTTTGGCATCCATTTGGCTTCGTTGACCCTTTCCCTCCACGTCACCGCGGTTTCGGTCTTTTATAACTCCTCTTCCTCTTTCTCTCATGAAATACTTGTAACCTTGCCCAATGTTTGCTTGGACTTTTCCCCCTGACCAAGTGGTCGAATATAACATGTTTTTGACATTACCTACCATTCCATGCCTTAGGCTTTCGCCCCTTTCTTCTATGATCTGTGGATGCTCCAAGAATGTTGCTCTTGGATGGGTGTTGAAATATGCCGCCCCTTGAAACCTTTCAATTACATGTACAGTCAAATTCATGTTGCAGGTTGTGTGTAAAATATGTTACTTCTTTTCAATAGATTCTCTCTCTCCTCATTGATTTGTCGATCGATATGACCAAAGAAACTGTACCAAAATGGTGGGCATACTGGTTGGCAAGAGATGTTACAGTGAAGATAATTGTATTTACACTAAATTTACTCGTTAAAGAATTCCAACGGCTTGTCGTTGGTTTGGATGGCGCGGAAGTCGCTGGGAGGTGTGTCCCCATCTTTCCTGATTTCATTAGTGAACAAGGAGTGGAATCGGATGTCCTCTGTGCCCTGATGTGCATGTCAGGATGAATATGCACTAACGACGAGTATAGCATTACTCACTCGGTTTGGAGGATCATGGATCCTGATTTTAATACAAGAACTGGTCAAGGAGATGTATATTTCAAGGCGCAAGAACGCACCTGACATGAACGAACCCCTCTCCTTCCTCGTCGTTCACAGCTGGAAGTCTGATTTTACCAAAAATTATCGTTCCATAGGAAGTGGAAGCGCTTCGAATCTAAAAACATATTGAGCTTGCAAGTCTGCCTATCTGTAATTACAGGCAAGCGTGACCTCGACAAGGTCTTCCTCGATCTTGAAGGAAACCAAATCCTTATCTTCGAGATTCGAGGCCCTTCTCCACATGCGGGGTTCATGCTTGTCCCAGTGGTGGCGCGATTTCACGATCTCTGCCTTGATGGTGGGTAGGAGAATGTTGAAGGCCTCGATAGCGTTCTCGTGAGGAGGATGAGGGTTATTAAGAGTGATCTGTTCCAATGATGCTATAGAGTCGGTTATCAGAAATAAAGCCTGGGCCAGAATGGTACACGACTAACCCATTAGATGAAGAACTTGGTGGTTGAGGAATACCAATTCCAATGATGGCACAGCCACGCAATGTACGAAACTCATCGCGCATCGCATACCTTCATAGCATTATCTTCGCCTGCCACGACACCTCCGCCCGATGAACCCAACTTTAGATCCAAGGCAGTGTCTTAGGTCAATGCTGAACCTTTCACTGTATTGGTTGAACATAGTAGTCAGTGCGACAGAACACAAATACAATAGTCAGTCACCGTTTGTCTCCACCGATCGATTAATAACCTTTGCAGAACTACTCTACGGAAAACGTTGTGGAAGGCGAGATTGCTGCACATTCTGGTTCAATGGTCACAAGAGTGAGGTGTGGACTCACAATGCATCAGCACGGGAACCAGTGGTCATTACCATCAACATTCATCACCAAAGTTAATTATAGCCCATCCTTTCCATGAGGCGTAGCATGGTGTTCGTGGCTTCTAGGGTATTTCAAACCCGAGCCCCGCATGCTCCAATGACCTTGATAGCGAGGACGAGATTGAAACTTTCCGGGATTTCCTGGCATCCACATGCCTCGTCGGCATCCTATGAAGTCTCCAATCGTATTTAATCATACGACTTCTAGAGAGATTTTGCAACCACGACCCATCATGCTTTCCTCTGGCACCCTTGCCGCATTAGTGCTGTTCTGCTTTACTCTTAAAGTTCTCGGACATGCTGTACATGCTGTACCTCAAACAATACAGCTTCAATCAAGGAGCGTTTCGCAAGGGTTTTCACTGAGACGTCGAGCTCTGTCTCCAACGACGCTTCCTCTCGCGGACTTTTTTTGGGGAACAGATCTTCAGTATGTTCCAAACTTTAACTCCCCATTCTTTTTGACAAACTCCCTGTCACGAGATGGTTCGGAAATATATCAGGTTACTATTTGATATTTCCTTCTCGCCACAAATTCTTATTTACTTCGTAACTCAGTCGGAACACCTCCTCAAGTTTTGACTGTCAGTGAGATTCTTTGTACTAGAGACATCTATTTATCTATCTGTCACAGGTCGTATTTGATACGGGAAGTTCAACCTTGGAATTTGCCAGTATGTTTGACGGTGGATCTCTGAAGCTTCTTACATGAACCCTCCTACAAGGTACACTATGTGGAGCGGCATGTCCACAAGTGAAATTTGACTCGTCCAAGAGCTCTACCTTCGTCGATGGAGGAAGGACAAGCTCCATCACCTTTGCGACAGGTGTTGGTGTAGATCCTGTCATTGGGGCGAATTACAAACTAACCCTACGCAGCGGGAAAGATACCGTTTCAGTCGGGGGCCTCTCCGCGAATGGCGTCAACCTCTTCTTGATAACCAACCAAACGCCCAAGTTCGATATCGACCCCTTTAGCGGCATTCAAGGTCGGTATGATGCCTACTTTCTCTGCAAAACCTCGTTCACCAAATTGCTACTTATCTAGGAATGGGTGCAACTGCACAGGGAATTTTTGCTGGCCTAATCAGCCAAGGGTTGCCTTGTCAGTCATGAGTTACTTGTTCTATTCCGTCCATTTCTCACGTACACACCGAGCACAGCCTTGTTTAGTATGTATCTCACGCCGAAAGCAGTCGGCAACGCCGAACTTACACTTGGGGGGATCGACAACTCTAAATTCACTGGTAAGTCCAACAGTTTCCAGGTTCCTTACCCGATGGTTCCGTTGGTTAATAGTGTCTCGCTTATAGGCGTCCCGGTTTTCGCCTCTCTGCCATCTGGGTCGGGTAGTACATGGCAGCTCGTGTCTCCGGGCATCTCAGTTAATGGGGAAACAACATCTACTCTGAAAACCAACCGTACTATTATATTTGATAGTGGAACGAGCAATGTCTTATTTTCTACAACTACTGCAAATGTGAGTGTCGTACAGCTGAAATGGCCAAAATACGGAACTGAATTTTTTTTTGGCCGTGCCAGGCCATTTATGCACTTATCTCGCCTGATATCAAACCGAACCCCAACGAAGCTGGAACCTATGGAATAGCCTGTGACCTCATCCCCTCTCTACCTGCAACCATAGATATCACGTTCACCTCCCAGTCCGGCACCCCTTTCAATTTGACCATCCCCAGCAGTGAACTCAGTGTGGGCCCTTTTGCCAGTGATCCAACTCTCTGTCAAACCCTTATCAATGCATTTGATGGGTTGGAATTAGTCGGAGGGAGTCTTTTAAAACACTATTACAGCATTTGGGATGTAGGAAACAAACGCCTAGGGTTTGCACCCGCAGTCGGTGTTTAATCTCTTCCACCTGTACATCAGCAGAAATATTACGGAATCATCCATTGCATTTCTACCTGCTTCTTGTCAACAAGTATTCCGCAGTCGTTGCCTCCAAAAAGGGTCTTTCGTTTTAAAGGTGGCTTATTGCTCTATGCGGCCTGCGCTTTCCGCTGGCGGGTTCTTTTTGCAAGAACCGTGGCCAACATGCCGGGTTCTTTGCCCCAAACCGGTCAAGTTAGAGCAATGGCCGCTGATTACGGGCGGGGTCCATCGTCCACGACTTGCGGGACCCTGTTGAGCGTTTGAAACCATGCTCTGCCCTCTTCTCAGCTCGATCGACCCTAGTCGACCTTTGATCTTCGGGCCACTATGAACAGCTGTGAATCAGTCCGTGATATCTTGGCGGGCATGCAAACACATGGCTCGAAGTTCGTGATACGTTTTAACCCCTGACCAAGACGGAACAATTTGTCCCAACTCGTCAGTTCTGGTCATGTCTGTTACGGTTTACTGGAGGCAATTAGAATTATTACCCGTGCTCACACCCTGCAAGGGCACCGAACGAGCTATCATCATGGCTAAACAAACACCTGAGTTAAGATGATCTGATGTTGGATTATTATTTTTACACTATGTACATAGAGCATTCAAGCTTGAACCTCTCTACCAAGGGAACGCGGAGGGCTCGACCGCGTTACTGTTCTAAATGTGCACATGTCATCTCATGTCATATGGGAGAAGATACACCAGGTGGGCAGGTATGCATCATTGTTGCAATGATATTATGGCAACAAAGTGAAATACCAGATTTCAGCTTGAGAAGACCGCACGAACTGTGCGTTGTTTATGGATACCTATTGTTAGAGTGATCGTTCGAAGAAGTATGTCCAATGAGTGGTCGTCCGTGAATCGCGCCTTGGTGAGGGTACTATGTAGAATAAAATTCATGCATTTTCACTATTGGCAATCGGTGACAGACAAAAAATCCTTACGTAGGAATTCAAAGGCTCTGGAGGCTGGTTCCAATGGTTCGTGGGTTGATGGTGGGGCGCTCGGTATGGAGCGGACAGCGGTTGACGAGAAGGTGGAATTGGGCTTGTTCCATTGGGATAGGGTTGTTCGTAACGTGGAGGGTATGAGGATTCGGGTATCATTGATAAAACATTGGGGTTCGTGGACTGGTGCGGATTGGAGTAAGCGGAGACACGTTCACTGAAGGGTTTAATAAACACATGAGGCTTCTCAAAGGATTTATGAATACACACAGGTGTCGACGACTTGATTCATGTTCGGAGTTCATCGGATGTATATGTATGAAGTTGTCGCTGGAGAAAGAAAACAAGAAAGAAAATGAGAAGGAAATTAAAAAAAAAAAAGGGTAATGACATACCTTGCCGCTCTGGAGGGCATTGGCAAAAGGTTCAAATCGACATGGTTTCGTCGGGGGGGAGTAATCTCTCTCGCAGGGGGCGTCGAGGCCTCTGATAACCCTGACGACCCTGCTGTGGAGGGCCTGCTGTCAGGATCCTCTCTTCGAACAATACTCTTTTTGCGAGCGGGGACACCCTCCGGCCAGGAACACTAAACACGGAAGGTCGGCAAATGCTGATATCTCAAAGTAGGCTGTTTATACCTCTCGCGAACCATGCGTACAGCGCATGCAGTTTGGCTTGGTCTCATCGCACTAGGAGTTTTAACAGTGTCATTTGGGAGCCACGACGACCAAAATTGAATAAAATCTTACTTTAATCTTCTTGACGCGGCAAGTCAAGCACCCAGTCTTGCTACGCGTGTATTTGGGGCGCTTTCGTTGAGCCATCTCCGGACGCGACTGAGGTGGTATGATGTGTATAGGATTATCGACATTGGCGTTTGGGTAGTATTGCTGGTGAGGAAGGTATTGGTTGGAAGATGAGCTGAGGGAAATAAGTCAAGACAGGAACGAGGTTCGAGAAGAGATGTTAACTAACTAGGACATGCTATCGGGCACGAACACAAGAGGAGAAATAGCGGGCGGGGATTGACAAAAGGAAGGTATTTTTGAATTCGCGACCTCCAGAGATTATAAAGGGCAAGCACGCCTTGGTCAAAAATGAATTCCGCGCCAATGCAGCGGGTACCCAATCGGTGTGGATCACCGAACATCAGATCTAAGGGTCGTCTGCCAGTGGTAACTGCTCCATATCCTAGGAGTTCGAAATACTTCCATGTGTGGGGATTTTATTTGTCTCTTGGGCATAGAGGCTTCTGGCATCTTTTTCCAGGTACGCCTGCAAAACATCTCCTCCATAGGTTCATCTCTCCGTGCAAAGCCTCGCGGTGCACACGAGCATCTGAGCAACGAAAAACGAATATATGGCATGGAAAACCTGATGACCTGCTATTATAAAGGCGGACTAAATCGGAATTCAACTTCTCAAGAATAGAACTGTTGACAAAGGCGAATTGATGTTTGTGATGCACCATCCCAGTTTGGATATGGGTCGGGTGCACCTAATCCTCCGATGAGTTTCGCCTTTCTCACTAACGTAGCACGAATCCTCCTCCGCCGCGGTAATTTTAAAGATTCCAGACAACCCATATGACATCCTCAGATCATCAAAAAATTGCGTTTTCACACACATGTGGAAAGCGTCCACGGCTCTGTGTTCATAAGAAGTTGTGCACGTGGGTGAGGAAGCTGCGTTTTCCCCCGCTCTCTTGCAGATATATTTAAACAATGAATGTTTCTTTACCTTATCAGACCATCATACCACCGACCTGACACCAGTCCTCATTGCAATACCGAGGTTACACGCCATCAAATATATGAAGATCTAAACTGCGTACGGTACAGCAGCCTATTTCACCGAGGATTTTACTTATCGTGAAACAAACTTCAGCAAATGAATCCCCCGCGGCGTAATAATCTTTGACGGAATCTCCCTCTAACGTGTATATTGGTTTTAGAAAATACCCTGCGCTGTCTCGACATGGCCATGACTTGCATAGTTTTTACGTCCAAGTCAACACAAAAGGTCGTTGAAAGTGGATCCCCAAAGAACAGGGTCACGCACGCGCACTGTGCAGCAACATGCAAGGCTGTTCCACCAGTCCTTCTCTATTATTCCGAAAAGTCATTCAGGGTTAAAAGGGACGGCGAACTCAGAATTCCGCATACCGGGCCATCAGTGACGTGAGCAACATGGAATAAGTACAGTAATAATCATTTCTGCAGAGAAATAGGGCGTGCCCACCGTATCGTCGGAATTTATGGCCAGCTCCTCTCCACATATGCCATACCTCATCCATAATTAACGTCAAAAATCGACGAAGAAAACGCCTCACCTTCATCAATTCAGGGAGGAGAAACACAACGCGGTTTCATTGTGTAAAGTTCACGCTATATATCTTTTCGTTGGAATTTGTTACGATGTAACTCTGGAGTTTGGTTATTACCAGTGCATTATATTTGTAAGTATAGAGTTTTGATACATACAGTATTTATAGTACCACCAACGGGCAAAAAAAAAATACATCAAAACCTTTCTCAGGACCCGTCGGTCAGAGTTACCAAACCGCTATTATTATTAATCGTGTGCTTCGGTCGCCACACTGTTTTCCGGCGTGTTTCCCAGTAAAGATACTCAATCAGCTACTTATTTCCATTTCTCCGGGTTTGCAACCATATTCCCATCGGGATGGACGGAAACGGTCATAAAAAGGTCAAAATTCCCTGCGGCCTTCATTAATTCGATGGAAATAAGCATAACGAGACTCATCCCCAAGTTGACTTTGTTTTGGGATGCACACTTCGCGCTTTCTCATGTCCGCTAAAACTCCGAGCGCTAATACTTTGAACCGAAGTTACGGATATTCGGACGCCGACCAGTGACGTCGGACGATCATGCCAATGCAGCAGGGTGGCGCATAATGAAATTCGTCCGCAACCTTGCCTGTAAAAATATGGCAATCACTGACGATCATTGATGGAATTAGGCGTCCCGGTTCGCGGAAAGAGGTCGTTTTCAAGGTTCAGGAACATATTTTCGACCATGACCTCGAAGCGAACGCGACATGGCGAGAATGGAGAAAAAAGCAAATCCAGTGACTATTTCTCTACGGTTTGGAAAATTACAATGCAGAAAGGTATCAGTATGCCAATGTTGTTTACAAGCAAAATCAGTTTCTACCACGTCCGAAATCGTGCCAGGAAGCCAGGTGCATCCAAAAGAAATTCGCGAGGTGCGCAGTTATTGAGCATCACCACTACTCGTGCTCGGTCTCGAGAGGCTCGATCTAGACGGAATTGTTTAGGAAAGGCACAACAAGATGGGGAAATCACTTACTCGTCTCTTGACCGTCGACTCGACTTGGGCCAACCCCATATTTGACGAACCCATCTCGCCATGTGAGCCTCCTGCTTCATGACACTGATAATCCAAGGGTGATTGAGCATGTCTTTTGGAGTGGGACGTGTAGCAGCATCGACGGTGAGGCTGAGGCGGAAGCGGCATTTAGAGAAGAGCATATTAATATCAAGGACACTCACGTCAACTTGATGAAGTCTTTCATCTCGTCACTCCACTGCACGGGAGGTTCGTCCTCAAGTCGTGGAGGCTGTTAAGAAGAACGTTAACTGGATATTTGAGCTGAATCAACTTCATAAACAGACCTCGCCCGTGGTGATGTACATCATCAGTTCGATTGGGGGTAGGTCACTTGGGAACGGGAATTTGTTTTGTACAAGTTCTAGGAGAGATATACCAGTGGACCAAACATCAGAACGGATGGTGTATTCATGTCCACAAATTCTTTCAGGCTAGGACATGTGTCAGAGTGGAGTGAAAGGGATAATAACTGCACTTACGGCCATGTAAAAGCTAGTTCCTGTGAACGTTCCGGCGAGAGAATTCACGAGCTCACCAGAAACACCGAAGTCGACAAGTTTGACGATTCCTTCCCGAGACAAGAGGATATTAGATGGTTTGATATCCCGGTGAATCGTCTTTTTGGAATGGAGGTAGGCAAGGCCCTGCAAGATCTACGAAGAGTAAAAGGAGTGTTTAATTGTGAACGATTTAAAAAAAAAAAAAATGGTAACATACGCCTTCGGCCAATCTACCGGCGATCTTCTCTCCAACGATCGCGCCTCGTTCCTTGATGCGCATACCCACTGCTTCTAGACTTCCGCCTTCACAATACTCCAAGAGGATCTTTATTTCACTGGAGGAAGGCGACATATACGTTCCGTGCCATTGGACGATGTTGATGTGCTTGGCAGAGGCCGCAATGGACAGCTCTCGTTCAAGTTGCTTCCTGGGTGCTTCGAGGGTGGTGATCGTTTTCCGTGCCAGGATAATGCCTGTTGGCTTGTGCCTCACTTTGTGCACAGCACCTCCCGCCCCCTCTCCCAGACGAGAGAGCTCCTCGAACACATCGTCTGAGAACTCTTCGGGAGCGATTCCATCTTTCGAGGGTGTAGGTAATCCAGTCCGGATTGCTTCGAGTTCAGTGACTAATTCGCGGAGATTGTCAAACGTTTCGGTGGATCGTTGTGCAGGCATCACAGTCACAGATTCTGGGCGAATTGTCCGCTCATCTGGTCGGTTGTCTGCCTGAAGGGTAGGGCCACCTGGACCACCAGCATAGCTTTCAAATAATGAGCCTCCTGTAGATGCAGCGTTGATCTCGAGCTTGATCTTGGGCGCTGAGGGTTTTGAGTTTTGAGGGCGGGGAATAGAAAGGGTGAGAGATGGACCTGAAGGGCGAGTAAACTGGGATTGAGATCCTGGGGGTGAGAAGGCTGTCTTGGGAAGGGTGAGAACTGGCCTGCGATTTGAGGGTGTAGAGTCTGAGGGAGGTGGTGGTAAAGGCGAGGCAGAACGATTAATGCTGCGAGGACCCATTGGCCTCTGCACGATCGTCGATTTTGCATCCATATTGTACCGAGAAGGCATTGGTCGTCAGAAACCCTACGTTGAGCGCGCTGATAAATGGAGTTAAGTCCATTCATTATTTGTCACATACAAATAAATATATTCTCCTTGACCTCCCAACCATGAATGGCTCTATCAAGTCAACCCCGCGTGTCACTTTCGCTCCAATAACTCCTAATAACATTGGTACCATTCGCAAGTTGAACTCGGTTCTTTTCCCCATCAAGTATAGCGAAAAATTCTACTCGGATATTCTGGCACCTGAAGTCGAGGACTTTTGCCAGCTTGGTGCGTGTATTCAAAATGGGATTAAATAATCTAATCAAAAGTCATTCAGTCTATTACAATGATATTCCTGTGAGTGGCATACACAGAAGGAACTTGCCCCCCCTTTTTTATAGGTTCATCTCAGGTGGGAACCATTTGCTGTCGCTTGGAAAAAAAGGACGACCAAAACGTCCTGTACCTCATGACAATGGGTATTCTAGCAGTCCGTCTTGGATTTATTTTCTATCCAACGTACTGTGGCTGATCCTAGGATTTTATCCCAGCCCTACCGCTCACGGAAATTGGGATCACAAAGTCTGCAACTCATTCTGACCGCTGCTGCGGCACATACGAAGCCCAAAATCGACAAGGTGTACCTTCACGTCCAAGTTTCCAACCACGATGCGAAGAAATTCTACGAGCGGCACGGTTTTATTCAAGTCGAAATTCATAAAGATTATTACAAGAAAATCGTCCCACACGATGCTTGGGTACTTGAGAGGACAATTCCATGAAATCCATAGATAATAAGTATACAACTATTAAGGTCAGATCCCTTGAGATTCCACACCAGATGATGCTGACCAAAGAGGATGGGTAGGGTAATAACTCTCAGACGGGTCGCAATTATGTATCAGGCATCTAGAAAACAATAAAAAATTATATCCGCTAAAAACTAACAACTCGTCAGCGGTTGATCACCTCTTGAAGATTACGCCCAGTCGTCGGTATTGCCGCAGCTTTTTACAAGCTAAGAATTCCAATTGTTAGAAAACACGCGTGGCTGACAATCCAAATTTACTGACTTGATGTCGTTTTAACGCATCTTTTCTTGTGAACGTCTTCCCGCAGCCACCGTTGCAAAGGAAGGGCTTTTCTCCGGTGTGAGTTTCTCGATGCCGTTTCAGATCATGTTGGCGGTTAAAGGACAGTGAACATAGATCGCAAGCGAAAGGCCGAACGGGAGACGACGGATGGTCGGAGGAAATGCCAATGGTTTGCGGAATTGGTATTTCGGGGTATTGGGGCTGTGGGGGTGCTGTATAACTGATAGGAGGCGAAGGGGCACGGTTATATTGGGAGTGCGATCTTGGACGTCCCTGAAGTGGGTGCAAGGGATGGGATGTTTGTGACTGCGAATAAGAGTTGGAGTAGGAGTGAGTATATGGCGTTGAAGGCGAGGGTGAGTATGGAGAGTGCGAGTAGGCTGAGTGAGGCACTGTGGATTGAGGACGAGGGATGTGATGGGATGGGCGATGGCTCTGTGCTTGAACATAACCCATCGGACTAGGCGGTGAGTAGCCTTCTGTACTAGTAGTTGGTGGATAATTGGCGGAATCTGTGTAGTAGGTTGACGGGTACGCCGCTTGAACCGAACGCGGGTCGGTATTTTGTTCGTAAAGAGCGTTCACTGGCTGAGGTGTTCCAGTGAAGTTGTGTCCCACTGGTACGGACGAATGCTGCACATAATTGGAGTATGGTTGTGCGACACTACTCCAACTAGATGAAGGATACTACACGGGCGCCTGTTAGAAACCGATGCTGAAGAGGAAAACTTGGACAATTACCTTATCGTGGTTCATGGCAACGTACGCCTCAATGCAGAAGAGTTTCAAGATGTTCGTCTTATACTCTGTTATATCATCTGTGCCTGATAGAATATATAAAATGATTCGAATGTCATGTCGTTCATGTCGTCAACAAATAGTCCCGCGCCTAGGTCGGCTTCTCAACCAAACGAAGTTAGTGCAAGTTGTGCAAAGAAAGAGAGATCGTCATCGGGCACATATTCGATCAGGGCATTTTGCCAGGAACGGCCAGTCACAACCAACGCCCATAAGAAGATGACGTCCATGTTCTCTTGTTTTCAATTCTTCTCGCCCAGTCCAGTTCATCTGTCAAACTGGGGATGGATCTTCCACGCTGAATATAGCCTTGTAGGCTCCTAACTTTCCGGCCGCACATTTCTTTAACTCTTGTCTCGCGTTACTCCATCAGGAACATGAGGCTGTCCGGTGCTCATTCAGGAGACCTTGTTCCTGATTTCTTCAAAAGAGACAAGGGGCAGGCTCCTGTGCATAGCTGTTATCTTCAGAGCCTTCTCCTCCTGCTATTAACTACCGATAAACGGGAGCCAACCAACACCGTCTATTGTTTGGAATGAACCCTCATTCCTAGTGACCTTTATTCTACTAATAGATCGCCCCCAAAGTTCCAAGATAATCTATCACTGTCAACATCCAATTGGGCCTACTGATAAGTTAATAATTCTCCAAGAGGCTGTCCCTGTTCCTGAATGCTCCTGCGCTTTCATAACCCAAATCCTTGCCAGGGTGGCGTATTCACAGTATTTAAAGGTTCGTCGATACAAGTTAAACCTCTCCTTCGTTTCATCCTCATGCTCTTTGAACCTACAATTCCAACCCGACGGCACTGGAAAGTCATTCCATACCAAGTCGAAATAGATCAGCCCAGTTCTCAGGCCCCCATCATTTCTCCTCAGCATGTCAGGGGTGTGTGCAGAGCTCCGCTCGTGCAAGGTTGAAGGTGAACACTACTAAAAAAGTAACTACCCACTGCGCAATTTATGTGCAACAGATTTTCCTGATCCTTTGATCAACCCGACTCTCTGTTCATTTTCGCCTTTATTGGGTTACCTCCCATATAGGTTGCACCATTCCACTCCGCGTTAATTCAAATTGTCAACCATGAGCCTGCCCGCGCTGCCGCTGATGCCGTGTCCATGGGTGCCGTCAGGCTATCTGTACGTATGCGGAATTCGACATCTGAAACGGCATAATCTGTACTGATATATATAACATCATTTTCAAGGAGACTGGCAGACATTGGTGTCAACCCTCTTTAGCTCTGAGCGGTGGCCTGGCCCTGAGTTGACACTAACGAATATACTTCGATGGCCCACGTCTTCCTCGTGGTCTTGGAAAAGATGACATGATCGTTTTTTAAAATTTCTTCACCAGGCCTACGTCAAGACACGTCATATTGTTTCCAAAACAATACATACTCATTGGGTTTAGACTGGTTTAGAAGGAGCTAAGGGATTTCGTACTTCAAGCAGTTCCACTTGACCACCCAACAGACGGCTCTGACAAATCAGCACATCCATGCCCGTGTCATTCTCAGAGTTATTTGATTGTGTAGTCGGTTGTTTGAGGATTGATAATTTGCAAATAGACAGATAAGATGCTATTCTGAAGCAATACAAAAAAGTGAATTAGCTGACTTACGCAGTTACCTGAGAGGATCAAGGCGTCGTACATTTGCATTATAAGTTATAGGCGGATAGCATTATACAATGAATTCTCTGTCACCGCCAGCCCCGCATTTTTGCGACGCGTAATAACACGGGATCCAGTTCACCACCTTCATTCAGAATCTTCAAACCTTCATCGAAGTCCATACTGACATAAGTCCTCCATTTCTCGAGGGCACCGTGTTCGACGTTGAGAGCGCGCACGATGTTGGATAAGTATTCCAGATCTGAAGTCAATTGAGCAGCGCCTGCGACTGACAAGGAAGGAATGACAGGAAGGATGTCGGACGTAAGGTATTCAAGGAAGGTGTGTCCAAGGGATATAAGCCAAGCCGATGATACAACCTCAGCATCAATTGCGCTTGGTTTAACATAAATTGAGGACCGCCTACGCGATTGTTGGCTCGGTATGTCGTGACTTTGTTCCGACAAGCTCTGAAGCATCTCAGTTTCCACATACGGAAGCGTTTCAAGCGAAAAGGCTAGCGCATCATCATCTGCGTAAACTTCAAATAAACGCGGTAAATTCAGGAGGCCTTCGGCGACCCTTTGTACGGTTTCAGTATGCGATAAGGAGAAGGTCGGGACGCGTAAATCGTTACGGGATACAGCGAGATTCGGATCCGCGGTTGAACTCCAGGCAGATGTGGATGCGTATCCGGCCAAATGATTGCGCAAAGGTGATAAGATAGTTGAAGTGGTTGAGATTTGACAAGTCTGAGCGAAAGCGGCCAAAGATTTTCTCGCATTCACGAGTAAAGGCTGTGGAGATGGGGCGGAGACAGCAGGTTGGAGTCGAAGTGACGAAGAGAAAGGTGGATCGCGTGAATTAGAGTCATTCTCAACCCCGATCAAAAGAGCATGAAGTTCGGCAGAGTTGAGAGTCGATTGCTCCAATAGCTGGCTCTCGCCCCTCGTTACCGCTATTTGAAAACTGGACGGGTCATTCAACGCAAGCCTAAAATGAGCAGCAACCTGAGAGAGGTACGCCCGTAATTTGGTTTCGAACGTGGCAAGCCGATCAAATACATTCCTGGCAGAAGATAATAGGTGTAAAGACAACTGGATGTCAGACCAATCTTCTGCGCTATAGTCCATATCGGACAGATCATAATCCGAGACAGCATTTTTGATAATAGACGGAGGGTTGTTGCATTCCGTTTGAACCTCGGCAGTCCACATGTCAATAAATGACTGGAAGAAACCGTCCAACGCCTGGACTAGGCCGACCGCACCATAGCCATATGTGAAAGCTTGGCACCTACCCATGCTACCTTCCGCAATGCCGAAAGCGTCAACAGCTCTCTCTCTGAACAGACGAGGTCTATCTGACGCCTGCACCTTATCTCTTGTGTCACTGGAGATAATTTCCAAGAGGGAATTCTCCAGGAAACGCCGCTCCAGCGAACCAAAATCTGTCTGAAAATCGATGAATGGCTGGAATAATTCTTGGTCCCATTCCATGCTTTCTAAGGGCCCTGGTACGGCTTTTGAAATACTTATCGCACTTGGCAGGCTTTTGTGTTGAGTAGGTCTCAAGGATAAAGACATTCGGCTGGACCGCCTCCGATGTGTCTGAAGGTTTTCCGAGGTGTTTTGCCTTGGGGTTACTAAAGACGGCGAAGATGCGTATTTGACCTTCTCCATGACCTTTTCCACACCAGTGGCGAATTCTTCCGTTGCCTTGAGAGCAGAGATAAGATGGACCAGCGTGACTTCACCGTAATGAGAAGAGTACGAGGTTAGGCGTTGGGGGAAGGTTGGTTGCAAAGACATCATGGTTGATGAGATGAATTGGGAAAGAGTGATGGATGGGTCTGGAAAGATATCCGTGATAGACATCCTCTCTGTGCTTAGTAAAGACAAGAAAGTGATGTAGAGTTTTGGGAGAAAGTCTGCAAAGCTTTGCAAAGGCCCTTCCCTGACGGAAGTTGGTTGAGGATCGCAATCGAATAACGGTGTATTTTGCCATAATGAAATGATAGATGATCTCCGGGAAGCGTAGTAATAGTTACGAAATTCGGATTCGCGTTGGATGATGGAGAAAATGGAGAAATAGTCTCGACAAGCGTTGGAATCCTGCGCATTAATCGCAGACACCAATGCTGTGCTGAGCGCCGCCTCAAGTTGGTTTTGAAGGTTCACCATGAGTGTTCGCCGTGGGTCATACTCTGGAGTATTTTGGAAGACAACCATGCTCCTACTCGCCTCTGACAATCGTTCCGCAGCCTTAGCGTAACTTTTCTCCTGGATGAGAGAGGTAACTTCATGCTCCAGTGTACTCCAACTTTCTGCCTCTCGCAATACCTCCCGTGAAGCTTCCATTCGGCCCTTAATGGTGTCCAGCCTGTGCAAATCGTCTAAGGCGTCACTGGTTTCCTTCGGTACAGCATCTTTAGATCTTTGAAGAACACCAAGGAGCGCATTTTGAAGAGTGGAGGCCCCATCCTTCATGAAATGTAAGTCATAGGCTAGACGTGGGATCCCGCGCGACACATCATCGATAATGCGTTCCAGCTGCATCGACGTGTCCTCAGCCGCGATGTCCAGCGTAGTGAGGAGTTGGCTAATCTGTTGGTCAACGTCGGCCAAATCTGGAGTGGAGGAGACATCCGATTCAGTTGGCGCCAATGTATCGTTGATCCAGGATACCACATCTTCATATTGCTCCAAGGTTTCGATAATTTGTGTTGTCGAGGTCCGGTCCATTATGCCATGTCCTATCAAATATTGGTGCAGGTCATTGGGCGCGTCACATCTTGGTCACATGAGTGTCACACTTTCCATAGTTGTGAAATCGTTTGAGGATCAAATTGTAATTTACTTGTAAACATTATCAAGAAGAGGTATCGAAACAACGCTCTTCTCGACGCTCTCGCCCATACTCCTCCAACAGGGCCCACATAGAACACACGGACTTTCCCCTAACCGCACATCCCCCACAATGGACCAAATGGCTGGAATCTTGGCACACCCACGGCATAGGTCCAATAGTGATGGAGTGATTTGCAATGTCAGTGGGTAGCCGGAGCGAGGATCCGTTGAGTGAATAAGTCTAAAATAGGAACTAAGCCTTTCAACAAGTAATTCTTGAGGAATTTCTCACCGGATTTGATCAACGACAATGAAATGTTCACAGCTTCCCTGGTGAACTAGCCAATATGGTTCGTGGAGCCGAAGAGGAGATAGTGAAGACAGAGAAGTGTCCTTCAAAGAAGTAGTTGCTTTTTTCATCTCACTTGAACCGCTCTGAGTCTTTCTGGCTCCCAGGTGTTTGAGAAGTTTCCTGAAGACTTTGTCAATCAATGTAGAAGCACAAAAACATTGCAACCTACTCAGAATAGTCATGACCGTCTATGCCGCTCCCATAAGCAAATCCTTCTACGCAGATCACGCAGCTCGATCGGTCGTCCAGATCGCCTGCTTCCCGAGGCAAATTGTTTGATGTGCAGGGGATTGCCTCATAGACGTCTTGCAAGCTCTGAGAGGACAAAAATGCGTGCTGAGACGAGCGATTTACATAGCTTGGTCCCCAAGGAACTCTGGTGTACACAGATATTGTAACGATTGCATCATTGCCGCCGGGTTCCAGGCTTGAGCCTTTTGTTGCTTTCTGGCCAAAAATGAGTACCGTGGAGATAGGAATATAAACTGCCCCACCATACCACGGCATCAAGTAGATTATTATCCGAGTTTTTGGGGGTGCGCATAAACAAAATGGCATTTGTGTCCAATCTAGCAAGAATAAGATGTTAATAATAAGGGATGTTCATATGAAAGAACAAGAAGTACTTGAAACCCTGTAGTGGGACGGCATCCAGCTGCTTTTGCAGATTTGTCACGTCGCATTTGAGGGTATCGGGGTCAGGAAGATGTAAGGGCCTTCGCCCGGATTTTGACGCTTTGGAGTTGACAGATGCGTGCAAGGCAGAGACGATGTAATCATGGTCCTTAATAAGGTGAGCAGCCATAATTGGGTTAGACCAGACACTGTTCAATGTATTATATATATCTGCAACACTGCAGGGATGTGAGGAAGAAAGCACTTTCGAAAGAAGGCAACAAAAACCTGCACTCGTTCTCTACTTCCGCAGAGAATACCCTCTCATCGCCTGGAACGATCTCACTCGACGTGTCTAAAAAAGATTGGATGTCGATTCTCTCCGAAGGGGGTCCAAATAAGGACTCAATGGTGTAGGACAGACCGGGATTCATGATGCAAGGCGGCACCATGCCGTTGCGCTTAAATGGAGTCTTAATAAAATAAATCACGTGATGGTATGCACCATAAGTTGTCGCGCAAGGGCTGCTCTTCGGTTGTTGCTTTTCTCCCATGTTGGCTACCGCTACGCGTGTTGGAATCCCTGTCGCCCGCCGGCGTCTGCTCTCCCCCAACATTCGTGCTCTTTCCACTTCTTCGCAACTGCTTAGGACCAGCGTTCCGGCAACCCGGTCGTCCCCTCCTTTCTCCGCACCATCATCAGCTTCCGTTCGCTCAATGTCGTCTACCCACGGAGAATCCACCCTTCGCCCAGAGCCCGACAAGGTTCTGCAAGATATTGCTGACTATGTTCATAACTACAAGGTTGACTCCGATCTTGCATTCGAGACCGCCAGACTATGCCTCATTGACACCATTGGCTGTGGACTCGAAGCTTTGAGGTTCCCCGAGTGCACCAACCTTCTTGGTCCCGTTGTTGAAGGAACCGTCGTTCCAAACGGTGTGCACTCTTAATTACCTGTGGAGCTATGCACCCGTCTTATCTTCATCCCAGGAACTCGGGTGCCGGGTACCAACTTTCAGCTCGATCCCATCCGAGGAGCTTTCAACATCGGAGCCGCTATTCGATGGCTTGACTTCAACGACTGTTTTTTGGCTGCCGAATGTAAGTGTGTCCCGATTCAATGAATCGCTCGCCTCTCATTTTGCCATTCTTAGGGGGTCATCCATCGGATAACCTTGGGGCCATTTTGGCTGTTGCCGATCATCTGGCACGTCAAGGGCAGCCTTTGTCTGTCCGTGATATCCTTGAAGCAATGATCAAGGCCCATGAAATTCAAGGCGGTCTTGCCCTCCTCAACTCTTTCAATAGAGTTGGCCTTGACCACGTCGTTCTCGTCAAGGTTGCTTCCACTGCTGTAGTATCTAAACTCCTCGGCTTGAACCGCGACCAGACCGTTGATGCTGTGTCCCAAGCTTGGGTTGATGGGCAATCTTTGCGTACTTACCGTCATGCCCCGAACACAGGTCCAAGAAAGGCGTGGGCTGCGGGTGACGCTTGCTCCCGCGCTGTCAACCTTGCCCTGATGGTTAAGAAGGGCGAAAAAGGCCTTCCTTCTGTTCTCACTGCCAAAAATTGGGGCTTCTACGATGTTCTGTTTAAGGTCAGCAACCATTTCTTCCAAGTCTTTTTTTTTTTTTTTCCATGCACTAACATTTCCCCTCCGTTTAAGGGCAAGCCCTTCGAATTCCAGATCCCCTACGGCTCGTACATCATGGAGAACGTCCTCTTCAAGATCTCTTTCCCTGCTGAGTTCCATGCTCAAACAGCCGTTGAGGCTGCCCACATTCTCCACAACAAGCTCAAAGAAATGGGCAAGTCTGCTGGGGACATCAAGAGCGTCAGAATTCGCACCCAAGAAGCTGCTATCCGGATTATTGACAAGCAAGGCCCGTTGGACAACTTCGCCGATCGCGAGTAAGCCTCGCTTCTACATTGGTCTAAGATACTCCGTGCTAACCAACATATTAAAGTCATGCCATTAACTACATGGTTGCCTATCCCTTGATCTTCGGCGAATTGACCTCTGAAAGCTAGTAAGTCCTGACAATAATTCTTTTTTTAAAAAGGAATCCCTTTACAACATTTCTTCAGCACTGATGCTGCTGCCGCGGACCCAAGAATCGATGCCCTCCGTTCCAAGATTTTCTGCGTCGAGGAGAAACGTTTCAGCGTCGAGTATCACGACCCCGCCAAGCGATCCATCGGCAACGCCCTCCTCGTTGAGCTTAACGACGGAACCATTCTCGATGAGGTTGAAATCGAGTACCCAGTCGGCCACAAAAGGCGTCGAGCCGAAGGCACCCCATTGTTGATCAATAAATTCAAGCGGCACATCTCCCATCACTATGACCAGGCTCACCAGAACAAGCATGTCATTTTTCTATTGCTATGGTCTTTTTCCTCATCATATTTTTCGCAGGATCCTTGAGACAGTTTCGGACGCGAATTCACTGAATAAACTCCCTGTCGACAAGTTCACTGACCTGTTCGTCAAGGCTTAAAATTCTTGGTGTCGCGTACATAGCAAAAGACTTAATTCGATGGTATTAGTTATGCTTGAAAAAATAAATTACGACACTTGGCATGCTATGATTGAGAGGCTTTAGTAGAACGAGGCGAAGGTCTGAATTACATATGGTTGGCCGTAGGGTAATTGTTTTACTGAATATATGCTTCGAGTTCAATAAGGTCCATGCAGATCTAAGAGGAGGCTAGTTGAGTAGGTGCTGATGTACTACCGCTCGATTTTCTCTTCCTCGGTTTCACCTTCTTGCTGCCTACCTGGCCAGTCTTTCTGTCTGTCAGATAGGTAGCACTCTTTTGGTTTTCTTTGCCGTGGACCTCTTCGATCTCATCCATTGCATCCCTCTTCTGGTTACTGGGGCTTATACGTAACGGGGAAGTGGCACGATACTCGGCTGAACCGCCCGCCAACGTTGTGCGTCCCTGCAAAAACCTGAACTGAGCACCTTCTCTCGAAACCATACCGAGGCCAGATAGCCCAGAAACCGAGGTTTGATTAATTGAACATTGCGCATGTAAGGTTTCTGTTGCAGGATGCTTCAATGACGAATTCGGTAAGTTCTTTTGCAATGAAAGGGGTAAGTTCTCGTGGTTGAGAGTAGCATCTTCCTCGACCACGGACGATAGGCGCCGCTGGATCAGCCGCGCAAGAGGTATGGAACGAGGCTGTTGATAAGAGAGATTCCTTCTGCGCTCCAGAGCAGGGTCGGTTTGCACCACCCCGTAAGTACTTTCTGATTGGCCATTGAGTGCAAGAGATATTGTGGATGCTTCAGGTCGCAGGGTTGATCGAGTGAAGTCCTTTAGGTCGGCGGAGAATCCTACATCGATAGAGGAACACGTGCGCATATGAGATCCAAACTTCTGGGCAGGCTTCCATTGTTCGTGCACGTCGTCAACACCTTGAAGATTTGAATGCATTGCAAACCGATTGCTTGAATAATCGTCGTGAAGATCCGGTGAGTGAATCATGGGAATGCGATACGTCAATGGCTGGACATCGTGTGTCAAGATCGGCTCTTTGAGATTGATGGCCGAATGTTGAGGAGTGAAAACAGGAGACCAGCGTGGGGACAAGGTACTCGGTGGGGTTATTAAATCGTTGTTTTGTTGATGGTATTGTGGAGCGACACTGGCATAGTTGGCTGGATTCCTTATCTGCGAGTATGCATCCGAAGTGTACTCATTGCTACCGCGCATGTAAACACCCAAGGGGGGTGTCTGGATATCGTTCAAATTGGCAGGCACAAATACTGGAGCGGATTTGTTTAGATTATTACTACCGCGCCGCCCTTTAGATGTCTCTGGTTGAGCATTCGTGCCCGAGACCAAAAGATTGTGCCAGTCATGACCCAAGATAGGATGATCTCGTGAGCAGTTATCCAGGTTGATAGCAGAAGGGCCATTGTTGTCAAATGTCCTGCGACCATCAATTTGGCTAGATCTTTCAGCGAGGGGCAATATGTGTGAGCGAGTACCAAGCAGAGCCCACCGATCGAAAATATTTTGTTTAAGTTCGATGGGCTCAAGAAATGAAGAAGGTTTCGACAAGTCTATCACTTCATCCCTGTGGTGAAGGGAATGAATCCCATGGAGCTTCTCTTGGTAGTCCCTTTGCGAATTAATAACAGATAATGTATTGCGGGAAGCGCCTGATTGAAATATGTCGGTAGTTGGGCGAATGGTTCGTGAATGAGTTTGGACATCGTCGATGCCGAGTCCCCAGATTTTGTGTGAGAGATCGTCGCCTTCAATGACTGTACCTTCGGCACCCCTTCACCAGCTCATTAGAGTTGCTTCGAACAGACATAAAAATAGAGCCGTACGATGGACACCGAGCGTAAGGTAGGGATAAAGGACCATGCAGTGCGGGAATAGGGCGCGGAGGAGAGCTGGCCCAAGTAATCCAACCTCAAGGGTCGCGTAAGGAGGTGAAAAGGCAGGTATTGCTTTAAATCTCACCATGCTCATCAATTTGTTGACGTCGGAGAAAAGATTCAGAAACCTTTGATTCCTCTTTCCCAGTAATCAAAACCGAGTCAGGGGATGAAGGGGGGGTTGGTGTTCGAGGCATGTCAGATGGATAAGGCCTTTCTCGCTGATGAAGTTGAGCCGGGGTGGAAATGTTTGAAGAATAAAAGCCAGTATCTGGTGAAACCGGACTCTCCGTTTGAGTCTTTGATGCGTTGAAGTCAAGCTTATTAAGGTGCTCAGGCATGGAGACGACTCTGGTTCTTGTTTCAATGACAGTATTCGCGCTGCAGAGGGACGCCGAGTCAGGGAGAGACATAACTCGTTTGTCATACCGCGTCGGAATTTGACCAGGGGGGCGACTGTAAGTAATCGGATATTTATCCTGACGCAAAGGTTGAATATATGCGCTTTCAAGTGAAAGTTGCAGCGCGTCAAGACAAAGATCTGCATCAGAGATAGCCGCCTCGTTGGTGCCGACGTACTCCAAATGTTCAGAGGCCAAAGTATTGCAGTTAGACGTAGTTAAACTGTTAGAATGGGTTTGGACAGCCCGATCCACATAACTCTTTGTGGATGACATAGTTGAAAAGAAGCAGCGAAAGGCGAAGAGTAGATAAAATGCGAGGGAGGGCAGCAAAGAATACCCCAGAACTCGAAAAGCACATCGGGATGGAGGAAGTTGTTGACCTTCCTCCATGAACCTTAAATATAAAAGGAAGGTCCGGCACTCAGAATTTTTCTTTCCCGACCGGCCGCCCTTTTGAAGAAAAGACCCCAAATAGAAAGGGCGCACCACGCCTCAATAATCTTTTGACTTGATATCTGGCAGAACAGCATATGTAAAATTCCATACACTCTATGTTATTGGTTTGGCTTAAGCGCCTACGTCAAGAGCAAGGTGCGTTGTAGTCCTCGTACATATTATCTACAAGGGCGCTACTGGTAATATATCGAGCGTAGATTATGGGAGAGAAGGATGTCATTGCCGTGATTGGTGGCGCTGCCCATTCCGCCGCGTTCCCTCCCACCGATATCCCCCCAGCGAGCGCATTTTCCCGCGCTCGAAGCCAGTGGCCTGTTGCTTGTGGTATTTTTTGTGTGCACCGGCATCCTGTAGGCTGTAGCGCATCTGTGGCATGGTAGTCGGTGCGTCGGCGTGTCAACAAGTGTTGTAGGCGCACCTGTGACTTTTTGTCGTGGTTAGCTGGCAGGGCGGGGTGACCGGTCCTCTCCTCATGGTCCATGAAGTCGTAGGGTAGGAATGAGAGGAGTGGGTTGAAATGCCTAAGACCTACCTGAGAAGGCGGAGTGTTAGGGTGACACCACGCCAAGTGTTCGAGCGCGTTCATGTTGACGATCTCGGCTATGCTTGAAGACCCCCCAGAAAAGCAGCCAGCCTGACAGGATTTTCCAACGGCGGTGTCCAAAATGCACCACGGTTATGAGATAAAATTGCGAGGATGTGGTACAAATCCAGAACCGATGGGACTTCCAGATACGTCCTTGCAATGATATGTTTCCCAGAGCCGAACAGAGGTGGAAGGTGCTACTGATTGAAACCCAACAATTTATAAACCTTATCCTATCTAGCAATTCAGGCCTTGCCGAAGAAACTAGACAACTTCGCCATTCCTGTGGTATTGGCCCTTTTCAGTTTTTCTACACCCTGGGAGGGCTTGCCTGATTTTCTCTTTTTGTCAGCTGTGGTCGACTTGCTTCCTGGCTTCGCCTTCGCTTTGGGCACAGCGGCAAGGTTCGAAATGACTTGTTCCTTACTTGCCTCGATGTGACTTTGAAGTTTTGAAAAACTGGGTATGGTGGGCAATAAGATTTTGTGCATTAAAAAAGATGTTGGAGACCGACTCGTAAGAATTTAACAGCATATCTCGGATGTCTGATGGGAGATACTGTGCGACAAGATCACAACAGGCACGGGTGCGGGCAACTTTGAAAATTATGGGCCAAACTATAACAAATGAAAAACAGCCAGAGCGTACGGTTCAAGAGGTCTTCTTTCCCATCCTCCATGAGGCCTTCTTTAGCTAGGCTCCTGGTCAGAGTTTGTGATTCATCGAAGGCTGAGCATTTTTGGAGGTGGGCCACTTTGGTGCGCAGATATTCGACGAATTTTCTCTGCGAATATCGGTAAACCATGATTTCAGACGATATTTCTATCGGGGTTTCAGGAACATTAGATGGGGATAGGTTTCGTTGCAAACCTTTCATATCACAAAGACGCGTCAGCGCCTCTGTTGTGCATGACAGAGAGAAAAATTCGATGATATCTTGCACCTGTAGTACACGATTATTGTCCGTTTCAGAGGAACTTGAGATATGTTTAGCCGCCTCGCCGATGAGATCATCGGCTGTTCTGAATTGAGATATGGATCCATCGACCTTCGGTGGAAAAGATTGAGGAGATGGAAACCAATCATTTTGCAATACATACTGGTTGTGTTGTTTGCAAGATGCGCACGAGAAGGAACGCTGGATCCATCGGTGTCATCGTTAACAACTTTCCATCTTCTCCACATATTTAGTTCTGTTTGGAAGGTAAGGTAGGAGGATTGGTTCACCAGCTATGCATTCTTCTCCGAATATCCATGATCTCTCCTCTGGAGGGCAGACGGCTTGTATTTCCAATAACTTGTTGGATTGTTCGGGTCTTGAGGGCAACCTTTCCACAGGAAGAAACAAGCAAGGTAACCCTGGTAAAGGACCACAGTTAGCGTGATCCAAGATATATCTCAGGGTTAATCACCAGTTCGAGGATGTGGCAGTCGAAGAAGCTTCAACGCGACCTTACTTTCGGGCTGTCGAGACACTGAACCATCAATGGACATGGATAAGAACTCGATAATATCTGACAGAAATATGAGAATGAAGCGCGTTTAAAGAGCAAAGTCTCCACCTTTCGGCAATAGAGAAAATGAAGCCATGTCGACAAGTGTATGATGATGGATGTAAAAACAAAAGCTAGCGACGCGTTATTGACAGCTATTTGGTGACAGCAGTCTTATTTAGAAATATGTAACCAGAATTCTTTGACTCTTTTTTTTTTTGTCGTGTATTCAAGTCAGGGAGTTGGCAGCCTTGGACCTCGGAATTTCCACCACATTACATCAAGGCTCAAGCTCATCGGATTCATTGTCTGTGCCGTCGCAGCGCTCTGCTTCAATGTCAACAAGATCCCCATCATCATTTCCATCGTCATTCCTCCCTTGCTGACTTTTCCATATACGAACCAAAAGTGAAGGGGTGTTGGCTAACTCAATGATTTTATCCTCTCGGCTTCTGATGAACCGAGGAAATCGGAGGCTGAGCCCTCGACCATTTAAGACTTTGTCTCGGGCAGCTGATGAGACAGGGCTTTCGGTTACACTTCGTGTGCATTAGTAAAAAGGTTCTCAAAACCTCATGGGACTTACTCTGCACCACGAATCTCCCAAACTTCGTTTGGTTTGAAGTACACATCGGGTTTAAATCCTGTTTAGGGATCATTGTCAACTTAAAGTCCTAGATCCCCGAACAAGCTCTACCTCCGAAATCGCATTCCCAAATTGGCGCTTTCGAACAGAGATCAGATTCTAGGGAATATCGTTCCTTCATCGACTAAAAAGGACAATTTACATGTTGTCGAAAGCGCGAAAGGTGTTGATTCTGCTCACAGTATAGAAGGCATCCGTGAAGCCTATACATAGATGGTGTCAAATGTGATTGTCTTATCAATTCATAATAGGATTTACCTGACATGCATTTACAAACAGCGACTGGACGTCCAATTTCAGGATCCCACAGAGCCAAAAGAACAGGACTCCACCACCGAGCCTTGCGGCCATTTCCATGCCATCCTCCGACAGGAATAAGATCAAGAGAGTCACTCATACCATCAACGTAGTCCTTCTTCAACTTTAGCCACCCAGAGGTCCTGATATCCGGTTCGTATGTAGCGGGTAAGGATTTCAACCTCTTCTCCTTCGTCGAGGTAGTTTCTTCCGTCGTTTTGTTGTGGTCCATCAACTTGGTAAAGTTATATTACAACAGAATTTACGAAGAAAATGGGACATACTTTAATCATTAAACCTTCGCATCCATTCTCGATGGCCCTTAACATAAATTCCTCAATGGCTGTTCTGCCCTCGCCACTTTCACAGCTCTCGACAAAGTCGAAACGCGCCATGATGGTTTGCGCATCCTGCATTCCTCGGGGGAAGAAATTCGTCCTAAGAAGACTCCTTCGGTTGATGAATGCTTGATCGAGAAGAGACTAATGCAGGGGGTAAGAAGTGAGAATTGACGGAAACACAATGAATGACACCCTCACTTCTCCGTTCAAGTACATGAGGTCGAAAGCGTAGACACAGACAGAAATACGGATGTCCTTCACGTCAACATCCTTTCGAGCACGGCCAGATAATTCCTGGAAGGATTTTAATGTCCCAGAGGCAGGGTCGATTGCGACAATCTCCGCATCCATAATGAAGGACCTTAGAGATGGCGAGGATGCAAACATGGCTGTAATCAAGTTAATCACATCTGGGTACTGGTACGGGGGTGTTAAACAACGCCTAGACACGATAAAGTGAACAAAACTCACCTTTGATGTCATATCTTCGAGATGACGGGAAAACAACTTTATATTAGGTTTCCTTTCCGGATGATGGGTGGCGTGAATTTGTGCTCTCTGACCGTCATACTTGAATTCCGCTGAAAATGGCAGTTCCCCAAGTCTATGATATATTTCACTCAGCGATCGAGTAGGTGAACCAAGCATAGGAAGTAGTGGTATGCCTGAGATTCAAATTGAATCAATGTCAAAGTGCAGGCAGCACAGAGAGCGCAACACACCAACTGTCAATGGAACACGTTCTGCTAAAGAGTCGAACCCGTTTTCGAGTAGAGCTGGAATGATTTGATCGTAGCTAGGGTGTTTAACGTATACTTTCTTAATCAAGCCTTCCGACTGTTTGTAAATTGAAGATAACTTCTCATTCTTCGGATCGAGGTGTTTTTTCTTGGCCGGAGAAGTTTGGCGAAGTTCTGCAAGCAAAGCAGGAGGCACGTACAATGCAGCTGAGTCACTGGGAATGGTAGGTGGTGTAAGTGCGATCGCCCTCGCTAACCCAATGAGGATCGACGTCCTGACGGCGCCCACACGAAGGTTCTGACACAAGGTTCGGGTGAGATAACGAACCTCCTCTCCTGAAGCGGCTAACAAAAGCTTTTCAACAATCTTTTGTTTCTCCTTTGCAGCACCCTGGCCTTTGCAGCGAGCAATTGTGAGCAACGACTCAAAAACGTAAGTGATAGAGAGCGGAGGATGAGGAATGAGGGTCCGCACGTTTGATTTGGCAGCGAAAGCCACGTCGCCAGGATCACCGGTGGAATTGTATAGTCGCTTGAGTGCAGCCGCAGAGAGTCCAGAAATTTGCTGGATAGACCGTGAAATGACTGAAGAACCGAGGCCGAGCTCGATTGCGACGAACTGAGGGCCTAGAGAGTTTGACAAAAGGTAGATGGCTGGCAAGAGAGAAGATGAGTACTTTGCAATTATTGTCCGAATTACATTCGTCAGAATGTTTATAATCGTAACACGAGATCGAGTGTCTGATAAGGAAACCAGTGCATGAGCAAGAAGAGAATAGGGCGCATGTGTAGAACGCGAAGGCTGTGACTCAGGATCATAGAATATGGGGTCTATGTCGAGGGGTTGATATTCGGATGGCGATTTCATCCTAGATATATCTGTTGTAGAGAGGCGAAATTCCACTTTGTTCCATTCAGCAACTTGAATTGGGGGTGAGTTCGGTTCAATTTTTGAAGGTCCAGGAAGACTGTCAGTTTCCCCGAGAGAATCAACATCAATGATTTCTGGATGCGGAATGGATTTGGAGCCTTTATACGAACTGCCTGGCGAAGACAAACTGTCATGAGCTTGACTTATGTTGTATTTGGGAGATTGAAAAAAATGATCAATCTGGGATTGGCCTGTCAATGGTTGCATTCTGGTTCGTTTGGTTTTACTCGGCGAGGGATTCTGTGAGCGAGTGCGCTTTGACATTGTGTCCTTTGAGGGTATGTATGTAAAACTCGTAACTTGTTGAGGCTGGACAAGCCTGACCAAACACTGACGATCCTCAAGTTGTACACATTTGTACATTTCCTTCATTGCTTAATTATCATTCTCGACCATGGCATCTTCATCAGGTAGGTTTTACCATCCCTTGAATACCCTTCACGACTAATTTATGATAGCTGTCGGAAAGCTCTCTAGGGAAGAATTTCGACGCCAGAAGGATCTCGAGGCTGCTCGGAAAGCTGGTACTGCCCCAGCGGCCCTTGATGAAGAGGGTCGACCTATCAATCCTCACATTCCTCGCAAGTTCACTTAGTTATGGTCCTTTAACGTGAAAGTTAAATTTAATCTACCTAGAATATATTTCGCAAGCTCCGTGGTATCTTGACACTGGTGCGCCTTCCTTAAACCATCAAAGGAGACCAGATTACGACAACTCTGGAAACAAGCTCGACAACTGGTATGACAGGGGTGCAAAAGCTGGACCTGCAGCCAAGAAGTATCGTAAAGGGGCATGCGAGAACTGTGGTGCAATCACACACAAGAAGCAGGACTGTCTGGAGCGGCCACGCAAAAAAGGAGCGAAGTTCACCAATAAGGACATTCAAGCAGACGATGTCGTCCAGGAGGTTGCGGCCGGCTATGACGCGAAAAGGGATCGTTGGAATGGTTACGATGTTGCGGAGCACAAACGAGTTTACGACGAATATGCGGCGATTGAAGCAGCAAGGCAAAAGCTGCGGGAGGAAGAAATCGACAACCAAACAACGACCGACCTAGCAGCAGTACGGAAGGTCGCAAAGGCAGGGAAGGCGGAGACGAAAACTGATGCTGATTTTGGTTCGAGTGAAGACGAGGATGCCGATGAAGACAAATACGCCGATGCTGCTGACGCAGTTGGTCAAAAATTGGATGCCAAAACCCGAATAACAGTCCGGAACCTACGTATCCGCGAGGATACCGCGAAGTACTTGATCAATCTTGATCCCGAGAGTGCTTATTATGATCCCAAGACTCGTTCAATGCGTGACGCACCCCTCAAAAATGTCGCACCCGAAGATGTGAGTGTAGGCACCTTCAGCTTTATTTTGGTGCTAAATCTGGTTGTAGGCTAAATTTGCTGGTGATAATTTCTTCCGGTATTCTGGTGAAGCGCCTGAGGTGCAGGATCTTCAGTTGTTCGCTTGGCAAGCTGCTGCGCGCGGTAACGACGTCCATCTCAACGCCAATCCAACACAAGGCGAACTGTTACATTACGAGTTCAAACAGAAGAAGGAAGAGCTCAAGGATACCACCAAAACCAGTATCCTCGCAAAATATGGCGGGGCCGAGTATCTGGATTCCGCTCCCAAGGAGCTGCGTCAAGGGCAAACAGAAAATTATGTTGAATATTCACGGACGGGTCAAGTTATCAAAGGCCGCGAAAAGGCTAAGGCTCGGTCAAAGTACCCCGAAGATGGTGAATGATGAATACTGCGTTTCAT
>Ga0307509_10002460_pt1 | contig 29940 bp, 46 predicted proteins | sample 10_EM_MG_FD_202245 | JGI IMG/M metagenome (GOLD analysis project Ga0307509, IMG submission 202245) | Populus trichocarpa ectomycorrhiza microbial communities from riparian zone in the Pacific Northwest, United States - 10_EM | ecosystem: Host-associated > Plants > Roots > Unclassified | place...
CTCGGAAAGAAGAACACTCTCCCGAATATTCAAGAAAGACTAAGGACTATAAAGATAGTCTAATTCAAGCACGTAAGTAATTCGTTACCTGTTGCATAAATAACCGCATCTGTGTAGGATTGTTACAGATGGCGCCAAATACTAGATTTCTGTTGTACCAGGAGGAGAGGCCAATGCCAGCGGCACTGAGGTGACGGATTATTGTGAAAGAAGCCAGCGCAAGTGCCAGGCGTCTTTGAAAATGGATGGAGGACTGGATTGTAGGGGTTAGCCAGTAGCCCAGACACCTGACTGCCTGAGAGTGTGGGAACAGCAAGTCGTTGATCACCATTGGGGCAAAGGATACATCATAGGGACCCTACGGAGTTCTCAAGTAAATGAGTTCAGTTTTGGGGACTGAAAAAGGAACCCCAAGGCCAGCAGCCTATCTTTGGATGAGGCTGAAATGGTATTGAAGGGCACGGATATTTGAGCGTTCAGAACCCAAGCCAACAGTTAAAGTAGGGTTGTCGACATACTAAATCCCTAGACCCTGAGGGATCATTAGGTGGAGGCTGGAAATATACAACACAAAGAGAAGAGGAGAAATCCAGGAGCCCTGAGTGGTACCAACCATGACCAGGAACAAAACCTCAGGGGCATCTTGGAAGATGAGTCGACACTGGCGTCTGGAGAGGAAGGACTTGATCCACCCTACCAGATAAGCCGAACCCCCCCTTTTGGCGTGGATACCAGCCAGCTTGTTGGTACAGACATTGTCAAAACCCCCTTTGACATCCAGAAAAAGACTTTTCACTTTGAGGGAGGAAGCCTAGAGAAGGCATACTAAATGAGTGAGGGTGGTGATAGCATTGAAAGAGCCGAGGCCAGCAAGGGACCTGCACTGGTTGCGGTGTAGAAGGCCAAGGGATCGGGCAGCTGAGGTGAGTCAGAGAGCAGAAAGTCATACAAGGATTTTTGAAACAGTTTCAAGTAGGACTATGATGCCGAACGAAGCAGGTGTGCAGGAGTGTGGTTTGCCTGGTTTGTCCAGTACAATACTGTTTGCCTTCTTCAGGGCTTGAGGGTGATAACCGTGGGTAAGGAGAGGAGTAAACAGAGTTTGGTTGATCTTTTTTTTTTTTTTTTTTTTTTTTTAAATCATATGTTCATTGTTTCTACGGTACAAGAAATGACATGCATCTTTAACGATATGGCCAAAACAAAACTGAAAATCAAACTAACAATCAACAAAGGAAACAAATATAAGCAATTCTCCCAACGCGAGCAATAAGCATCGCAAAGCAGCCGCAGCTAAAAATAAAGGAAATTATAAACCGCTAACTAGTCTCGAGGGCCAGGGGCGGATAGGGAGGTAGAGGGGAAGAGAGGGTTCGGGGGGGGGAGCGTGGAGGGAGGGAGGAAGCGGGGGCATTCCAGGAGGGAAACCAGTGGCAGTGGTGCGAATGGATTCAGCCAGCGTGATGAGCAGCTGCTGGTCAGACCAGATTGGGGCCTCAGGGGCCAAGTCCAAGACCCCTTGGAGGAGGCGGGATCTCTGCTGGGTGGACGAGGGGCAGGACAGGATGGCATGTTCGAAAGTTTGTGGGGCTTCAGAGCATAACGGGCAGGACTTGTTGGTGTCAGGATTGTCCCATGAGGGGTGAGCCACGAGATAACTCTTACCAGAGCGCATCTGGTGTATCCGACAGGCAACAAACTTGCCCAAGCCCATAAAGGGATGGGGGCCTATTGAGAGCGGATAGGGATAGTACGGGGGGCTGGGGTGGCAGACCAGTTGGAGAGGAGGAGTTGTTTAGCTCTTAGTTGGAGGCGCGTATATGAAGGGACAACCCCTGGAACTGGGGGTAGGTAGTCCGTTCAATGGAGGGAGATGGGCGGTAAGGTGATCACGTCAGGTATGGGCGGGGCGGCTGTGGGGGCCAAGGCCGTGGTGTCATTGTCTCGGTATCTTGGGTTTCTGGCTTTGTCCGGGGCGGAACGCCAGTCGAGGTTGAAGAAGAGGTAAGGTTGGGAGGTAATCTTCCCATGTGCTATCGAGGGAGCACGCTGGGGTGTGAAGGTGGGGACGGACTTAGGGAGTCGCGCCGTTGCAGGGTTTATCTCCGGGGGGGAGCAGATCAGCCTTAGGCCAGCAAGGCGGCGCTTGTGGAATATAAGAACAGGTAGCGGTGGAAGACTGGCTTCCCTGTGTAGCCATGTTATGTTGGTGGTGGAAAAAAAGTTAGTGATCCACCTACAGACCCAATGCCAAAAGACGGACATCAGGTTCATGATGGCTGGAGGGGGCCTCCAAACGGCAGACCCGTACAGGAGAATCGGGGCTAGAAGCGAGTGTGCCAAGGAGAGACAAAGATGGGGAGGAAGGCCCATGCCCGGAGGGGAGAGGCAGCGAATCGTGGCTAGTGCGGCATTGGTGAGGGTATACCTTCTGGAGAAGTGGGATCTCAGGTCAAAAGAGGGGGTGAAGATGAAGCCCAGCCATTTCATGCAGGTCTGTGGGTAGAAGAGTTGATCCACAAGTTGCACTGGGAGGGAGCATGGCGGCTCATTGCTCCTTGCGGTCCTCCAGTGGATCAGCTCGGTTATTGGGACGGAGAAGGAGATAATAATTGGGGAGGCCTTTCTCATGAGCGACGAGGAGGCTTTCTGAAGGAGGCGAACATTGGTCCTGTAGGAAGGCGAGGCCACGGTGATGGCAAAATCGTCAACGTAGGAAATAATAAGTGACCTGGGGATATCCAGGTGGAGGGAGGAAACATATATAACAAATAGCAGGGGGGAGATGGGGGAACCTTGAGGGACGCCCACCGAAACAGGAGCAAAGGTGCGGGGGGACCCCTGGAACGTCAGGCGGCAGGTGCGGTCTCTGAGGAAAGAGCTGACCCACTGGACCAGGTACGGGCTGATCCCGTTTCTGCAGCCGACGATAACCCGAAGGAGGAGGGTGAGTCATATGAGGGTTTACCCGGCTTGTCGAGGACAATACCAAGTGCTTTCTTGAGAGAGCGTGGGTGAAAACCGTGGGCTAACAGGGGGTCCAGGAGGGAGGGGAGAAGGGAGGCCTTGAGGCAGTGCACAGACTTCCACACAGAGTACGGGATGTGGTCGGGACCAGGGATGGAGGTGTTGGAGGATTTGGAGAGGGCCCTCGATATCTCTTGGGAGGTGAGGGTGCTATTGTCCTTGTGGCGTTTGAGACGGAGGAGCAGGGGGGGGGGAAGCTTGGGCGGGAAGAAATAGTGAAGAAGCGTCTCTGCTACCTCGCCTGGGTCAGAGGCCCCAGGCAAGTCCGGGAACCTTTGTGGTTGGTGGCCAAACACAAGTCTTTTGGCAGTCTAGAGGGAGTATGGAGTGGCCGAAGACCAGAGGTCCGACCAGTGTCTTCTGTTGGCCGAGGCGATGGCTTTGAAATACGTCCTCCTCGAGCTCTTCACATTGCTCCAGTTGAGGGGGGACGGGTCGAGGCGGGATACCTTTTCAAACTTGTGGTATTCCTTTCTCAGGGACGATAGGTGAGGGGACCACCACGGCTTCGAGCGGGGCCAGGGCAGTTGCTCGGGGCAGTTGCTCGGGGCATGGGAGGTCATGAGGGAGATAAGATGGGTAGAGGAGATGTCAAACCATCTACTCAGAGAGCTGGGTGTGGGCCTCGCCGGGCATGGTAACAGGGTGAAGACATCTAGCGGCTTACCCACTGCGTGGAGGTCGAGGAGGGCCCAATGCAGTGTGGGCGGGGGAAGCATGATCGCGGGTGGCTTTAGTGTTATTACACATGGAACGTGGTCTGAACCGGAGGAGGGGAGGGGTGTGTCCCATGAGAAGACAAGGGGGGAGTGAGTGGTATTCGCGAAAGCTAGGTCCAAAACAGAAGGTCTCGAAATAGTAGCAAACGGGAAACAAGTGTAAACCCCGGGGGTGTTGAGGAGGTGGTACGGGATGTCGAAAGCGGCATCCAGGTAGCGCGCAGAGATAATAAATTCCCTCTTGGAGAGGGCTCGGCAGGGATCTGCCAGTGGGTGGTGAAGGTTAAAGTTATCTAAAACAAGATGAGGGTAGGAAAGAAAAGAAAGATTCTGTTCAGGTGGTATGGAGCGGTAAGGAGGACGGTTCGTATGAAGAAGGTATACTGAGGTGACCCTGAGGGAGCGGTGGGGGGATCCAAAAAGACCTTCTGCAGAAAGAACATCCACTGAAAGCATCTCTGAGGAGTCGTGAAAGACAGTGGAGCAGGACAAGTGTTGGTTCAAAACTCGAGAAACAGATGGCTACCCGGGGGCAGCCAGGAGGGGGGGGGGTGAAGGAAACAAATCCTGGGAATGTCGGTAGAACAGATCGTCTGGATGGGGGATCTTGAATAGCAACGAGTAAGGTGGGGTGAGGCAGCAGGGTAAAGCAGGGAAAGAGTGAAAGAAAAACATCCCAGCTCCCAAGGCAGTTATGTTGAACGATTGGAAAGGAGGGGAAGACAGCCTTGCTGTCTGTGTATCGAGTGAAAAAATTCTCCATTATTGGGCGGAGCCCACAAAGGAGGCGGAGTCGAGGTATTCATCACCACTCTCTCTTGGGGCGAGATCGGTGATGGTGCGGTGGGCTCTCTGCCTTGGTGGCGGAGCATTGGCGGGGAGTATAGGGGCACTCGGGGTCTGGGGAGGGGCACCTGGTGCTGTACGAACGACCGTCGAAGGGCCAGCCTGGTCTTCAGCGAGATCCATGCTGTCCTGCGTCTGTCGAGATAGCACCTTTGGTGTGTCTAGGGTGGCTTTTGGGCAGGAGGGGCAATCCCTGCTGCGCACAGAGTGCTCTTTTTGGCAGTTAGGACAGCACGCGACCGAGGATGGGCAGGAGTCGAGGATCGGTTGGAGATTGCCACCCTTAGGGCAGGAAGGGTTAGGGAAGCGATGCTCTACCTTGGTGTGGGCGAGCGAGCAGAAGGGACAGATGGGCTGTTCACTGGGGCAGCGGTTGGAGATGTGGCCGAACTTCTTGCATTTCCTGCACTGGGAGTTCTTGGAGGAGGAGAACACCTGCTCCACTCTCCGAATCCGGGAGAAGAGGCTGCACAAGGGGGGGAGGGCGAAAGCGTCGGGCCGGGCCACGGAAACAACCACGGAGGGTGCCGATCTTTGACCACAAGATTCCGGGTCCGGGTTAAGGTAACGTGCTGTGAGAATGGAGACTTCCCTGGCATTGCGGATGGACTCAGGAAGAGAGGGGAAGAGTTGGTCATCATCCGAGGGAAGGAAGGCAAGAGGAATGGAGCGAATCAATAGTTGTGTTTTATTCGGAGCGGGTTTAAAGAGATCCCAAGGGGAGTTGCCCACCGGGAAAGCCTTGTTCAACCTCGTAGTAAGGGAAGGAAAGTAGGGGGTGTATGCGGAGGCAGGGGTGTCAAGGTCGGTGCCAAGCAGCGACACTGAGCCCTTTGTCGTTGACTGTACAGGTGAAGGAGAGGGGAAGGGAGCAGTTGGCCTCTCTGAAAACAGAGGCAGCGATGTCAGGGAAATGGGCTACTATTTTGAGCCCCTCAGGGTGGGGTTCAAACGTGGTTCTAGAGGCGAAGAATCTGCGGACGGCTTGGGGGAGAGGAGGGGGAGATTTGGTAAAAACCTCACCCGACGCAACCGCAACGGAGGAAGCCGAGACAGGGCTTTTCGCCGGACGACCCTTCTTTCCTTTAGCAGGGGGTGTGACAGCTTGGGTATAGGGGGGGTAGCATTGGGGGTCATGGTGATGGGAGGTCACCAGTAGGGGTCCAGATGGCCGGGGGTCCAAGGGGGGCCGGGAGGGTATTTCCCTTTCGCGAAGTCCTCCGCTTCCGAGGTGTGGGGGTACTTCTTGGCAAACGCCTCAGGGTTGCCGTATCGTGTGGGAGGGGAAGTGGACAAGTTGTATCTTGGGAGATCCGGGTCAGCTACAGGGGAGGGCCAGACAGTATTCGGTGGTCGTGGGGGTTGAGCAGGAGGAGCTCTTTCCTTCCCTTTCTCTTGGCGAGTGGGGTTGCTGTGGCCGGTGGGGGCGGGATGAGACCCACTAGAGGAGGGTGTTGCCGGCTGGGCTGCGTTAGGGCGTTAGGGGGGAAACGAGGCCTGAGCGGCTGACGGAAGACGGGAGGCAATGTCGCGGAGGGATGCCTGCAGTGGGGCGAGGTTGCGAGGTTGCCGGGAGAGGTCCAGATTGGCAACTTGGGAAGACAGGTCGTGGATTTCGGTCGAAAGGTTATCGAGGGCAGTCGCGATGTGGACGCTCCATCGAAGAGAGGTGCAGAGTAGAGGGAGGAGCACTTTTGCCCCAATGGAGAGGGTGGAAATGTTTGCTGGAGTAATAGGGGGGAAACCTGCGGTGGGAAGCCATAGGTCAGCGGCAGTCTTGTGGAAAATTGAGACCAGATGGGCGAGATTTCCGGTGGCCGGGAGGGGGGAGAGAGGAGCTGGTGTGGTCTTTCTCGGGGGGCCACCCTGGTGGGAGGCCATGTTTGCAGGTGGGGGTGGGGACGCGAGGCCCAACAGTTTGGACAGAATGGATGGGAGAAGGGATTGTGCGCAGAACGACGTGGTGTTGAGAAATGTAGGGGGGGGGGAAGAGGGGAGCTGAAGCCTGTCTAACTACTGTGACCTTTTTTTTTTTCTTTTTTCTTTTTTTTTTTTAAATCATATGTTCATTGTTTCTACGGTACAAGAAATGACATGCATCTTTAGCGATATGGCCAAAACAAAACCGAAAAGCAAACATAAGAATCAACAAAAGAAATAATCGTAACGAGTTCCTCCAACGCGACCGATAAGCGTCGCAAAGCAGCTTTAGCTATACAAAGGAAAATTATAGATCGCCTAACTAGTCTTGAGGGCCATGGGCGGGTAGGGCTGTTTTCTAGAGAGGAGGAGGGGGTTTGGAGTGGGAGCGTGGAGAGAGGGAGCAAGTGGGGGCATTCTGAGAGGGAAACCAGATGCGGTGGTGCGAATGAACTCAGCCAGCGCGACGAGCAGGTGTTGGTCGGACCAGATTGGAGCCTCAGGGGCCAGGTCCGAGACCCCCTGGAGGAGGCGGGATCTCTGACGGGCGGAAGAGGGGCAGGAGAGGATCGAATGTTCAAAGGTTTGTGGAGCCCGGGAGGACAACGGGCAGGAAGGGTCGGCATCAAAATCGTCCCACGAGTGGTGAGCCGAAAGGTAACTTTTTCCAGAGCGCATCTGGTGTATCCACCCGGCGATGAACTTACCCAAACCCATAAAGGGATGGGGGCGTGTTGAGGGTGGAGAGGGGTAGTGCGGGGGAGCTGGGGTGGCGGACAAGTTGGAGAGGAGGAGTTGTTTAGCCCTCAATTTGAGGCGCGCGTACGATGGAACCACAACGGGGACCGGGGGTAGGTAGTCTGTCAAGTGGAGGGAGATGGGTGGTAGAGTGACCAAGTTGTGTACAAGGGGGACGGCAGCATTGGCCAAGGCGGTGATGGCGTTATGTCGATACCTGGGGTTCTTGGGCTTGTCCAGAGCGGAACGCTAGTCAAGGTTGAAGAAGAGATAGGGTTGGGAGGAAATCTTCGCACGTGCTAGCAAGGGTGCACAGTGGGGCGAGATGGTGGGAACAGTCCTCGGGAGATGTGCCGAGGCCGGGTTTATCTCAGGCGGGGAGCAGACGAGCCTTAAGCCGGCGAGGCGCCGCTGGTGGCGTATAGAGCATGGAAATGGGGGACACAGGCTTCCCAATGCAAACATGTTGTGTTGGTGGTGAAAAAACAATTGGTGATCCACCTACAGACCCGTCGGCAAAAGACGGACATCGGGCTCAGGATAGCAGGGGGGGGGCTCCATACCACAGATCCGTATAGAAGAATCGGGGCCAGGAGCGAGCGTGCGAGGGATTGACAATGGTGAGGAGGGAGGCCTATACGCAGGAGGGAGAGGCGGCGGCTGGTCGCTAGCGCGGCGTTCGCGATGGTGTAGCTTCTGGGGAAGTGGGGCCTCGGGTCGAAGGAGGGAGTGAAGATGAAGCCGAGCCACTTCAGGTGGGACTGCGGGTAGAAAGGCTGGTCCTCAAGCTGCACCGGGAGGGAGCACGGCGCCTTATTGCTCCTGGCGGTCCTCCAGTAGACCAATGCAGTTTGTGGGACGGAGAAGGAGATGCTGATTGGGGAGGCCTTCCTCTTCAGCGAAGAGCAAGATTTCTGAAGGAGGCAGAAATTCGTTCTGTAGGAGGGCGAGGCCATGGTGACAGCAAAGTGGTCAACCTAGGAGATAGTCAGAGATCTGGGAGATTCCAGGTGGAGGGAGGAGACGTCTATGACGAAGAGTAGGGGGGAGATGGGTGAGCCATGAGGAACACCGAATGAGACGGGAGTGAAGATGCGGGGGGACTCTTGGAAAGTCAAGCGGCAGGTGCGGTCTCTGAGGAAAGACCCGACCCACTGGACCAAGTACGGGCTGACCCCCTTTCTTCGGAGGAGGGAGCGGAGGGAGAGGGATTCCAGGTTATCAAAGCCTCCCTTAACATCAAGGAAGAGGGTGGAGACTTTGTATTGGAGGCGGTGAAAGGATTCAAGAGTGTGCTGTAGGACGAGGGCGGCATCGGCGGTGGATCTCCCAGGAAGGGAGCTGCACTGGAGTGGGTGGATGAGGGAGCAGGTTGTTGCCTGGGCTCAGAGGCGGGAAGTTACCACTCTTTCAAGGATTTTAGAGAGCGTTCGGAGGAGGACAATAACCCTGAAGGAGGAAGGTGAGTCGTAGGAGGGCTTGCCCGGTTTGTCGAGGACGATAACGAGTGCTTTTTTGAGGGAGGGGGGGTGAAAACCGTGGGCCAGTAGGTGGTCCAGGAGGGAGGGGAGAAGGGAGGGCTTGAGGCAGTGCACAGACTGCCACACAGAGGATGGCATGTTGTCCGGGCCCGGGGCGGAGGTGTTCGAGGACTTGGAAAGGGCCCTGGATACCTCCTCGGAGGTAAGGGGGGTATAGTCCTCGTGGCGTTCGAGGCGGAGAGGTGGGTGGGGTGGGGGCTTGGGAGGGAAGAAGTGGTGAAGGAGCGTCTCTGCTACCTTGGTTTGGTTAGAGGCCCCGGGCAGGTCAGGGAACCTTTGTGGCGGGCGACCAAAAAGGAACCTCTTGGCTGTCCAGAGGGAGTGTGGAGTGGCCGAGGACAAGAAGTCCGACCAGTGTGCTTTCTTGGGGGAGGCGATAGCCTTAAAATATGTTCTCGTTGAGCTTTTGACATTGCTCCAGTTGAGGGGGGACGGGTCAGGGCGGGATACCCTAGCAAACTTGTGATACTCCCTTCTCAGGGACAATAGGCGGCGGGGACCACCACGGTTTCCAGCGGGGCCACGGGCGTCTGCTCTGGGCGTGGGAGGTCAGGAGACAGGTAAGGCGGGTAGAGGAGTTGTCGAACCATCTACTTAGGGAGCTGGCCGTGGGCCTTGCCAGGCAGGGTTGCAGGGTGAAGGCATCCAGCGCCTTTCCTACTGCGTGTAGGTCGAGAAGGGCCCACTGAGGGGTGGGCGGGGGGAAGCATGATGGCAGGAGGTCTCAGAGTTATTACACATGGAACGTGGTCAGAACTGGTGGAGGGGAGGGGTGTGTCCCACGAGGAGACGAGGGGGGAAAGAGCGGTGTTAGCAAAGGCCAGGTCCAGAACAGAGGGTCTGGATATGCTATCAAACGAGAAGCAAGTATAAACACCAGGGGTGTTGAGGGGGTCGTAAGGGACGTCAAAAGTGGTGTCCAGGCAGCGCGCCGAAATGATAAATTCCCTCTCGGAGAGGGAGCGGCAGGATTCTCCCAGTGGCTGGTGAAGGTTGAAGTCACCCAGAACAAGGTGAGGATATGGAAGAAAAGAAAAAAGCCGCTCAAGTGGTATCGAGCGGTAAGGAGGATGATTCGTTCGAAGAAGGTACACCGTAGTGACCCTGAGGGAGTGGTGGGCGATCCGAAGAGACCTTCCAGAGAAAAAACATCCACAGACAGCATCTGTGAGGAGTCGTGAAAAAGGTGCAGCAAGACAAGTGCTGGTTCAAAACCCGAGAAACATTAATGGCCACAAAGGGGCGGCCAGGAGGAGGCGGAGCAAGAGACAACAAACCAGGGAATGTTGGGAGAACCGATCGCCTGGACGGGGGATCCTGAATGGCAAAAAGCAAGGGAGGGTGGGGCAGCAAGGTAAAGCTGTGAAAAAGTGAAAGAAAAACATCCCAGCTCCCAAGGCAGTTATGTTGAACAATATGAAAGGACGGGAAGACAGCACTGCTGTCAGAGTATGGAGTGAAAAAATTCTCGATTATTGGGCAGAGCCCTCGGAGGAGTTGGAATCAAGGGATTCATCACCCCTTTCTCATGGGGCGAGATCGGTGATGGTGCGGTGGGCCCACTGCCTAGGTGGCGGAGCATCTCGGGGGAGTACAGGGGCACTCATGGTCTGGGGAGGTGCTCTTTTGTGTTGGGCGACCGATCGTCGAAGGCCCAGCCTGGGCTTTAGCGAGATCCATGCTGTCCTGCCTCTGTCGAGATAGCACCTTTGGTGCGTCTGGGATAGTCTTCGGACGGGAGGGGCAATCCCTGCCGTGCGCACAGTGCTCTTCTTGGCTGTTAGCGCAGCATGCCATTGAGGATGGACTGCAGGGGAGCATAGGTCGGAGATTGCCACCTTTAGGGCAGGATGGGTTAGGGCAGCGATGCTCTGCTTTGGTGTGGGCGAGCGAGCAGAAGGGACAGACGGGCAGATCGCGGGGGCAGCGGTTAGAGATGTGGCCGAACTTCCAGCATTTCAGGCACTGCGAGTTCCTGGATGAGAAGAGAACAGCTGCTCCACTCTCCGGTTCCGGGAGAGGAGGCTGAACAAGGGAGGAGGGCGAAAGCGTTGGGCGGGGCCATGTAAACAACCACGGAGGTTGCCGGTTTTTGACCGCGGGATTCCGGGTCTGGGTTAAGGTAATGCGCTGAGAGAATGGAGAATCCACTGGCATTGCGGATGGACTCATGAAGAGAGGGGAAGAGTTGACCATCGTCGGAGGGGAGGAAAGCGAAAGGGATGGAGTGAATCAATAGTTGTGTTTCGTTTGGAGCGGGTATAAAAAGATCCCAAGGGGAGTTGCCCACAAGGAAGGCCTTGTTCAACCTCGTAGTAAGGGGAGCGAAATAGGGGGTGTATGCCGAGGCGCGGGTGTGAAGGTCAGTACCGATCAGTCACCCTGAGCCCTTGTCATTGACCGTGCAGGAGAAGGAAAGAGGAAGGGAGCAGTTGGCTTCTCTGAGGACAGAGGCAGCGATGTCAGGGAAATGGGCTGCTATTTTGAGCACTTCTGGGTGGGGTTTGAAGGTGGTTCTGCAGGCGAAGAATCTGCGGACAGCCAGGGGGAGAGGAGGCGGAGGTTTTGTAAAAACCTCGCCCGACGCAACCTCAACGGAGGAAGCTGAGGCCTGACCTTTCACTTGACGACCCTTCTTCCCTTCAGCAGGGGGTGCGGCAGCTTGGGCAGAGGTGGGGGTGGCTTTGGAGGTCATGGTGGTGGGGGGTCACCAGTTGGGGTCGAGATGACCAGGGGTCCAAGCGGAGCCGGAGGGGAACTTCCCCTTGGCAAATTCTTCTGCTTTCCAGGTGTGGGGATATTTGTTGGCGAATGCCTCAGGGTTGCCAGATAGTGTGGGAGGTGAAGTTGACATCGCGTATCTCGGGAGATCCGGGTCCACTGAGGGGGAGGGCCAGACCGTATTAGGCGGTGGTGGGTGTGGACTCGGCGGAGCTCTTCTTTCCCTTTCTCTTGGCAAGTGGGGTTGATGTTGCTGGAGGGGGCGGGACGAGACCCACTAGGGGAGTGTGATGCCTGTTGTGGGACATTAGGGCGCTGGGGAGGAAACGAGACCTGAGCGGCTGACGGGAGACGGGAGGCAATGTTGCGGACTGATGCCCGGAGAGTGGCGTGGTTGGGGGTTCCGGGGCGAGGTCCAGGTTGGCAACCTGAGAAGAAAGGTCGTGGATTTTGGTCGACAGGTTCTCGCGAGCAGTTGCGATGTGGATGCTCGATTGAAGCGAGGTGCACAGTAGAGGGCGGAGCATTTGTTCTCCAATGGAGAGTGTGGAAATATTTGCTGGAGTAATGGGGGGGAAACCTCTGGTGGGGAGCCCTAGGTCGGCGGCAGTCTGGTGGAAAATCGAGACCAGATGGTAAACGTTTCCAGTGGTCGGGAGGGGAGAGAGAGGGGCTGGAGTAGCGTTTCTCGAGAGGCCACCCTGGTGGGAGGCCATGCCTGGAGGTGAGGGTGGTGACGCGAGACCCAGCAGTGAGGACGAAATGTGTGGCAGAAGGGATCGTGCGCAGAAAGACGTGATGTTGAGCAATGTAGGGGGGGGGAAAGAGGGGAGCCGAAGCGTGACTAACTACTGTGACATTGTTTCTTCTTTTTTTAACTTTTTTTTATTTTTTTACGTTTTTATTTTTTTATTTTTAATCTCGATTATTAATTGTTTCTAGAGGGGCAAACACACAGCTGTGCCCATTCCACGGTCCTAGGTACAACGGACTTTCAACCAAGCATCGGCAACATCGTCCAAAACCTCCAACTACTGTCCATCCCGCCACCCTCAAGCTAAAACCCTCTGACCCTGCCTGACAGAGAAACCCCCGCCCGGTACTATGGGTAGAAACTACAAGGAGATGAGAAAGCGGGCCTGAGAGCCACAAACGAAAAACCCCCGCGAAAGCCTAGCCCAAAAGAAAAACATCCCCAACCAACAATAGACACAACCAACAAAGGAAAACAAACCCACTACCCAAAGTCAAACAACCTATAAGCTAAACCGTAGTAAAACACCACCGGGCCCAGCTCCCGAAGGAATAGGGACTTCTGAACGATAGGTCTCAGGGACACACAAAGGGGAGGTAACTCCCGGGGGCATATAGCCCCGCGAGCCGAGGCCCAGGAAGAGCAACCGTGCTCGAGAGAATGCCACCAAAAGGAGGAAGGCTGGTGGCAGCCGGAGGAAGATCCGGTCGGCTATTTCGGGAAACAGGACCCGGAGATAGGGTTTAAACATGCGCCCCTAGTCCGAGGACATCAGAAGGGAGCAGAGGTCTAAGGGTGGGTGTAGAGCCGCGAGCAGTAGGGTGCTAGCCGATCCAAACGTCGGGGAGGGGGAGGGCGGAGGGCTACCCGACACGAGAAGTGCGAGGAAGGCTGACGGAAACGGTGTCACGATGTTTCGAAACGTCCGACCGTACCAGCAGAACACACAGGAGACAGTGCAATACCAGAGACCAGTGCCACAGGGGACAGCTACTTTGCCGATCAACTCAGACTAAAAACCAACCGTTGATGGGTGAGGGGTTGCCGACCGTGGGGGGCTACCTAAGTGAGCCCGGAGAAGAGGGGGTGAAGGCACACTCAACAAACCCCAAGGAACAAGCTCGCCAGGCCTCACCATCAGAAGGGAAAGGAAGAGGGGGGGGACATGGCTGCACTCAGAGAGAGGCAATGTGGCGTGTCTGAGGAGAGGGGGGAGAATAAAAGTAACGATGATTTCTCGTGGTGTTGTGATTTCAATTGCCGGAGGTGTAGCGGAGACGAAGGATGTCTAACTACTGTGACCTTTTCTATCTTCTTTTTTTTCTTCTTCCTTTTTTTACTTTTTTTTAAATTTTGTTTTTTTTTTAATCTCGATTATTAATTGTTTCTAGCGGGGCAGATGCACACCTGTGCTCATCCCACAGTCATAGGTACAACGGACTTTCAACCAAGCGTGGGCCACGTAGTCCAAAACCTCCAACTACGGTCCATCCCGCCATGTCCAAGCTAAAACCCTCTGACCCTGCCCAACATAGACACCCCGCCCGGTACTATGGGTAGAAACTACAAGGAGATGACAATGCGAGCCTGAAAACATTGAACCAATAACCCCAGCGAAAGCCTAGCCTACAAGAAAAACATGCCCAACAGACAGTAGACACAAGCAACAAAGGAAAACATACCCACTCCCCCAAGTCGAACCACCTATAAGCTAAACCATAGTAAAACCCCACCGGGCCCAGCTCCGGAAGGAATAGGGACTCCTGAAGGTGGGGTCTCGGGGACACACAAAGGGGAGGTAACTCCAGGGGGCACATAGCCCCGCCAGCTGAGGCTCAGGAAGAGCGACCGAGGTCGAGAGGATGTCGCCAAACCAAGGAAGGCTTGTGGCAGCCGGAGAACAATCCCGTCGGCTATTTGGGGAAACAGGACCCGGAAAGAACATTAAAACATGCGCCCCTAGTCCAAGGACATCAGAAGGGAGCAGAGGTCTGAGGGTGGGCATAGAGCCACAAGCAGTAGGGTGCCAGCCGATCCAATCGTCGGGGAGGTGGAGGGCGGACGGCTATCTGCCACGAGAAGTGCGAGCAAAGCTGATGGAAATGGTGTCACGATGTTTCGAAAAGTCCGACCGTCCCAGCAGAGCACAAAGGAGGCAGTGCGATACCAGAGAGCAGTGGCACCGGGGACAGCTACTTTGTCGATCGACCGAGACTAAAAACCGACTGTTGACGGGTAAGGGGTTGCCGACCGTGGGGGGCTGACTAAGCCAGCCTAGAGAAGAAGGGGTGAAGGCAGACTCAACCAACCCCTAGGAACAAGCACCCCAGGCCTGACCATCAGAAGGGAAAGGAAGAGGGGGGGGACGGCTTCACTCAGACAGAGGCAATGTGGCCTGTCTTCAGAGAGGGGGGTGGATGGAGGTGACGATGATTTCTCGTGGTGTTGAGATTGCAATTGCCGGAGGTGCAGCGGAGACGGAGGATGTCTAACTACTGTTACCTTTTTTTTCTTTTTTTTTCTTTTTTTTATAATAATATGCGTTTGTTTAAGGTACAAAGACAGAAACCTTTCTGGTGTGGTCTTTATTTCGTCACGATACATCTATTTTGGCTTTTCACTTGGGCTTTATTTTCAAGTGAAATACATATTTCACCTTTGTTGAGAGAATTTTGAAGGTCAAACTGGTAGTTTGTCTTTGCTTTCTCTCTCCCCCTCCCCCCTGTCGTCTGGCCTGGCCCGCTGGCCTCACTCTGATGGTGTCCACCCCTCTCGCTTCCACTGGTGCAGGCCCAGCCTCGGCTATAGGCCCTGCTCGCTCTACCTCATCCCGCCAGGACCGTAGGGCTTATCCCATCTGTCGCTCAACGTTGTCCCAATGCAGCCATGCCTCTCTCTCTGGGGAGGCTGACAATGTCGCCAACATTCTTGGGCATGCTGCCAGGCTTGCACGCCTTGACCCGGCTTCTTTCCCCACAGTCTACAGGGCCTCCGCTGCTTCTTTCCCCGATAGTCAGCTTGCCATCGCCCCTCTGCTCGCCCAACTTGTCGCCATGGTTAATGACCTCGGTGCCTCCGTTACTTTCCTAACCTCCCAGGTTGAGAATGTCACCTCCGCCCAGGTGGGGTGCTCAGCCACCCCCTCACCACCAGCCACATCCGGCCTTGAGGCGTCCCTCAAGGATTTGTCCTCGCAGGTTGCCGCCCTATCCTCCCACCTCACCACACAGGTGGCTCCCCTGCTGCCTCAAGCCCCCCCTCCACCCGCACCTGCTGTCCAGTCCAAGCCCGCTCAGCAGAAGATGAAACTCTCTACCCGCCTTTCATCTCGTACTGTCACAGCCCGAGATTTTCCTGTCCTGTTCGAGGGGAAATGGTATGGCAACCCAGATACGTACGCTAAACGCCACCCCGACTCACCCCAAGCAGCTATCCTCTTTGCCTCACGTCACCCTCAGTCAGAGGAGGCCAAGCTCTACTCCGAAAGATACCCCGCCCTTTCACTTTTTCACACTGGCCCCCCTCCCCGGCTATACAGTCTCCGATCCCCCGCAGCTCCAAGAACAAACCTGGCCTCAGGTTACCAGGAAGGGCGGAAAGGGCAAGAAAAACGCAACTGCAGCACAAGTCGCTGCGTCAATCAAGAGTAGTGTCCCAAAAGGACCCCCACCACTCCCAGCTGCTCAACGTCGTTTCTCTGCCCCGCGCACCTCCCCAACCCCCCCTAACGATTCGTTCATCATGACTGCCACCCTTCCAGACATCATGGCCGCTGTGCTCCAAGAGGCCAACTGCTCCCTACCCTTATCGCTTACCGCCTCTGTTAATCGCAATGGCGCTGTCACTCTTACTGCCAACCCCTACACCCCGTCTTCTGCTTACTCCCCGTTTTTTGATGCTATGACCAAGAAGCTCAACCAGAGCTTCCCGGGTGGAAATAATCCATTCCTGGTTTTTAGGGAGGCACCAACAAGTGTCGAACTCCTCATTCATAACCTCCCGCTTTCTATTCTTCCAGACGAGCCTGCTGACTTGTTTCCTTCACTCCTTGAATCAATCGGTAACGCTATTGACGTCCCCATCTTTGGGGCTAAGTTCCTGCAGTCTGATCCGGCAAAGAGGGCTGAGAAGCGCACTACTTCGGTTGTTGTTGCGGTCGACCCACTCCATGTTTCCCGTTTCGGCGAATCCTTTAGTCTTTTCTCCCGTGCCAGCACGGTCGCTCCTGCCTACTCCGCCTCCAAGTCTACGCAGTGCAGGAAGTGCTGGCCTTTTGGTCACTCTGCTCCCCTGTGCAAAGAAGAGGCACAAGCCTGCCCAATGTGCACTCTCCTCCACCACCGTTCCGCCCACAGGTGTGCTAATCAGAGCTCTCCGAAAGGAGGCTTCGAGAAGTCTGTGGTAGGATGCTGCAATGCCTCCCCCCCTCTCTGCGTCAACTGTGGCGGTCAGCATGCCTCTTTCGATGGCACCTGTCCTGTCCATCACAAAATTCTGTCCTCTCTCCGTCTGCCCAGGGACCAGGACATACCCGATGCCCCCACCCCCGACGCGGGCCTTCTTCAGACAACCCCTCAAGGTCCCACTGCTCCCCCAACCGTACCGGCCACTCCGGCTCGACATGGCCTCCGTTTCCCTCCTTCCAGTGAATCTACCCAGCCCGAGACAGTTAAACTAGTTCGCAGTGCATCTGCCCAGGCTACCCTCACCGCTCCCCTTCCCCGCAGGAATCTATTTGGTGCTGGGAGCACCCTCTTCCGTGCTAGCACTGGTGCCGACTGGAGTGAACCCGCTCCGACCGACGACAACATGGAACTTGAAATGTCGACAAGCCCAGCCCCAACACAGAGTTCTTCACCATCCCGATCATTCCATTATCCTGGTTGTTTAAATCTTTCCATTGTGCAACATAATTGTCTCGGTAGCAGTAATGTTTTTCAAACTCTTTTTAGTTTTTTTGCTTCGGCAGAAACCTCTCCTCATATTGTGGCTCTTCAGGATATTCCTCTCTGGAGGAACTGTCCTCCTGTTGTTCGCAACTATAAATGTTTTTTCCCTCCAGCAACTGACAGCTATAAGCCTCGTGTTGCAACTTATGTTCACGAAAGGCTATTAAGTGTTATCTCTATTCTTCCATTGTTTTTGGAAAGGGGTGACCTCATGGCAGTGAACTTTCACTCCCCTGAGGGACTTTTTGATACTTCTAATAATTTGTTTCGTTTGTATAATGCTTACTCTATCCCTAGTGGTCACACTAGGTCAGTTTCTCCTGTTGCTTTGTTTCCCCAGCATGACTTTCCTACGCTTGTTCTTGGGGACTTCAACATTCATCACTCCGCCTCCGACCCGACTCGTTTGCTTTCCAACTATGATCAGTTCATAAGTTCTCCTTATTTTGACAGAGCAGCGGCCCAGTTGTTTTCTCTCCAGAATACACCCAGAGTCTACACTAGGTTCCCGTTCGCCTCTAATCATCGCCCTGCAGTTCTTGACCTGTCTTTTGCCAATACTGCTTTGCTCCCGTATTTCTCCTCCTGGAACCCCTCCCTCCCGCCAACCGGTTCGGATCACACAGCCCTCACAATTATTCTCTCCACTCCGCTCCTGAAGCCCCCTCCCAAGGGCCTTAACCGGAAATACACTGATTGGGATCACATCTCCCCGCAGCTCGCCATTCCTACGCTGCCAACTCCGCCCCTTCTCCCCACTCCGCACTCACTCGACCTATGGTTCGACGACTGCCTCGCCAAAATCACTCACCTCATCACCTCCAATACCCCGACCAAATGCCCGTCCTCCTACTCTAAACCGTAGTGGACTCCTGAACTCACACAGGTACGACGCATCCATCACCATACCTCCCATCTCATGAGACAGGATCAGACCTCACCAGCCCTGGCCCGTGTGGCTCGAGACACATATTTCAAGGCTATCCAATCTGCCAAGAGAGTCCACTGGTCGCAATTTCTGGCCAACGTCGACTCGCATTCAGTCTGGGATGCCAGAAGGATCGCTGCTGGCAGAGCCCCTGATCGTTTCCCCACACTAGAGAACGCCTCCTCCCCCATTGAAATTAACAATACACTTCTTCAACATTTTTCCCCTCCTAGATCCTCTCCTCCTCCTCCCCTCATCCTTCCTGCGTTTAAAGACGTCCCCCCAGTTATACCAGCAGAGGTGTCTTCCGCACTTCGCAAATCCTCGAACACGTCAGCCCCTGGCCCAAGCGGTACACCTTACTCTATCTGGAAGCAGGTCCATAAGGCCAACGAGCGGCTCCTTCCATCTCTGTTCACTCCTCTTCTCACCCACGGGTACCACCCCATAGCCATGAAGAAGGCCAACGGCATTGTCCTGGATAAACCAGGCAAACCCAATTACCGTACACCTGCTTCCTTTCGCATCATTGTCCTGCTCGAGACTGTCTCCAAAATCCTGGAAAGACTTTCTGCTCTTCGTCTCTCCTCCGCCGCCCGCTCCCTTGGCCTCTTGCACCCTAATCAGTGTGGGTCCCTGGCCGGTCTGGGCTGTTTTGAAGCTGTCGCTACTCTCACCCACGAAGTCCGCTGGCTTCAGGCCGCTTCCTTTACGGTATCTACTCTCTTCCTGGATGTCAAAGGTGGATTTGACAACGTCTGCGCAAACAACCTGGCTACGATCCTCACCAGAGGAGGTGTCTCCGCTTACCTGGTTGCCTGGATTAAGGCTTTCCTCTCTAAACGCCAGTGCCGACTCAGATTCCAAGGTGCACCTAAGGTTTTCTGCCCGGTCGCTGTTGGCACCCCTCAAGGCTCTCCCATTTCTCCTCTTCTTTTTGTGCTTTATATAGCTAGCCTCCACCCAACGATCCCCCAAGGTCTGGCGATTTGGTATGTCGACGACCTCACTATCACGGTCGGCTCGGACTCTGTACGTTCAAACATCCGCGCTCTTCAATACTATTTTCGGCATCATCCTAAGGCAGGGTGCCAACCTGGGGGTGGCTTTTTCTGTCCCCAAAACTGAACTCATTCACTGGAGAACCCCGAAGGACCGCTCGCATGTTTCCTTCGCCCCCATTGTGATCAACGACATTCTTTTTCCACCCTCTCAAGCTGTGAGGTGGCTTGGTTATTGGCTCACCCCTACTTTACACTCCTCCACTCATTTCCTGAGATGGCTAGCATTTTCCAAAGCCTCTTTCGCTACGATCCGTCAGCTCTGCGCAGCTGGCAAAGGCCTCTCCTCCTGGTACAACAGGAAGCTGGTCTTCGGCGCCATCCTTCCTATTCTTACCTACGGCTGTGACCTGTTTGTTCCGGACGCAGCTACTCTTAAGAAACTCAACGCCTTCTGGCATGTGGTGCTCCGGTGGACAACTAATTGTTTTTACACCACCGCCCTCGGTGCTCTGTACAGGGAAGCCTCGCTACCACCCATTTCCTCCATATGCAAACACCGCCGTCGGTCAGGTGCCATCCGGTTGGTATGCCCCCCTTCGGAATTCAACCCTACCACCGCCCGGATACCCGAGTCTGTGCCCACCTGGGACTAGAGTCGTTCCGCGGACAATCATCGCTTTCTCCTCCGTGGCTCCTCCAAGGCCGTCCACCTTACCTCATGGCTTGCCCCGGCGGTTAATTCCGCCAAGCACCTACCACTAGACTCCTTATGTCACGAGGTTTATGACCTTATTGAGGACATCCCTATCCTCCCACTCTCTTCAACCGATCTCGTAGCGCTCCTGCTGTCGAGGATGCCTTCCGTCACCTACCAAGCCCTCAGAGCTCCTCTGCTACAGTCTCTTCTCGCTGACTGGTCAAATTTAAGTCCACCAGTGCCACTATCATATCCTTATAGTGCCTGCCTCACGCCCCACGCCTTTACTGGCCTCCCTCGATTTATATGTGGCCGCATTCAGCAGATGCGTTCCGGTACCAGCTACCTTGCTGCAAATACCTCCTGGTGGAACAGAGACTCCAGCACCCTCTGCCCTTTCTGTGAGGAAGACGATGAGTCCTTCCAACACGCGATTCTCCTCTGCCCCGCTAAGGCCCAGCCTCGCCTCACCCATCTCGCAGGTGTGGATGACATTGGCCCTGACGGTCCCCTCTGGCTCTCGGTTCCTCTCCTCAGAGGGCTGGCTGAGTATCTCTACGCTACGCGCACAGGTTTCCCTCCAACTATTTTGCTCATTCGAGCCATTACTACTTCTCCTGAGCCGGTTTCGGACTCAGATAGTTCTCAACACCAAACTCCATAGCTCAGTCTCGGCCTTCTAGGTTTTGCTTTTTCAAACTCCCCTGCTCGAGTTTCTCCTCAGGGTATTTTCTATACTATTTATGAGTTTCCTTTGTTCCTAGTTGACTGCGGCAGTGGGCAGGTAGGGCGAGGAGGTTTGATTACTTGTGAGTGTTTTTCTTATTAGTTATAAGGAGGACTTTACTGTACTTTTCTGTTGTTAGTCATCGTTGGCGAAGCGAAAGGGTTCGGACGATCCCGCTTGGAGAGTTTTTGTCTGCTTTGTTTGAGTTTTGTTAATTTTCTTTTGTTAGTTTTTGGAATTAAGGTTTTTTATATGCCATAGCGCGAGCTGCATGCAGGATTTTGTACCTAAATCAATAATCACATGATTCAAAAAAAGAAAAAAAAAGAAAAAGGTACAAAGACAGCATCCTCCGTCTCTACACACCCGGCGATTGCAATCTCAACACCACGAGATTATCAGCACTTTTCCAAACTCCACCCCCCGTTATGTGTTCGCCCTAGGGGGTGGAGTCATACCTCCTCTACACTTCCCTTCCCTTAGGTTTACCCCTTGTGGCTTTCTTCTCATTGGGTTGATGGATTTCGTCTCCTTTGCTGATGTTAGCTCTCCCTACACCACTTCTGCTCTGCTTCGCTTAGAGCATTTGCACGGTCGGCAACACCCGTCTCAACGCCCATGTTAGAGACGGCCGGGTACACGGTTTGCAGTGAGAGAACACATTTCAACAGGCCACGGTCGATTTCTCTACTCTCTTTCTGTTAAGAGGCTGCCTAGTCAAGACACGAACGCGTTTTCCGATAGTTTCTACGGCACCGAGTTGGGTCTACCCCTCTTTCTCCTCCTCCTCACATGGTCCGATTGGCTGGCACCCTACTGCTTCTCCACCTTTTTGGCTGGTACCCCCAACTACCTGGCTGGTATCCATAACTACTTCTTCACCATTCGGACTATGAGCACCATCCCTCACGCCCTGCCTCGGGGGGATGGTCTTGCACTATCTCCTTCCTCTTTTTCGAGTTTGCAGCCAAAATAGATGGCGCCTTTGGCCTCCCCAGGACTTTGATCATGCCGAGCCTGGCACTCCCCGCGCTGAGTGTGCGGAATTTTCCATGTGGTCTCTGTTACGTTTGCTTTTTGTTTTTCCTTTGTTCGGATGATCATGCCATGGGTTTTCCTGACTCTTCCTGCTGTTTCTTTGATTTGATTGCTTTCATCTATCTTCCTAGCTAGTCAAGGGTTTCTTGTTGGGGGCGAGATGTGCGGTTGGTTCCATACCAGAGGGACTTGGGGGGTTGGCTTTTTCCCAGGGGTAGTTGGGGGTTTTTTCTATGCCATAGCATAAGCTGCATGTATGATTTTGTACCCTAAAACAATAATCATATGATTGAAAAATAAAATAAAATAAAAAAAGAAAGGTACAAAGACAGCATTCAGCTATAACGCTATGGCCAACAAAAACCCTACCCTCCTCACCCCAGGAAACATCCAAACCCCCAAGTAGCTCTGGTATGAGACCAACCGCACATCTCGCCTATCGCTTAACCAAATCCTATGAACATACTCGTACACCCGAAGGAAGTAGAAAAGAAAGAAGCAAGCAGGAAGGAGAGGAGAACCCTTAGCGACATCTACAAAAATATAAGAACAAAGGAGCTGAATGAACCCCTGACAAAGGAAATTTACCTCTGATAAGTGATGCGTATCAGCCTGAGCTCGGATGTGAGAGTATGGGCCTGCACACTGGAGTGGTGCCGGGGGACCAAGCAGTGCCCGATGGCAAGATAGGACGGTGTATGGAAGCGACTCTGGTGAGGGGTCGCTAGAGGGTGTGCAAAGCGGTATTTGCAACGGCCAGAAGGACAGGCGTAACCGCGGCGGGTTTTTGTATAGCGACCGAAGATCAACCCCGGGGGGGGAGCAGTAAGGTGCCAGCAGAGGGGGTGGGAAGAGGGGGGATGGGAGTAGCTGTAACTGAGGAACGGGATGAAGACCAAGAAGGTAGAGGAAGGGGGATGGGAGGAGGAATGACTTCCGAACACTTGAGACCAACGACTAAAGTAACCGCGGCCAATGCTTTTCCGAATGCGAAACGAAGACAAGGTGCTGAAGTTACTAACCGAAGTGTTCCCTGACAGGACCACATAACCGAAACCGAAAGGTGCTTCGCCATGGGCTTGGAAAGCTCAGCCCCGACCGTGAGCGAAGAGGACAGAATGCCGACTGTGCAAAACCTTGGCGTGGTGCAAAGGAAGTGCGGGGTAAGGGTGAGAACCGAACTTCATGAGCGAGAGTCAACGATGAACAGGAACAAGAACCCAGTGGCGGAGGGGGTAGACCCCAGAGGGAGAGGAGGGGTTGTAGCATCGCGCCCCTAGGCAGAAGTAATCAAGGGGGAGGAGAGGGGGTGGTGGCGGATCCCACGATGATTTCCCTGGTGTTGAGATTTCAATCGCCGGAGGTGTAGGGTAGATGGTTCGTGTCTAACTACTGTGACCTTTTTTTCTTTTTTTCTTTACTTCTTTTTTTTTTTACTTCTTTTTATTTTTTTAAATCATATGTTTATTGTTTCTACGGTACAAGAAATGACATGCATCTTTAACAATATGGCCAAAACAAAACCGAAAATCAAACTAACAATCAACAAAAGAAACAAACATAACCAGTTCCCCCAACGCGACCAATAAGCCTCGCAGAGCAGCGGTAGCTAAAGGAAAGTATAAACCGCTAAACTAGTCTCGAGGGCCAGGGGCGGGTGAGGCACCATTTTGGAGGAGGGGGTTTGGGGGAGGAGCGTGGAGGGAGGGGGCAAGCGGCGGTATCCCAGGGGGGAAACCAGTGGCGGTGGTGCGAATGAACTCAGCCAGGGCAATGAGCAGCTGCTGGTCGGACCAGATCGGGGCCTCAGGAGCCAGGTCAGAGACCCCTTGGAGGAGGCGGGATCTCTGATGGGCGGAGGAGGGGCAGGACAGGATGGCGTGTTCGAAGGTCTGCGGGGTCTCAGAGCACAACGGGCAGGATGTGTCGGCGTCAGGATTGCCCCAAGAGGGGTGAGCCGCGAGATAGCTTTTCCCAGAGCGCATCTGGTGTATCCTGCCTGCAACGAACTTGCCCAGGCCCATGAAGGGATGGGGGCGCGTCGAGGGTGGAAAGGGGTAATAAGGGGGGGCTGGGATAGCAGACCACTCGGAAAGGAGGTGTTTCTTAGCTCTCAACTTGAGGCGGGTATAGGAGGGGACAATCCCCGGAACTGGGGGCAGGTAGTCTGTCAAGTGGAGGGAGATTGGTGGGAGCGTCGAGACGTCGTGTATGAGGGGGACGGCCATGCCAGCCAAAGCCGTGATAGCGTTGTGCCAGTCCCTCGGGTTCTTGGTCTTGTCCGGGGTACAACGCCAGTCGAGGTTGAAAAAGAGATAAGGTTGGGAGGTAACTTTCCCACGCGCTATCAGGGCAGCACGGTGGGGAGAGAAGGTGGGGACGGACTTAGGGAGGCGTGCTGTGGCAGGATTTATCTCCGGGGGGGAGCAGATGAGCCTTAGGCCAGCAAGGCGGCGTTGATGGCGTACTAGAACAGGTAGCGTGGGAAGACAGGCTTCCCTGTGCAAACATGCTATGTTGGTCGAGGAGAAGCAGTTGGTTATCCACCTGCAGACCCGGTTCCAGAAAACGGACATCAGGCCCATGATAGACGGGGGAGGGTTCCAGACGGCTGACCCATATAGAAGAATTGGAGCAAGGAGCGAACGTGCCAGTGAGAGACAGAGGTAGGGTGAGAGGCCCATCCCGGGACGGGAGAGGCGACGAATCGTGGCCAGTGCGGCATTTGCAAGCGTGTACCTCCTGGAAAAAGGGGACCTTGGGTCAAAGGCGGAGGTGAAGATGAAGCCCAGCCACTTCAGGTGGGATTTCGGATAGAAGAGCAGATCCTCTAGCTGTACCGGGAGGGATCACGGCGGCTCGTTGCTCCTGGTGGTCCTCCAGTGGATCAGTTCGGTCTTGGGAACGGAGAAGGAGAGGTTGATTGGGGAGGCCTTTCTCTTGAGCGCTGAGAAGGACTTCTGAAGGAGGCAGACATTCGTCCTGTAGCAGGGTGAGGCCACTGTGACAGCAAAATCGTCGACGTAGGAGATAATAAGTGATATGGGGATTTCCAGGTGGAGGGAGGAGACGTATATGACAAACAGAAGTGGGGAGATGGGGGATCCTTGAGGGACCCCGACCGATACGGGAGCAAAGAGGCGGGGGGACCCTTGGAACGTGAGGCGGCAGGTGCGGTCTCTGAGGAAAGTGCCAACCCACTGGACCAGGTACGGGCTGACCCCCTTCCTGCGGAGGAGAGAAAGGAGTGAGGGAGACTCCATGTTGTCAAAACCCCCCTTCACATGGAGAAAAAGAGTGGAGACTTCGTAACGGAGGCGGTGGAAGGACTCAACATTGTGTTGTAGGACTAGGGCGGCATCAACGGTTGACCTCCCAGGGAGGGACCCGCATTGGAAAGGGTGGATAAGGGAGCATATTGCTGCTCGGGCTGAGAGGCGGGAAGCTCCCACTCTCTCAAGGATCTTTGAGAGCGTTCGGAGGAGGACAATAACCCTAAAGGAGGAGGGTGAGTCGTACGAGGGTTTACCAGGCTTGTTGAGGACCATACCAAGTGCCTTTTTGAGGGAGGGAGGGTGAAATCCGTGAGCTAACAGGGGGTCCAGGAGGGAAGGAAGAAGGGAGGGCTTGATGTAATGTACAGACTTCCACACAGAGTACAGGATGTGGTCGGGGCCAGGGGTGGAGGTGTTCGAGGATTTAGAGAGGGCCCTGGATATCTCCTCGGGGGTGAGGGGGGTATTGTCCTAGTAACGCGTAAGGCGGAGGAGTGGGGGAGGTGGGGGTTTGGAGGGGAAGAAGTGGTCAAGAAGCGTTTCCGCTACCTCGGTTGGGTTGGAGGCCCCTGGTAAGTCCGGGAACCTCTGTGGTGGGCGACCAAATGCGAACCTCTTGGCCGTCCATCGGGAGCGCGGGGTGGCCGAGGACAAGAAGTCCGACGAGTGTATTTTCTTGGCTGAGGTGATGGCCTTAAAGTATGTTCTCCTCGAGCTCTTCACATTGCTCCAGTTGAGGGGGGACGGGTCGAGGCGGGAGATCCTAGCCAACTTGTGATATTCCCTCCTTAGTGACGACAGGCGAGGGGACCACCATGGCTTCGATCGGGGGCATGGACGCTTGCTTGGGGCGTGGGAAGTCAGAAGGGAGGTGAGGCGGGTAGAGGAGATGTCGAACCATCTACTTAGGGAGTTAGGCGTGGGCTTCGCTGGGCATGGTAGTGTGGTGAAGGAATTCAGTGCCTTTCCTACAGCATCTAGGTCAAGGAGGGCCCAGTGTGGAGTAGGGGGGGGCAGCATAATCGCGGGAGGTTTCAGTGTTATCACACATAGAACATGGTCTGAACCAGTGGAGGGGAGGGAGGTGTCCCATGACGAGACGAGGGAGGAGAGGGCGGTGTTCGCGAAGGCCAGGTCCAAAACAGAGGGGCGCGAAATAGTGTCAAATAGGAACCGGGTATAGACTCCGGGGGTGTTGAGAAGATGGTATGGGGCGTCGAAGGCGGCATCAAAGTAGCGTGTGGAAATAATAAATTCCCTTTCGGATAGCGAGCGGCAGGGATCTGCCAATGGATGGTGGAGGTTAAAATCACCTAGAACCAGGTGAGGGTAGGAAAGAAAAGAAAAAACCCGCTCAGGCGATAGGGAGGGGTAGGGAGGACTATTTGTGCGAAGAAGGTACACTGAGGTGACCCTGAGTGAGCGGTGGGGTGATCCGAATAGACGCTCCGGAGAAACAACATCAACTGAAAGTATCAAGGCAGACAGATAATTACGTCGTTGTCACCCCTATAGCCCAACCGTGAGGTATCCGAGGAGTTGTGGAAGACAGTTGAGCATGACAAGTGCTGGTTTAAGGTACGGGAAACATAAATGGCAACCCGTGGGCGGCCAGGAGGGGGGGGGGCGAAGGACATAAATCCCGGGAATGTTGGTAGAACCGAACGTCTGGAGGGGGGGTCTTGAATAGCAACAAGCAATGGAGGGTGAGGCAGCATGGTAAAGCTGTGAAAAAGCGAAAGAAAAACATCCCAGCTCCCAAGGCAGTTATGTTGTACGATTGGAAAGGACGGGAAGACAGCACTGCTGTCGGTGTATCGAGTAAAGAAATTCTCCATTATTGGGCAGAGCCCGCGGAGGAGTCAGAGTCTAGAGATTCATCACGGCACTCTCTTGGGGCGAGATCGGTGACGGTGCTGGTGCGTTGGGCTCTTTGCCTAGGTGGAGGAGCAACGCGGGGGAGTACAGGGGCACTCGGGGTGCGGGGAGCGGCACCTGGTGCTGGGGGAACGACGGTCGAAGGGCCAGCCTTGGTCTTCAGCGAGATCCATGCTGTCCTGCGTCTGTCGAGGTCGCACCTCTGGTGTCTCTGGGGTGGTCTTTGGGCAGGAGGGGCAATCCCTGCTGTGCGCAGAGTGCTCTTCCTGGCAGTTAGGGCAGCATGCCACCGGGGAGGGACAGCAGGCGAGGACAGGTCGGAGATTGCCACCCTTAGGGCAGGAAGGGTTAGGGCAGCGATGCTCTGCTTTGGTGTGGGCGAGCGAGCAGAAGGGACAGACCGGCAAAGTGCTGGGACAGCGGGTAGGGATGTGGCCGAATTTCAAGCATTTCTTGCACTGGGAGTTCTTAGAGGAGGAGAACATCTGCTCCACTCTCCGGTTTCGGGAGAAGAGGTTGATGGAGGGGAGGATGGCGAAAGCGTTGGGCGGGGCCACGGTGACAACAACGGAGGTTGCTGAATTTTGGTCGCGGGATTCTGGGTCGGGGTTAAGGTAACGTGCTGAGAGAATGGAGACTCCCCTGGCATTGCGGATGGACTCGTGAAGAGAGGGGAAGAGTTGGGCATCGTCTGAGGGGAGGAACGCCAGTGGGATAGAGTGAATCAAGAGTTGTGTTTCGTTCAGCGCGGGCTTGAAGAGATCCCAAGGGGAGTTGCCTATCGGAAAGGCCTTGTTCAACCTCGAGGTAAGGGGAGCGAAATAAGGGGTGTAAGCGGAGGCGGGGGTGTGAAGGTCGGTGCCGAGCAGTGACACTGAACCTTTGTCGTTGACCGTGCAAGTGAAGGAAAGGGGAAGGGAGCAGTTGGCTTCTCTGAGGACAGAAGCAGCGATGTCTGGGAAATGGGCTGCTATCTTGAGCGCCGCTGGGTGGGGTTCGAAGATGGTTCTGGAGACGAAGAATCGGCGTACAGCTTGGGCGAGAGGAGGGGGAGGTTTCGTAAAAACCTCACCCAACGCAACCGCAATGGAGGAACCGGAGACAGGGGCCTTCGCCTGTCGACTCTTCTTTCCCCTAGCAGGGGGTGCGACAGCTTGAGCGTAGGTGGGGGCGGTCTTGGAGGCCATGGTGTTGGGGGGACGCCAGTCGGGGTCTAGATGACCAGGGGTCCAGGCGGGGCCCGGGGGGTATTTACCTTTGGCGAATTCTTCCGCTTCCCAGGTGTGGGGGGTATTTTTTGGCAAATGCCTCAGGGTTGCCATTTAATGTGGGAGGGGAAGTTGACATGTCATATCTCGGGAGATCCGGGTCAGCTGCGGGAGAGGGCCAGACCGTGTTAGGAGGTGGTGGGGGTGGAGCCGGAGGAGCTCTTTCTTTCCCTTTCTCTTGGTGAGCGGGGTTGGTGTTGCTGGTGGGGGTGGGACGAGACCCACTGGTGGAGGGTGTGGCCTGTTGGGGGACAGCAGGGCAGTGGGGAGGGAAAGGGGCCTGAGCGGCTGACGGAAGACGAGAGGCAATGTCATGGAGAGAGGCCTGGAGCGGGGCGAGATTCGGGGATTGTGGGGAGATGTCCAGATTGGCAATCTGAGAGGACAGGTCGTGGATTCAGTCGAGAGATTCTCGAGACCAGTTGCTATGTGGACGCTGGATTGAAGCGAGGTGCAAAGCAGAGGGAGGAGCATCTGTTCACCGATAGAGAGGGTGGAGATGTTCGCCGGGGTAATGGGGGGGAAACCTGCGGCGGGGAGCCCTAGGTCGGCGGCAGTCTGGTGGAAAATCGAAACTAGATGGTCGAGAGTTCCTGTGGTCGGAACGGGTGAGAGAGGGGCCGGAGTAGGGATTCTCGAGGGGCCACCCTGGTGGGAGGCCATGTCTGTCGATGGGATTGGGGACGCGAGGCCCAACAGTGAGGACAAAAAGTGTGGGAGAGGAGATTGTGCGCAGAACGACATGGTGTTGAGAAATGTAGGGGGGGGGAAAGAGGGGAGCGGAAGCGTGGTCTAAGTACTATGACCTTTTTTTTCTTTTTTTCTTTTCTTTTTTGGAATCAAGTGCGTTTGTTTTATTAAGATACAAAGACAGCATGCATCTTTAACCATATGGCCGACAAAAACCCTGCCCTCTTCACCCCTAGAAACATCCAAACCCCCAAGTCCCTCTGGTATGAGACAAACCGTACATCTCGCCTATCACCTAACCAAATCCTACGAACATACACGTACAGCCGAAGGAAGTAGAACGGAAAGAAACACGCAGGATGGAGAGGAGAACCCTTAGTGACATCTGCGGAATCCATAAGGTGAACAAAAGAAATATATGAGCCCCTGACAAAGGAAAATTACGTCTGATAAGTGACGTGTATCAGCCAGAGCTAGAAAATGAAAGTATGGACCTGCGCGCCAGAGCGGTGCCGGGTGACGGAGCGGTGCCCGATGGCAGAAGAGGATTGTTTATGGAAGCGACTCTGGGGAGAGGTCGCTGGAGGGTGTCCCAAAGCGGCATTAGCGACGGCTAGAAGGACGGGCGTAACCGAGGCGGGTTTTTGTATAGCGACCGAAGATCGACCGCGGAAAAGGGGCAGTAAGGTGCCAGCGGGGAAGTGGGTGTAGCTGTAACCGAGCAACGGGAGGAAGACCAAGAAGGTGGAGGAAGGGGGGATGGGAGGAGGAAGGACTTCCGAACACTTGAGACGACGGACTAGAGTAACCGCGGCCGATGCTTTTCCGAATGCGAAGCGAAGACGAGGTGCTGAAGTTACTAACCTAAGTGTTCCCCGACAGGACCACACAATCGAGACGGAAAGGTACTTCGCAAAGGGCTTGGAAAGCTCAGCGCCGACCGTCAGCGAAGAGGACAGAATGCCGACCGTGCAAAACCTAAGCGAGGTGCAAAGGAAGTGCGGGGTAAAGGGGAGAACTGAAGTTCATGAGCGGGAGTCAACAATGAACAGGAACAAGAACCCCGTGGAGGAGGGGGTAGACCCTAGTGGGGGAGGAGTGGTTGTAGCATCGCTCCCCTAGGCAGAAGCCATCAAGGGGGAGGAGAGGGGGTGGTGGTGGAATCCCACGATGATTTCCCTGGTGTTGAGATTTCAATCGCCGGAGGTGTAGGGGAGATG
>Ga0307509_10002461_pt1 | contig 29936 bp, 32 predicted proteins | sample 10_EM_MG_FD_202245 | JGI IMG/M metagenome (GOLD analysis project Ga0307509, IMG submission 202245) | Populus trichocarpa ectomycorrhiza microbial communities from riparian zone in the Pacific Northwest, United States - 10_EM | ecosystem: Host-associated > Plants > Roots > Unclassified | place...
CACCCACACCTAGCCCCCCACCCCCCCCCCCCACCCCCCCCCCCCCACCCCCCCCCGCGGCGCGGGCGCCCCCCCCACTTTGGTGCAACGACTATTTTAGATACATATCTGGCGGATGCACTCACAACTTGGTACTCAGACAAACGCTTTTTCGATCCTGGGGTGGATGTCTACCGCAAAAACTCCTAAAGTCCACCATTCCCACGAGTCCTGTGGTCTCCAGATCCAGAGAGAAAGGTTCCCGAGAAAGACGGGGTTTTTCCTGACACAGTATAAGATCAGCCACTGGATGTGTTGGATCTTGCTAACCTGTATTCGGTATTCCGTCGGCCTGTCAAAAGAAACCTGTCTTGGGCTGACGGGTTGATATCTGCTGGCAGGGTGATAGTGGATTTCTAGAGTTTTTATGGTACTCGGGTACCAGGGCTGATCCGTGAACGAGATTTGGAGGGGTGGGAACGAGGTTTATAGGCCATATGCACATGCATTGGTATATATGTTAAAAGAGAAGAAATTCCGTGAACACTTTAGAGATAATAATTGGCGGATTTTGATTTTCCAGCCTGCTGAATGGCTACCCTCGAATATTTGGTTATCGAGCTTGTCGCCAATCCCCACCCCAGTGTTCACGGATTTTACCCCTGCTCCGAGTACGATCGCATGATATTATCCCCTACAGTGCTAGTGCCGGAATGTAAATAAACAAAATCGGCTCCGCACTTTTCAATAATAGTATTACCAATTGAGTGATATCAAAGGCATTTCAGGTCCAGTTATGATACAAAGCTTTAATCCTGCGCACGACTCCCGATGCTGGTTACAGTGGCAAATGTTGACAATGCATTACCTCAAAGCTACTTGTAACTCAGTCCCATAATAAGTTTAGTGCTCGTATCGATGGAAAATTATTGCGCAGGGGTGTCAAACTGCACGCTTGAACTGTCCTTTGATCATCTCTGTGCGACCTCCATCACAAAGAAGTTGACCAGTAAGCGCCCGACACAACTGATTCCAACGAAGCTTTAATTGGTACTCTCAAGCAACGGGTTCAAGTGTTGGACATTACTCCAGGGACCATTGTGGAGAATTGACACGGTATTCGTCGCTTTTGGTACTGTATCATATAAACGACAGGGGGTTGTTTGTCTTCTTCAGACCACGTGTTGATGACCAAATATTTAACAGTAGCCAACTTAAAGCCCGAAAATACGGTAGGTCGGAGGGAATCTCTGTTATCACCCTTGCAAACATGTTTATTATTTACTTAGCTCTCAAGATATCGTACAGCCTTCATTATTATAGGTATCATTAAATTGGTAGAAGGAAAGCATCATTCACATCCCAAAAGGCTGGCTTTCGTTTAAGTCCGCTACCAGCCCTTCCACATTACTCATGAATTCACCCAACATCTTCTGCTTCTCCTCTGTAGTTTTTTCTACCCTCGTCTCTTTCCTTGAAGATGATCTCTCACCTTGTGTTCGTGGGGTATGTGCGGAAGGCGAGGCAACCTCAGGCATAAGATAGAAGTAGAGAAATTCTAGAATCTTGAGTTTGACCTCTCGGGGAGTGTCACGACGTTTGAAGAGTGATGTAACGGTGGCGAGACCATCCAGTGATTCGAAAGCCTGGTTCCTCGGAGATTAGACCCATTGGAAGCCGGTAAGAAGGGGTTATGAGGGAATTATATTACTCTTGTATTTGCGGGGTTGTCAAGAAGACCGCAAACGAGTGTTAGTAGTGTAGCGCATTGGACAGCATCATTGCTTTCGGCATCTAGGAGATCTAAAAGCACCTGCGAACAACCATTAGAGACTTATACCCTAGCGTTTAGTATGGTGATGGTACTAACGTTCATGTGGATTTCTCGAGCAAAAAGTTTGCGAGACTGAGGATGAAGCAAAAGCATTCCCTGGATCAAATCCAACGTAGAAAGGATCAAAAGATTATTCTGGCCATCTAGGTTTGTGTGTTAGTGTACCGGTGCCGGATAAGTTTCTGGAAACCATACTATTCGTTCTTCCCAGGAGGCGCTCCAAACATGATATTAATCGAATGGTTACTAGGTTTAGAGAAAGAATAAATAATCAGTGTTATCCTAGTTTAGCGACACGCGATGTCGACCTACCGTTCCACTCAAAGCCGCTTTGTAGTCGCAGGAACTCTTTGAAAGCAGCATCCTTTGGCCTACTGGCTACACCCACAACAGAGGAATTGGCAGCACTGGCCGCTCTAGCACCACTCTTTGATGGAGTTGAAGGGGACTGAAGACACATTTTTGCAAGAAATCCTTCAAGACATCGCAGGCCTTTCCGAATGTGAACCGGATCATAAGAGGAGAGCAGGTCGAATGAGGTGGAAAGGAGGTCTTCCATGATTTGGTGGTGACTCACTGAGTTGCTAGAAACCACCGTGCAAATTAATTCAAGGAATTTTTTGGATGAGAAGTTGAAGAGCGCCTGAAGACAATAGCTGTGGGGTGAGGAAGCTATCTTGTCAAAGTGCAAGAGCGGAATGTCAACAAATGCCAGGACCTGATGAGCCCCAAGATGGTTTCCATGGCAACACCACTGCGCATCAACCTTATTATGCATGTCTATACCGATAGATCGATTAGATAACGGCTCCATCAAAGCTTGTCTTGACCGCAATCCTGGGTTACCTAGCTAGCCTGCAGACACAACTCTCCCCTGTTGCTTTGCGTATGCCGTTGGGCATTTGATTGCAATCTTCCCGGACTCCCTAGCTCACGCACAAGCTCATGCAATCGAGCCGCCTAGCCGACCCTGAAGTATAAAGCCTTCAGGGAAGAAGGGGGCCCCTAGATAGGACTAGGAAAGCCACACCATTGGCCCCATTCTTCCTGTTTGCCGTTCATTGTGCGGGGATGGATTTTAAGGAAAGTTTCTTGTCCATAGGCCGGAAAGCGCCATGCGAGTGATATCGCATGACGTGAGCTTCCTGCCGGAACTCTTGGCTGGTCTTGGAAAAGGGTTGGTCCAGGTATGCTTAGGAGGATAGTTTGTCAACATGTATACTTGTTAGTGGTCTGATCTTCGTATTGTTGATTGTCGAGGGATGATCGTGAGCGTCTTACAAGGTAATCATCAAGGGTGTAAAGGGTTGATACACTTGCAATCACCCCTGCCGAGGAAAGAGAATCGACTTTTGCATAGAGCATCTATTTGGGGGTGAAAATGAAGTCAAGTCGACATGTGTTGTAAGGGATGGACGGACTATCAACCGGCGGTTCGGGGAGGTCCGCAACATGGCGCGCGCAGCTCATGATTCGCCCCTGTCTTGCTCCTCCAATCGCGGCAGCAGCTCACAAAGTATCCCAGCCACAATAGTTCAAGTGCAGACAATGGGATGGAGCCTAAGGGCTATAAGCCGACACGGTATATCCAAACTTGGCTGCGCACGAAATTCTTTGGGAACTGTCGCTAGCTATGTACATTATCCTGGTCTAGAAAGAGAAGCTACAAAAGTTATAAAAAACTGCTAAGCTGCTCCTTGTAATCTCGGAAGCCCTCGATATCACCAAGGCAGCGGTTCAAACAATATCCCTTCTCTACAGACCAGCTTTTCTCGCCAAAGAAGTCGTTCGAATGGAGTATCCTAGCAGCAATATGGAGCAGCAATTGCTTTCCGATTTAGAAACCACTCAATCTCTCACCACTGGGGAAGGCCCTGAAGTGCTATCGGGTGAAGCATCTGGCGCTCTTGATGGACAGTCTGATGAAGTGAGATTACTGTGCTCTGATCGCTTGAATTCCTGTTTCTAATGCCAGATAGTCTGCATCGAGGGGAGCGAACTTTGAAACGCAATCGCCTAGGGACAGTGGCTCTGGGGGTGAAAATGCAACCGATAGACCTCCTGGTGACGGTGAGCCCAGCTTCTCGAATCGATCACAAGAGCAGCAAAGTAGGTCTGAGCCCGGGGATAGTTTTTGGATTTGCTGCGGTGGGGAGGGCTCCTCTGGATGTCCTAGCAATGGTGTCTGGCTCAGGGAGAGCACCCCTGCTTGCCTTGACTGCGGGCACACAGTGTGTGGGGACTGTGGGACATCAGACACAGTATGAGGGGGAGGCGGTGAGGCAGGCAGGGGTTCTGGGATAGGACGTTTTCCATTTGTTGGGTTGCTCTTTTTGTTCACGCTCTGCTTGTCTGAGTTCATTATGTTTTTATCACAGGGTTGTTGTTTTTTGTTGGGTCCTAAGGGCTGGCCTCTAGGAGCTCAGGGGACGCCAGTTTTTCAAGCCTTTTACGTCTTCAACAATCAAAAATTTCTATCTAGTCCTAGGTGTGTTCGTATGGGAGATGATGTCTGCCCTTTTGTGCCGCTACTCTGCATGCCTGTAAACTTGGTATCATGTGGTTTGGCTTGAGCAATGAGGGGTGCAGGATATGGTCTTGGGCCCCTGGGATTGAGGCTAGGCTTGGGGATCGCCCGTAAATGCTCTCTCTGGTTGTGTGTGTGTGTATGTGTGTGTGCCTCTTTCTACTTGATGAGTCTCGCCCCGCAAATTTAGGAGGCATACCTGATATCTTCTGACGCCCCGTATCCTCTCTGTACACTAGATGATAGGTGATGGGCTCCAATCTTGGTATGTTCATGGCATGGGCTACTGGAGTAGGAAGATCAAGAATTTCTTAATATTCCTGACTTCAAGACAAGTTGCAGAGCCATAGATGGTGACAAACTGTAATTGTCGTACCCCTCCTGTCCGTGTGGTAGGGTTGGTTGAGAGGAGAGCCCTTTCTGTTTTCAACAGTCCTTTCGTGCCTGATCTACTGGGTCGCCTCTGGGTGGAGCCAATGAAATTTATGTACTGAGGGGTTGCGAGCACAACATAGAACAGCGTGCACGATATTATGCAGTGCAGTTTGCGCTGGCTGGTGGAAACGGTAACAAGGTCCGGCTGGTGCTGGTTCTGTACATATACTCCACGCGAACCTGCATGACTGCCTTGAGATTGCCACAAAGCAGTGGGTGCTAACCACATAGGTCAGAGCACAACTCCTGATAGCAGGGGAGTTGCAGAAAAGAATGTGTCTTCCTTGGCTATAAATTCTTGGGACCTAATCTACGAATGGGAGCCTGTCCTGAACTGGTGTGTGCGCGAAGCCGTGGATATGGGGCATGTGGGCCAATCAAGGAGAACAGGTTGCGAGTCTATATAGTCCCTTTGATCCCCGCCCGATCCCCTGCTTGCGACCCTTGGACCTTCATTGCCCCACGCCTGTGATTTCTCTGAGACAAAGCTCCCTGAGAGTTAGTGGCAAATAATGGCTCCGGGGCCTTCCGACACATAACTACTAATTAGCCTACAGTGAGCTACCTTGGGCTCATATTGGGAAGCCATCGTTCTCTAGTTAAAGGGCGATCGATTGGGGCACCAGGAGCAAGAGCGAGAGGGTATTGGTCCAATTTGGGTGCCGGACGTGCCATTGTGGAGGCGTTCCAATCTGTGGGATATTGGGAACTGCATAAACCTCGCTATAGCTCCCTCTAAATTCTAGATTCTATTGACATACCCTACTGTATGGTGTAGAGAGCTTTTAGGAAAGTGGAGGCACCAGTATGTAAGGGTGCAGCACAGCATTGCTGGTATGTTAACCTCTTATCATACAGCTACGGAGCATTAACACAGGATATTCCTAAGTAGACTAATCCTAAACCTAGCAAGTAGGAACCGCCCATCCGGGGCTCTTACCATCTACCGTGTCATTTCACATAAAGCACGGACTGTATAAATTAGAAGTATGAGTGGAGAAGATTTCGTACAAGATCATTCCTTAATACGAGGAAATAGGGTTGGCACACTATCTGGTTCAATGGCTATCATACCTTGACTATCCCTGTCTTGTACGAAAAAACCTCTTCTGGCATTTGTATTCGTGTGTCAATACGAAATATACCCCCCTGTTCCTGGGGACTTCTTGCTTAGAGCAAGAAAGCTACCTATACTGTAGATGCTGGGAACGAGGGGATCATCGTCCAAATACCGCAAGTTCTAGAATAATTGAAAATATTTTTAGGGGGCGAGGAGTGCGTCCGCAGTGGGGTCTGTTGTATTTTCTTCCCACTTATCTCAGCAAAAGACTAAAAGAGAACATTTTTGCTATATTTTCTCCCCCTTAACTCGAAGGGGGGGGGGTTCTAGATATCCTCGCCTCATGCTCAACTACTCGATTTTTTATAGGAATAAGGTGTTTCAAGATTTCAAACTCCAGACTAACAAAATTATTGACTGCAAATCTCTATTAAAGCCGCTTACATTTTCCCATGCGGATATTTGCTTTAGAGTAGTTTGTCTGCTAGATCAGCGAGGAAGTTGATAAATTAATAGATTCACTTGTCCTTGGTAGTGGGGAAGCGAGTAATATTTTGTGGCGCATGTGGCGCATGTGGCGCATGTGGCGCATGGTCAGTGTGCTCGCAGAGGTATTGGTATCTGATACTAATGAAGTACTAGTATTAGTATGGCCAGTAGAGAGGTTGCAGCTTCCCATCTACCGGTAGAGCCGGATCCTAATAACCCAGTTCACCTAGAACCGCCCTGCCCTCCTATCCAAAGTTCCCTTACAAAATCCCCATTAGTTGCTCCTCCATTTACCGTGATTGCAGTCCCCAAACAGGTCAGGTATAGATCTAATCAGCCTATAATACCTTTCTGAATCAATGTGATTCTATTCACCTCAGAGAACTTTTTTCAATGCTGTCACATTTGCAAACCTTCCATTCTTCCTGCCCAAGTATCTCTCCATATCCTTCTTCATCAGCAAAAAACCAAGAGGTGTCACCATGTTGCCTTGGCCAATGGGTTAGGGTTTGCATCACCCGGTTGGTCACCCGCCCAGTTCGGTCGCGGGTCCCGTGAAGACTGTGCTCAAGTACCGTACCATACCAACAAGTTGCGGGGGGCCGATAGTGTTAGGGGTCGAGCTTCCAGGTGTTCGCGCCCGCGGTTCAGTGGATACACTCCTAGCTGAGCTAAAAGTGCTGCAAACAGCTCTCGGCGACAACAGATGCACCGGCACCTAAGTGCGTTTTCTTTGCGCATCAACTAATAATAAGTTTTACCTATTAATAGAAAATCAGGCCAAGATCTGACAATAAAGCGATTCCCACGATTCCGCTCATATCTCCTCAAAGCTTTACCATTATGGTGTGGGTGCCGCTGCTTGGTATTTGAATGAAGTTCCGTAGCGTACTATCTTGATTGCTTCAATGGTACTAGCACCAGTTGGATCAGTGAGCCAAGCTATCGGTTCGGAGTTAGAGTACTCGAGTACCGTGGGGTCTCATGAAAGTCGGAATGGCGCTAGTGATGATTTTCTTGAACCTGCCCAATCGCCGCTCTCTATATGTTTAAACTGTGGCGACTTGGCGTTCTCCGTGCCTTCCTGTTGGTTCGGCTGCCGTAGTTTCACCTTAGTTCGCCCTAGCGCCATTCCGACTTTCATGAGATTCTACGGTACTCGTACAGGCTCTACGGTAGTCACATGTAAACGGATACGCAGCCACGTGAGCGTAGAGTGGCTAATGCTGTCCAAAACCTGGAGAGGTTCGAAAAAGCCCTAGGTAGCGAGACTGCATGCCTAAGATCCCCATTATTTTCCCGAGTGTTGCCCTAACTTACTGCCTTGTGCCCGCATCCTCAACCTGCCCCTCCTCCAAGTTCCTCCGCAACTACTACCAGCTCCTATCCCCTCATCTCTTCATCCCCCCCCATCTGTCCCACAACCCCCCCACTATCACCATAGCTCCTATTTCTCATCCATAAATCCCTATCTCTAATGACCTCAGAGCCTTCCACCACTAGCCGAAATCGTCATTCGCCTACATCGAAACCTCTTAAACCACGGGTGGATTCGGATGCCCCAACTCAGAATGGAACTCCCCAGACTCGGAGTGCTGATGTTATGGTAGCTGCTGGATTTCACCGTCAATGGTCTGAGGAGAAAGAAAATGTACCTTATTCGTCCGAACCCTCTTCGCAGGGGATACTGCCAGGTGCTGCTACTGACCACTCGTTGGACATTCGGATAGATATTACTTGGGCCCTACGATTATCTTATCTCCCATCCAGGCAAAGATATCCGCCAGCAATCCATCACGGCCTTCAACAGATGGCTGCAGGTTCCTGAAGCCTCTCTTCAAATAATTACCAGGGCTGTAGCTATGCTGCATAATGCCTCACTCTTGTAAGAGCTTCTGAGCTTGAGATAGCCCTTAACATACTTTAACGAGACTTGATAGGGTCGACGATGTTGAAGACAGTTCCAATCTACGACGGGGCTTTCCTGTAGCGCACAGTATATTTGGGGTAGCACAAACCATAAACTCTGCGAACTACGTGTATTTCCAGGCCTTACAGGAGCTCTTGAAACTCAACAATCCACTAGTGCTCAAGATTTACACTGGTTAGCTAGTAAAGGCCCGTGGTGTCTACATGATGCTAACTTGATGTGCTTTCTTTTTCAGAGGAATTATTGAATCTTCATCGGGGCCAGGGGATGGACCTCTTTTGGAGAGATACATTGACAACACCAACCGAGGATGACTACCTGGAGATGGTTAGCAATAGTTAGTACATTTTTTGCTCCCATTCTTATATTTCATTTGGGGCGTGGTACTAACATTCTGCGATAGAAACTGGGGGGTTATTCCGTCTGGCTGTGAAGCTCATGCAAGCCGAGAGCGCCTCCGACAAAGATTATGTTCCTTTGGTCAATATTATTGGCCTGCTTTTCCAAATCTTAGATGATTACTTAAATCTCCAATCAGATCAGGTACCATTGCCCCATTTCGCCAGCTGCTTTAGCTATTTGCTAATGTTACCGGTAACAGTACACCAAGAACAAGGGATTTTGCGAAGATCTTACCGAAGGAAAATTCTCGTTCCCCATAATTCACGCTATTCGTAGTGATCCATCGAACCGCCAGCTATTGAATATTTTAGGGCAACGAACTACAGACCAGGACGTCAAAACGTACGCTGTTGCCTATATGAGAGATCAAACAGGCACCTTCGACTACACGAGAAAAGTTATCCACGATTTACACAAGAAGGCATTGGAGGCTGTTGAAGAACGTGGCGGAAACCCATTACTGGTCGCGATATTGATGAAACTGGTGGCTAAATAAATGAGTCGCTTCCTTCCTATGATAAGAGGGAAGGCAGGTTGAACCCTTACTGTTATTTCTGGAGGAAATCTTTTTTCTGTATTCATATCATCGATGGTGCAGGTCTTTCACGCTGCCCGATGTCGCATCAGGTTTATTTTTTCTTCGGGGTTTGGGTCTTTTCTTGGGCATAGGGAGGGCTGGTTTGAGTTTGAAATTGTTTTCAAGGGGCATTTCTTCTCTCGCATTGGAGTTGTCATTTGAAAAGTTGTGTGCTTAGCTCTGCAGTCGCGTGGTGTCATTGCTTTCTTACGAAGGATCGTAGAGTGGGCTGATTATTATGTAGCACCTATCCTGCATTTGTTCATGAGTAGAAACCATTTAGGCAATCGAAAACTATGTACTATTCCGGTGTTCAGAGTTATCTAAATGCAGAGTTCACAGATAACCCACTAGAAGCCGGTAACACCGGGGACCCGCCAACATGATAGGCCAAATACTATAGAGTATAACCTGGCGAAAGTCGGACCTACGCTGGTGAGGATTTTCTTGAACCTGTCCAACCACCGCTGCCTATGCTTAAGCTGTGGCAAATTTGCCTTCTTCGTGCCCTCCCGGTTGCCTCAGTCTCGCTTTAGCTCCAATCCGACTATTGCGATTACACGGGTATTGGCGCTTGCGGGACAAGCGCGATCCGAGTCGTAAAAAATCTTATTTCAACGTCGCACCACGGCCTTAAAACCACCTGTTTGCACCCGCTTGTTCACATCACCAGGCACGCCAGCGCCGTGACAAAAGGAGCAAAATAATAGCCCTTTCACATACTCGCCACACGAGCCGCCTCTAGTCCCGGTACCAGAGATACAACGCCAATGATTTTGTATTTTTCTTCTTTCTTTTTAAGTCCTTAGATTTATTTGTAGATAGAGGCAGATGCCGGCAAGCACCCGAAATCATGGCCCAGAGAGCTTCAAACAATAAGAGAAACTCAAAGCGTCTTCAATACAAAACAGGTAACCGTTGACAAGGGTGTGAAGGCCACCAGTGATAATCGAAGCAGGAAAAACGCTTCATGATTGCAAATTGAGCCCTTACGAGAGGAAGGATACTCAACATAGCCAGAGAATTCTCCATATATTCCATAAGAGAAGGAGAAAACTGTCTAGCTATCTTCCTTCTTACTTTATAGTGCTTCCATGGGCTCGGGTTCGCCTCCACGCTGGGTGGCTCCGGTTCCGTGCGAGTAGAGGTGGATCAAACAGGACAATGATCGGGTGTGAAAGGAGAAGATCAAAGCTCCACTCCTATAGGAACCGTTCTGCAGGTCACTGTCCTGCTAGTGATTCGACCAGTCCATTTGCATCACACCTCAAGACATCGCCTGTTAGCCTCTATCCGATCCATTCTACTAGCTTAGAGCTTTGAAGAAATAACGACGTTCGAACGCTACAGGCCCTGCAATTAATGCCTATAACAGGGTGGATGCCTTCGTTCCTGCCCATTCCCTACAATTCCCTTTCTAAACCGCCCCCTCTGCCTCCGTTCCCGACTTGCCTGGGAAAATATCGCAAGCACTCGAATAATTGAACCCCGCGCTAGGACGTCGGAAATTCCCTCTCTTGGATAGGGGCGAAAACAACTTGGAAAGTGGACCGTCTTAGCGTCGGCTGAAGACAAAAAAAGAAATAATGTATCATACCGGTGCCAGAAATTGCCGGCAAAGGCCACTCTAACTTCCTAGATCCAGGCTCAATTATTCGAGTTCTTACTACGGTACATGAGATTGGAATAATACTCTGTATTCCGCGCAGTCCCCTTTCTCCCATCCCCTTCAGTGCACCAGTTTGGTCCCATTAATGCTGAAAGTCAGTCCAAGACTGGCTGCTTCCATACTAATTTCCTGGGCCCCCATTTCAAGCACCCGTGTCCGGATACCAAGAAGTAAAGGCAATCATGATTCAGAAGTTGCCCACATAGGAGGTGAAAGTTCCTAACAAATCCACATCTAGGTGCAATGACCGAACGTAGATCACGAAAAGGTGTGGGGATAGTGGGTCGCGGCTGACTTGCACAGATAATGATATATACACAACACAGGACAACGTTGCAGAAGGGGTATTTCCGTGCGTGGCACATTTAATATGATAGCGGCCACCAAGAGCAAGCCCCGTCCACTTACCAATACATTTGGCAGATGCCATACCACCCCATCAGCCCGTACAACCGCCTGTAAAAGATATATATAAAAGGACACCCTAACATAAACCCGAAGGCGGCCATAGAGTTAATAAAATAGAAGGGTGTCGGACATACAGAGATAAGAAAAGAATAAGAAAAGGAGGGAAACAAGAACACCCAAGCCATAAACCATATTTAGATGGCGGAGCCTAACCCATAGCCAACCAACAACACTTAAACGGAGGCAAGCAGAGATAGGGATGGGTGATGTCCAACCAAGTAAGCTCCAACTTTAAGGAGGAAATGGACGGAACTTTTCCTCTCGACACCGCTGAAGGAAAAGAGAGAATAAAAGAAAAGAAAAGAAAAAAAGGGCAAAAAATATTTAATTAGCGAAGAGAAAAACCCGTCTATCCTGACTGGCAAAATTCACATATTCCCATCGGAAAAAAGGAAGAGGAGCTATAAGGCTTTGAGGCTTTTGATTTTTGGCATGGGGGAAACAAGAAGAAATGTAAGGAAAAACGAAACCTAACAAACACGATGATGAATCATCCCACACCACTTTCACTTATTCTCCACCCTTACTGGAGGTCTGAGCCAACTGCTTCTGAGCAGATAGTGCAGCCATCTTATGGTGGTATCCAGGGGCTGGATGGAATTTTCTAACAGTGCGGATCTCGTCAGCCGCGTAGCCGGGAATGCGAATGTTCCAGTTGCGCTCAAGAATTATTTGAACGTCTTTGAGATCTAAGGTGTCGGAGCCGCGGAGTTTAGCCATTTTGCAGGCTGAGGTAGCAATCGAATCAATGAACTCGTCGACCAGTTCGAGAACGGCCTAAGTCAATTAATTAGTACGGAGACTAGCAGACGATAGTGAGGATCCTTGGGCAAATGCGACACGCTGGGGGAAGCGATGTACAGGATGTCTGCAACATAATGAAGCAAACATTGAGGCTCGTGATGGGGAACTTCAAATGCCATATCCCGGGGCGCATAGCAAACTTTGCGGGGTAAGATCAATTTTAAAGATAACACACCTCTTCAACATCAGGATCCAATCTCTCCTCCGGATCGATCTGCTTCACAAGCTCTTCCAACTTTCTCTTACTCAACAAACCCATGCCACCCTCATCAAACTCAAATGCAGGCTGCTTGGTAATAGCGGGAGTACTCATCATCTGATTTCCGGAACTGTTCATACCGCCACTTAAAGTTGGTCTAGCCGCAGGGACAGTGATAGGTTGCGGAGCAGCGACGGCAAGGTTTTTGGGAATGGGAAAGGGGTGTCCCTGAGGAGTATCGCGGGTAGTCTGAGCTGGGTGAACGTTGGTTGTAGGCGATGCAGCTGACGCGGACGATGCCGGTTGGATACGATGTGCTTGCTGCATTTGCTGTGTTTGCGGTTGCTGTTGAGAGACAGGTGTTCCCGTGGCCGTGGGTGGACGGGCTGCCGGCTGCACAGAGCCAGGGCGTGGAGCGGGAGAGTTAGGCTGAGCCATTGGGGTCCCGGGTGGACCGGCTGGCCCTGATGCCGGGGACCGCCCCGCGGCAGCCCCGGGCTGCTGGGCTTGTTGATGGAGGCCACGCTGGGCTGCAGTAGACACCTGCTGTGTAGCCTGATGTGGAGGTTGCTGTGTAGCCTGCTGTTGGGTCGTCGAGGTTTGACCCATCATCTGTTGTGGCTGTTGTTGTTGCATGGGGGATTGTTGAGCTGCAGGAGACATCGTTTGTCGACCGACAGCAACACGGTTCTGGTTTATTCCGGCAACGTTAGTGCTAGCACCCGGAGGCGAGTCCGCTCGTTGTATAGGGGTTGCAATTCTTTGCGCAGGAGTACTTTGATGCTGCTGCTGTTGCGTTTGTGGTTGCGTATGTTGTTGCGTATGTTGCTGAGTATGTTGCTGCGTATGTTGCTGCATTTGGTTTGGCTGTGGGGCAGGTTGCTGGTGCAGATTCGATGGACTTCCTTGGGTATTATTAGGGTTTGTTTGCTGCTGCGGAGCTCCGATGTTCATCACCCCCTGCTGCCCTTGCTGTATCTCCGGAACCGTGCCTTCAGGGGCGGGCTTCTGCATTTGCCCACCCCCGACCATCGAAACCTGACTCTGCTGCTGTTGCTGTTGGCTAGCCCTAATCTGGTTCTGCTGCTGTTGCTGTTGGAGCAGCTTCTGTTGGTTGGTGAATTTATTGAGAATCTCCCTCATTCCGTTGAAACTTTGGGTCATTTCGGCAATCTTCTGTTGGATTACTACCCGCTCTTCGGGCGTTAAGTTTGGTCGCTGGAGGTTTTGGTGTAGAGCAGCAGTCTGTGCCTTCGCATGGCTCATCTTCTGGCCAACATGCGATAGCTTGTTGTAAATGTCCGCCCGCCAAGCATCTGCATCTTGCGGGGGAACTCCTGGAGGAACTATCCATGTCTGTCTTTGAGATATCGACGGCCCCGCCGGAGCCCCGGTAGTAGCGGGCCCAGAACCAACGACGCTCCCAACGCTCGTTCCCCCACCGACCGTCGTTCCACTACCACCTACAGCACTTGCTAAAGACCCCCCAGCTGGTGCGTTATAGCTCTGTTGTTGCTGCTGCTGTGCCTGCTGTTGTACTTGTTGCTGCTGAGCCTGTTGCTGTTGCTGTACCTCCCGCTGTTTCTGCTGCGCTTGTTGCTGTACCTGTTGCTGCTGGCGTAGGGATATCTTAAGGCGATTGATAATTTGGTCATATCTAGCCTGCGCCGACTGACCTTCGGTAGTACCAAGTCCGCTCTTCTCCACAATGTTTCTCAACTGATCCAACCCAGTCATATACTTCGTCTTCTGTTCATCGCTCATAGATGGTTGTAGACTAACAAGTTGCTGTAGCGCTGGGCGGGGCAACATACTACTTGGAGAGCCGGCCGACATTGTTCCGCCTTCGGTTTTGGCTTGCTTTGATAGTGGTGAGTTCTCGAGGTTAAGGTCAGATGGCTTGCGCTTCCTTTCGTTTCCGTCGACGGTAGACATCCACGGAGGATAAATAGCGTTTTAACTTCCGGTTTGTAGCTCCTTCCGCTGCGTGGAGTTCTGGCCAGTTGCTAGTTGAGCTTCGAAGGAGGTTGTTGGGATGAGAGCTTGTGTGAGAGGTCGCGACCCACGCGCAGGGTTGTCCACTTTTAAGATGTCGTCAAATGATTGCCCTAGGAAAGCTCAAATGGGGTTGGCCAGCATAGAATTGAATGCACTAGAAGAAACTAATATGTTCAACCCCCGCTTCAAGTACTGCCTTCTGACAACTTAAATTCATTCCCTTGAATTTAAGACCTTTTTAGTGATAATCCATAGATTTTTCATATCTCGCCAAATCTCCACGCAAAAGAACACGACCTCCATTCATAACCCTGTCACTTTCCAAGCGATAAACTTCACTTCTCAATCGGATAGACAAGACAACAACAAACTTCTAGAACCTCGTTCTTCCCAAACAACAATAAGGTTATAATGGATCCATTCTCATCCGAAGGGGGTACGCTATAGAATATACTCAACATCCATTACGCTCCGCTAACACCAATGAATTCCAGAGCTTCTGACCATCCACAACCTCTTTCACGGGGGACAATACTCGGCCGTAATTAATCACGATACCTCAGGTTTGTCGGCGGAAAACAGTATTCCATCAAGGGTTTACAAGATACGTTCCCAGATCGCCACTGGTCAGGCAGCTGAGGTAGCAGCCGAGCTTGAGGGAGAGGATAGCCCGGATCTGGCTGTTCTAAAGGCATTCTCGGAATATAGCCAGGGGAACACAGAGGACGCCATTCAAACGATCGAATCACTCGTGGGATCATCTTCAGAAAACGCTACTGTCCAAATTATCGGAGCTACAATATTGCACCTAGAGGGGAGAAGCGAAGAGGCTCTCACATTACTTAGCAAACATCAGGGGAGCTTAGAAGCGTATGTGCCCCCAAGTTAACCTCACGCTTCCCCCCCGTGCTAATCACATTTCATCCTATAGTGTAGCCCTGGTTGTACAGATTCGTCTTTCACAAAACCGGACAGACCTTGCGCTTAAGGAAGTACTGAATGCCAAGCGATGGGCCCAGGACAGTTTGCTAGTTAACCTCGCCGAATCATGGGTTGGCCTACGTATTGTAAGTTTATCTCTAAGGGGCGAATCCGTCAGATTTCCTTCTCTCTTTCCTACCCTTCAGTTTTAAGGCAGTGTTGTATGATTTGTTCGTTGTCTCACCTTCATGTGGACCTCCATGCTGCGGTTCTGAAATGTAGGGATAAGATGATGGCTGACAAGTAACTATGGATCCCAGGGTGGTGAGAAATATCAGCAGGCATATTATGTCTATGAAGAATTGGCACAAGCCCCTTCCACTTCTACGCCGAGTGCTCTCATCGGCCAGGCTGTTGCTGAACTCCATCTCGGGAGACTCCCAGAAGCAGAGCTTGCCTTGCAGCAGGCTCTTGAAAAGGACCCAAAGCATGAAGACGCCCTTGCAAACATGATCGTCTTGTCAATCCTCGCAGGGAAAGAACTTAATGAATTTAATGAACACCTCGGGTGAGCTCTCTATCATATTCCGCTCCCTTGACTTCTAGTCCAAAGTCACCGAAATTGGTGGATTTCGGGAACGCCGCCGGGCCAGTATCAACGCGCTGACTCGCTTACCATTTAGCTCATTGCGAGATGCGGCGCCAAGCCACCCCTTCCTAACTAATGTCGTTCAGAAGAGCGAATTGTTTGATAGGGCTGCGGCAAAGTACACGGCGAGGGTAAGAGCTTGACCTGTGGGAAAAATTATCTCAAAAATATCATAATCAAATCCCCCATGGTTTTCCTTGGGGCGGTCTTGTTCCTCCTTTCTTACCTCGCCTTATCTAAGCACCCGGATGGAACAATATGGACTTGGTAATCCATAGTCCACCGGAAATTATCATTGCACCTTAATATTTCAGAAGGACAGAACCCTTTGATTGCAGCACCCGCCCTCACGCTCTACTAGAACACTGTAAATACTCGAATGCAAGGGAATGTCTAGGACGTTGTGATTGCCTTTCGTAGTAAGATCCTGCGCACTTTTTGTCTCGACTCAAGGCTGAGCTTGCGGCGATTTCTCTGCCTCCTATCCTAGAGGGAGAATTTCAGCGCCATAGTACATTCTCCTGTATTCGAGCACTTGCAGCACCCCACAGGTGCATAGCACCGGCACTCCTGTGCTCAGTCTCCCTTCCCGTCCCCGCGCAAGTAAATACTGGTACCATCCCTACAGATACCAAGGCTAAATCCTTGTTTAGGATAGAAGGAGGTGAGTAAAAAACTCGAAATACGGTGAAACAAAAATCACACAGAAGAGACATCATGCCATACCAGTAGCCCACGAAAAAGTACATGAATAGTCTTAAGCATCCAAGTGTAGCCCCACACTGCTTGGGCGCAAATTAATGATTGGGACGTGGTGACAACCAAAAGCCTTGGTCACAACACGGATATCAATGTCACTCCGTCCCAATCTTTAATTTGCGCCCAAGAACATCTTGAGAAATATTCTATGGCCATCCGTCACAATCCGATGCCTTTGCTACTCAACGGAACAACCATATCATGACATGGCATACGGTAGAGCATAATTGTGCGATACAACACTCTCAATCACTCTCCAGTATCCCGTGTAATTGTACCCAAGAATGCCACAAAAGACACCAAATAGCGATGAATATGGCCGATACAAAGTGCGGCATTTCGAGTTTTTCCCTGTAGCACAAGCGCATCCCCAGCTCGTTTCGCCCCTTTTAGCTTCCAAAGCCTTTCATCCAGCCCTCTCTTCAACAAGCCATAAGATGTAGTTCGAGGATTTTTTTCAGCTAGCATGACGTCATTGCTACTGGTCGGGATCCCGCAGTTAACGACTCCTGATTGGCTAAGATGAGTTACATGAAGCACTCCCGGTAGTTGGGTATCCTACTCGAGTAAGGTTCCCAAGTATCACTTCAATCACAGCGCAGGGTCCAGCAAGAAGTTATTGAACAGTTGTTTAAGGTTAACCAGCAAAATATATCCCTGCCCGTTCGGGTCGATTGCTCCCTCTTTGTGCTCGAGTGCAAGAGGAGACGTCTTTGTACTATACAAGCCACGGGTAGTTAACCAGCAAAGCAACCCCTGCCTTGTGCAAAAACATCTCCTTGAGTACTTGTGCTAGTACTCGAGTACGTCGTTGTCTTCGAGCCACCGTACCAGTATGTCCTTCAGCAGTGGCGCCTGTATCTAGCAATAAGTACACTAAAATCCCGTATAATCCACTACCAGATTATCAGGGAGATTACTGCATCGACTCATGAGGGGTTTGGTTCGACAGGTTACCAGAATTGTGAATAATCCTTCTCAGGGGCTCTTGCCCGGGTACGGAGATTATAAGTCTGGCAGAGATAGTGGACGATACGAGATTTTACGGTATTATACGGTACCGGTATCATACCATATCTAACAAGGGCATGGTCACACAAGTACCCAGCCAGTGAAAAAACTGTACCACATAAACGCGGACGGCCTCAAACCAAGAAACCAATAATTGACTCAAGAGAGAAAAAACCTCTCTCTCTCTCTCTCTCAAACTCGCATTCTTTGCAACCTTTCCTGCGATAGAAACCATCATCATCGTCACCATCATCACATGGCACGGCACGGTGCTGTGTCTGCGCGGCTAGCGAGCCATCAAAAAACTGAGAGGCTTGCTTTGAGCGATTTTAACTATCCAGCCTTTACCTTGCGCCGTTTGAACGTTTGGAAAAGGAATTTCCATACACATAGCACAGCCTCATCAGGGTGCCAATATCGGGTTCTCCCATTTTTTCTTTTTTCCCCCTCCGACAAGGGAGAGATCATTTTACCCAATCAACATGTTTCCACGATGACTCATCGCCGCTGATGAACCAAAGGATGTGCTCCCGTCCTGCTCGTTCTGTTGCAAAAGGACCTAGATCGGAGCGAAGGAATCTGTGCCTCCGCTCACCATCGGTTGCCGGTTGTTTGGCCGTTCACCAGGAACAGCTTCATGATTTGACAGGGATTTTCCGGAGCCGGAATTCATCTGGGCTTCCTGCAGGATCACCCTTTTTATCAATAATGTCTTTTTCTTTTTTCTTTCCTTTGATTTGATTCCTTGAGGGAACGGTCCTGAGTTGAGGGACGGAATTCGCTCGGTTATCGTCCCGCATGGCCTCCACGCGCTGTGGCGCTTTGAAGAAGACTCAATCCATAAGCAGCTGAATTGACGAGCGATTTCTTGCAGGACATAGATTGTGAATATGTAGGGAGGTTCTAGTGCAGTAACGCTCGACAGGTTGCCATTATGAGCTGTAGCCTCGGTGTGAGGAAGGGAGAAAAAAAATTGTGATCATGCAGCAAGTAAAGCTGTGGGAGGGCACAACATGGAAGAGAGCTCACTATCTGCAAGCACCCCTCAGCCATGTCAACAGGGGAACTCTAGACCGGGAAACGGCACGGAGGACGGAACACAACAGCGGCAGTGCCCTGTGCGCCTTAACGCACTTTGTCGAGATATCAGACAAAATACCGGTATTCGGACGGCCGGGAGGACGTCGTGCATCCAACACCAGTACGGTAGTAATCCCAGGGTCAATACTGTATGAATTAGGAACACATTATAGATAACTGAATTTAGTATAGCCATGGATCAGCATACCGGTATCACGTACACAGGAGGTTTTCATACTCAATTGTTTACCATCTAATCAGAAACAAGGTTCTAGTAGCATCACCCTTGAGAAAATGTTATGACCAGGTATCACACCATGTACTTCAGGGCTATGTGACATGTACCGTATTTGTAACTCATATAACATGTGAGGCCTGAGGATACCTGGCAATACCAGCTGCCACATAAATCAAAGTACGGTACCAGTATACATGAGGTAAAATATTTCCTACTGATATACATTCAAGAAGAGTACTGTACCCAACCAAACAAGTAGCTGAGCAAGTCCCAACCAGTCTACTTTTCCAGTATTAATAATAATCAGTGGAAACCCCCAAACGCCCACTACTCTACTCTTGTTCACCCCTACACTTCGCCCCTACATTAATCAAAGACATCCCTCACTACTAGCTTAAGGCTAGCTAGCTCTCTAGTTTATTACGGGAGCTTTGGAAGTGCTTCCGGTTCTGGGACGTGTCAATAACATATTAAAGTGCAAAGGCAATGGCAGCCCCTGCGGCGAGAATAGGGTTCATTGAGTCGCCCCTTCCCCTTAACATCAGACATCACACTTCACAGCCCATGGCACTAGATTCAGCACTTCATAAATAATCTCACCCTATTTCCTATTTTCCCGGCGATCGCTACTGGTTTCGGGTGCGCGAGTATTTGACGATGAAAATTTACTAGGATCTACGCTGATTTAAGTTGTTGTCGTGGTCCACCTCCGCCAGACTTCTAGCCTCAGCCAACCCCGCACCAGCCCACGATAGGCTTAGTTTGACAGGTTAACAGAATTGAATACCAGTTAATGAGATCCAGCACGCTCAGGGCACTCAAGCCTTACCATGTGAGGAAAACACCAATCCTTCTTAGGGGCTTTTGCCTTTTTAAAAAATACTGAGATTAGAGACCTGGCAGAGATAGTGGATTATGCGAGATTTTACGGTACTGGGATTTGGCATCAACTGTTTCTCACGCTGCCTATCTTTGACTGGCTGGCTGGCGCTCCTGGGTGATATCTCTCCCCTTTTTTCTTTTTCTAGGCAATCTGACTGCTTCAGGGACGAAAGGTGCTCGCTGAAAAACAAATTAAATCGTAATGTTGCATCCTTCACAACCGTAATCAATCTCACTTGCTTCCCCGAAATGATTTGACCAGATTTATGCATCCAACTGTCACCCACGATCTGCGCCTGCATCGGTACGCTAGGATGAAATATTATGTTGAACTGCATCCAGCAGCTATCGTCCGTCAGGATCAGTTGGCTAGCTGGCGGCTCGCTGGTTCCTCCCCCTTCTATCATCAGGGATTGGGGCTTTGCTGGTTTGGGAGGGATGTCTAGGCGTATTGAAAAATCTACTCGTACTTCCCCTCTGCTCACCTCAAACCGCCAGGGCCCTTCAGAATTGCGAACCTTATAAAGCCTCCCTATTCTTCCCTTTCTTCCAACCTCATACTTAGCCATATCCTTCAATTCGTATAATACGAAGTTTCGTTAGCTTATCTTCTCTCACTACCTAACTCTTACGGCTATTCTCTTCCATCTCTCACTTCAGCACTCGAACCTTTTTTACACCTCTCATCTCTTCTCCCTCCTCTATCCTTCTACAATCATGGCTCCAGCAGTAGTGAATATCCAGCCCATCAATGCCCGCGAGCTTGAGAAGGTCAAACCTCATACTGGTGAAATCAAGGTCCAGGACCTCAGAGTACCGGTAAAGAGCCTCGATAGCACCGCCAACTCTGATGAAATTCTCGGGCCGAAGCGAGACATTATTATTTTCTCAGGTGAGTTTGGATATAAAGAAACAGATGGCTGTTGTATTGTGGGGCCCTGTTAACAAGCAGCCAGATTTCGATGGAACCATTTTCATGCAAGATACTGGTCATATCCTGTTCGATGCTCACGGATGCGGTCCCAAACGGAGAGAAGAGCTTGACGAAGAGATTAAGAACGGCGTAAGATCATTCCGTGATGTCTCAGAAGAGATGTGGGGAAGCTTGAATGTCCCCTTCGACGATGGATTCGACATCATGAAAACCTCGCTCGATATCGACCCTGCCTTCCACGACTTCCACAACTTCTGTATCAAGAATAACATCCCTTTCAACGTTATCTCCGCTGGTCTGAAGCCAATTCTCCGTCGTGTTTTGGACGAATTTTTGGGAAAGAAGCAGGTTAGAACACCAGTTGTTCGTTGGTTAGAAAAAGCAATACTTGGCGTTTCAGGCTAACACAATATCGGACTTTTAGTCAAAATTCATCGACATTATTGCCAATGATGCCACAATCACCCCTGATGGCAAAGAATGGAAGCCGGTTTGGCGTCACGACACCCCTCTCGGTCATGACAAAGCTGCTTCGATTCAAGAATACCGCACTATCGCCTCCTCTGAGAGTGAGGACGGCTCATGCCCACTGATTATCTTCGTCGGAGACGGTGTTTCAGATCTCGCAGCTGCCCGTGAGGCCGACGTCCTCTTTGCTAGAGCTGGATTAAGGCTCGAAGAATACTGCAGGGAAAGCAAAATCCCCTATATCCCATTCGACACCTTTGCCGATATCAAGAAGGAAATCATCAAGATCACAAAGGAGGACCAGAACAAGACCAAGGGATATGGAAAGCCGGCTGTTTACAACGTATGTTTAATTGTCGGACATTCGAAGGTCACCCGATGCTAACTTGTGTCCCATTACAGCCTCGCGCAAACTTCTGGAGAAAAGCTGTCAAGCCGAAAACGGTATGTATACCACTATGCCATGCCTTTCTATCTAAACTGCCCTTGAGATGTCCCGTCGGTTTCAAGTTCTAACACACAAATCTAGGTTCCTCGATTTGTCCGAAATGCCACAAAAGAGGACAAGATGCACCTCTGGCCCGATGCCTTCACCGTCAAAAACGAAGCCCAGAAAGAGAACGAGCTTTCTACACCATCGAACCCTGAGCCCACTCCAGAGACGAAATCCGAGTAAGGCGTACCGGAGGGACCAGCGCAAATGCACTGGGCAACAGAATCTACGTGTTTGGTACCTGTCGATTTATGACCTGCGATATATATTTTTTTCGAGCTGCGAGACCTCCATACCTTTTCTTGCTTTTGTTTGGGTATAATTTATACGGGCTAGAGGAATTTTTAAGGTTTGCAAAAAACCGGAAGGTTAAATAGCAGATTGCCCAAATATACATTCCGGCAATGCTCATTTCTATGGAATTAGACACATCTTTTTTTTTTTTCCCTTTCCTTTCTGGCTTGGGATCTGGCGCAAAGGCCTTCATGTTTAATTCTCCTTTCCTTCTATACTGCAAACACGAACAGAAATTTATGTCACCTACATGTTCCTGCCGTATTAATGCGACATGGATATTTGCCTAAATCTTATCAAGATTTCGCGAGGGGGGCGGCTTTCCCACTACTCACCACATTGAGACATCTGGCGATGAAGGTAACTAGTGATAGATACCAGAAGTCAATCGGTACCCAAAAAAACCCTAACCACGGACTTAGCTTATCTGATAAATTAGGGCAAGTGCTCTCCTAAGCCTTGACAGGTGGAAAGGGGCTAGGGTGTGCGCCAATCACCGATGTGCCAGTGCGGGGCTCCCAAAAACCAACTCCTCATCACCGCATAAAATCACGACGAACATGGCAAAGTGGCCTCATACCAGAGCTTCTTGAAAGCACGCCCCCACTATTCCCCCCCCCCATTTGCTTATCAGTCAGGAAACTGAATGCCGCATTTTTGGGCTGATCACGTCAAAGAAAGTGGCAGTGTTAACTGAGAGGTGATGGGGGGGCGGATGCCAAATGAGAACGCATACTGGACTCCCACCCGGTCCGGTAACTTCAAGCTGACACCCGAAAAAGGAATCAACTCCAACCCAGGTCTTAGTGGGTTGGTTCTCTATCATACCTGCCCAGTAAAGTACGATATTGTACTTCCCAGCCAAGGCTTCGATTTGAAAATCTGTGTGAAGTATGATAATTAGTTTAAAACGTGGCCGCGAGGCCCTCCCCCCCAAACCAGAATTACGATTACCAAGTAAATCAACCGGATTGGGCGAATGGATGAGTGGTGTTGTTGGCCACGGTGCCTTAGGGCATGCAGTAGCAGGGGTTTCAGCCACGGCGATCGGGCACCCAGGTTGTTCAGAGGGGAATCCGAAATACACGCCGTCGAAAGAGATTCTACTATCATAGTTGTCACTGGTCGGCCATGCGATGTCACTCGGTATTTCACTCGGCATTCGATCCAGTGGGAAAGTGGTGACGGGTGCTTGTAGTTTAATGGGTAATAATTCTGAGGTTAGGGCATGTTTTTCTATAAGCACAGTGGATGGAGGGGACTCGAAGGGAAAAAAGCGTTTGTAAATAAAATGTTAATCATGGATAGTCACTCGCTTGGGGGAGCAGGGGGGTTGATAGTACCAAGTAGAATAAGCCTGCAACAGACACCTCTGGCACATCGCTGCCGTCTTCACACAATACATAAGTGTTCCTAAACTCTATGTAAGGATACGGTCGCATCCGGGGGTGGGTTTAAAGACGATCCACATTTCCCGTATTTTTCAAGTGCCCCGCGCTACGGTATGCTCGGACGTGGGGAGATCTTGTTGCCCCCATTACGGTATTTATGTCCCATGGATTCCACGGCCTTCGGCTGGGCTTAGGTTGCTTGTTCGCTCCCTTCGCACGGTACAGCGTTTACCACTCGACGTGCCCCATCCCAGAGTTCAAGAAAACTGCAGGCGCCCATCACCCCCCCCCCCGTCCTCACTCTTGCTATCACGTGCCATATGCCCTTCTTCTTTCTCTTGAGGAGGAGGATGGCGGGAAGGAAAGAAAATACAATATACAACATGACCTCCCTCCGTCCCGCATCGACGGACGGACAACCCCATGTCTACGACAGCGGACCGGTATCATACTAGGGAAGATTGATGCAGACTATCACAGCCTATCACTCGGTACTGCAGAGCAAGCGATATTTTGTTTTAGTTTTTTTCCATCATACCGGCGGGGTGAATTATGGTAGGATACATTGGCGGGAGAGACAGGAGGGATCGGTTACGCGTGTCATATCCACCAACTATCATATCCACCAACTAGTCGGGCCCCCGGGTATCTGGATAGTCTTGACTCGGCTTGACACCCACAGCTGAACTAAGTGAAGAGGTGGGTTCGGCAGCGTCCTTCAGGGAATGGTTAGGGAAGTCGGCGTTACGGTGTTGATGGAGTGAGGGCAGTGCATTGTGCATACGGCAGGGCGCCTGTTGGCACATACACTCACGTCCAAAAAGTTCTCGCTGATCCAAAAGTACATCGGTGGGGCTTGGCGGCAACAGAAGTATCGATACCTTGACGACTCAGAGTCGTGTCAGGAAATCTCGGTAAACCAACAAGATCAAGCGATGGCACCCCCGCATAACGACAAAAAGGCTTCCAAGAGGCATGAACAGAACCGTGAAATTGCTTTATTGTCTGATCCTGGGCTTCCGGCAGAACAGATCGCACGAAAGAGAGGGCTGGCTCCATCCACAGTTCGTGGAGTGATTAAGTGATACCGTGAACGAGGCACAGTGGATGATGCTCCCCGCTCCGGAAGACCAAAGAAGATCACATCGCCCCTCCAACAACAAGTAGAGGATATTGTTCTCGCCAATCCTCATGCATCTTTGAGTGAAATAACGGACAATTTGCATAACTTGCAAATTGATATCGGAAGAAGTACAGTTGATACTGTAACGAAGGAACTAGGCTTTAAGTTACGAGTACCCTGCAAAAAGCCATACCTTGATGCTTTTACGAAAATTCGACGCAAGTTCTGGTGCAACGGAAGACTGAATTGGCAGAAGGAGGATTGGAGAAAGGCAGTATGGTTGGATGAGTCGAGGATGGAATTTGTAGTGCATCAGCCCGGTCGCAAAGTCTGTATACGACAAGGAGAAAAGCTGCTCGACCGGAATCTTACAACAAGCTTCAAGTCCGATCGTGTTACTGTCAACTTTTGGGCAGCCTTTATTTATAACTATAGTACACCTTTAGTCAGAACCCGTAAACGAAAGCCCTCTAAACGTACAAACCCTTGAGATCGTCTGGGTCTCAACGCGAAGCAATATGCAACCGAGATATATGACGAATACCTTATTCCCTTTCTTTTTTCTCTTGATACTCCTGTTCCTAATCTTCGAATTATGGAGGATAATGCCAAATATCATCTTGCGGACTGAATAAGGTCATATTTAATGCATATGGCATTCGAAAGTTACCACTTCCAGCAAATTCTCCTGACCTTAATCCAATCGAGAATGTATGGCATATTCTTAAGTCACGTTTACGAAAGCAGTTTGCTTCTAAGGAGACAGAGAAAAGACCTCATTTGGAGGATGAGCTTTGGGAGGCACTGGTAGATGAGTGGGAGAAGCTTGATCAGGTCACTTTAAATAAGCTGGTAGATAGTATGCCGAGTAGGTTAGAGGGGGTTATTAAAGCAAACGGAAGCCATACTAAATGGTAAAATTTATTGTTCGTTCATGCAAGTACTGGTACCTTCGTTGTTGCCAAGCCCCCTTGGAGTACTTTTGGATCAGCGAGAACTTTTTGGACGCGAGTGTAACCCAACCTCCAGCCTTGTCAACGGCTACAGCCAGAAGGAGACAAATCACGTGTTTGCGGTGGGAAGGAGTAGAAGGAAAGAGTGGCTGGCGGAAAAAAGAGCACGGTACAAGTGCTGGGTATGGACGCGGGTAATCGGACAGCCACGTCCATGCCCGAGTACTGTACTAGTGTACATACTACTAGTACAGTACACACTTGTCTACTTGTGCTCGAGTACCGTACTCGAGTACCGTACTTAGCTTACCTCTCTGCCTAGATTAAAGGGGCGGAGGAAGGAAGAAAGAAAGAAAGGAAGGGTCTCATCCTTACCGATTCGACCGGCAGCGGCTGGGGTCTTGTGAGATCGGAGAGAAGTGGGTAGAATGAGAGCAAAAAGGTGCGACAAGATAAAGTGCGGTCCAGCTCGCTCATCTGCCACGGGGGGAGGGAAGCTTCTAGAGCACGGATAAGAGCCTGAACTTGATATGTGGTGATGATGATGATGATGGTGGTGGTGGTGGGGTTTGCGCTTTTGGTAACGACGCTGGGGAAATTAGGTGCGGCTATGCCCTGAACCTGTCAACCGTACATCAACTGCAGGTCTGCAATCGGGGGATGTCCAAAGTATGGTGCCACTGCTCACTGCTCGTATTCATCGTGTGAGACTGAGGCTCGCACAAATAAAATGAGGCCTGAGCCGTGCATGATACTCGTGCCTTTTTCTTTTCTTTTCTTTCTCAACATATGTCGAGATATCGGTACGGATACAGGAGTCCAGAGCAAAGCGAGAGCGCCCATACAACATTCGTCTCTTGCCCTGGCAAAACACTGAGATTTTCATGCGGTCCATTGTCAGCGTCGGGGAAATTGATGACTAAGGAGACTGCAGCCCAGTCTCCCTGTGGTTATCAGCGCAAGGTAACTTTAGTTGTGGTGTGGTCGCGGCTAATATTAGTTATGATCTGAAGTTTACTCATCTGCGAAATTTTGGTTACTGATAAAAAGTTGTTCATTCGCCTCTGTCTCAAGGATTGATAGGGGGTGCACACAATTTTCAGTGTCTTACCGGTCCGGGAGACAACTGCCCGAGTACCGTAAGACCGTGAAAGGGGTGGAACATTTTATTGTGCTGTTGGAGAGTTCGGAAGGGGTGGGAGAGAAGGGGGGAAAAAAGAAAGAAAAGGGCTATGCGCGCTACAGAATATTCCCCAGAATCTTCTCTCTCCAGCGTTGGAGAATCTGGAACAGTGGTGGTACAAACATTATGCAAAAGTTGCTCGCCTTAATCTCACGAATTGTGGAACCTAAATTTCGCCCAGGAAGGCCTTTCCTCGGCCCCTTGTAAGAATACCGGTACAGCGGGGTGAGCATGATGGTGAGATGGGGGAAGGTGGGAGGGATGGAGGCTGGCTATTTATGGAATGTCAAAAGAAGTGACATTTTGGTTCGTTTTCAGACAAGACAGGACACTCGAGAGCGAGGTCTCCCCCTCTTTCTACCGTCAGCCGCACCTGAAAGGTGTTTCCAAAAAACTAGAACGCAGAGCAGAGAGGATGACTGATGATAGGGCGTGTGTACGGTAGAGGTCTTTATGGGGGGGAAACAACCATAAAAAAATCATTCCCGAGGAGGGGCAAGAATGTGCTATTCGTGAACGCTCCAGAAGAAAAAGAAGGTGATACCTATCGTGTTCCCCTACTGTCCTTGCATCATGCGAATCGCTACAGTGCCGGTGCTGGCGCGTGCGTAATTAAAGCAACCGGGTAAAGTTACGGTACGAGAACCCAAGCACCCGGAGGAAGGATAAATATGGATCTCTTTTGTTCAAAAAGAACCCCACTTCGCCGGAGACATTTTGGCTTAACTTTAACTCAGGCTCTGGCATGGGTACTTGGCTGTTGACAAAGTATTCGGATGAATTGGCGCCGGGATTCGGATGTTTACTCGTAGGTGTATGGTGGGACATCTTGGCGCCAATTCATCCGAATACTTTATGAATCGCAGAGTAGAGAGGGTAGTACGCCGGGGGGAAGGCGAATACAGTATCATATATAATAGATCGTATGATAGGATAGAACCACCACCAAGGTCGAGAATGACTCCGCAGAGTACAGGCATTATGTTCCTACGATGTATTCTACAAAGGGCGAGCTTGCAAGGTGCCTCCTTTGCCACGATCCCCGGTAATGATGACAGACACCAAGCCAAGTATGGTTCCTTGGCAACTTGAGAGCCTCAGACCTTTAAAAATTTGGTGCTTCCGACGAGCCGTGATGTTCAGGGTTAGGATTGGTGCTCTGATCTATTGCATTCTCATCCAAAAAAAGGTGATTACCCCACAAATGGCCACTTCTCCAGGTAACTGGAAGCCCTGGGATCGGACCTTAGGAGCAAATGGACACACGTGAGGTAGGTGAATTCGCTATGGCAGGGGTTGAGGTTTGAAAACAGTCAATTCGATAGTGTGAGGGTGGACGGTCTGGCGTTGGTTATTCAAAGCAATTTGAGCTGTAAAACATCCACCCCATCCAGGCAGCCATACAGAATTTGTCTGTATGATACCGTGCGCAAATAAGCCAAAAAGTACCCGTCTCCAAGTACACCCTAGACCTAGACATCCTGACCACGGCGTTTGGCAGTCCAAGGTTTCAGGCCCGGAAGCAGCCTGGGGGGCTGTACCATTGCCCTAAATTCTTTACAACCGATCAAAAAAGTAACCAAAGGGCCATTCAAATTCAAATTATCCCTATTCGAAATAAAATACCGTAAATAAATAAAGAACCGGGGAGGAAGGGAAAGCGGCTTGAACTGCTTGGCTGTGACGAACTCGCGTGCTCGGGGAAAAGTGAACTCCGCTCTCCATCCAACTCGCCCTTCATTTCCACCCAGATAAATAAAAACGCTACGGCTCTGCATATCGGTCTACTCTGTCCTCATTTCTACCTTCTTGTACTCTCGCAGCCTACCGGTCTCTTGCAGAGCTTCTCAACCCCTCCGTCCTCAATATTCGCCCATCATCTTGACTTTGTGTTGTCCGAGCGTTCCAACTGTGGGTTGGCAGCAGACGAGCGGGCGGACAGCGAGGAGTCGGACCGAAGGATAGACTGGTGCCTTACCTACTTGGAATTAAGGACCTGCGGTACCTGGCCGCTAGCTGGTGTGTGGTAGGAGAAAAGTAAAAAAAATTAAAAAAACACCTCGCGAGATTTTCTCTTCCCATCGGTGGTCCATCCTATTTCTCTTGACACCACTGAGACCTTCAGCTTCAACACTCTGCGTCCTCACAAAAGAGTGCCTGTTGCGTTTTCCTTTTTTGCTACTGCATTTCGGTAGACTGCCGAATCACCGTCAGCTGCTCTCTTTTCAACCCCCCACCTAATTGGAAAAGAATAAGAGAAAACCGGTTTTTCAACGCTAGACGTGTTTTCCCCTCTATAAGCAGTTGTTACTGCTGTTTGTGACAGGATGGTCCTCATAAACCTCCCCTCACGTCTTGGACGCTCGAAGACCAGTGCGTCGAAGAATAGCTCTAAAAACAACTCGCCGATACCCAGTCGGACCGGATCACCAAAACTCATGAACGACAGTACTCTGGTTTTGAAGGCCACGGTGGTTCAAGTGAGCTAATTCCGTGGTCGCATGTATACCGGTAAACCCAATGGAGACGTTGCTGACAATGGGGGGAAACTGTCTAGGGTCGAAACTTGGCTCCAAAGGATAAGAATGGATTTAGTGACCCTGTAGGATTTCCCCTACTTTTCAGCCACTTACGATAGAAAGAGGACTAAACCATGGATCATTCTAGTATCTTGTTCTCTCTTTAGGAGATTATCGATTCCAAACAGAGGCAATTCAGAAAACACTCAATCCAACATGGAATGACACTTTCGAGATGCCCCTTGGCGGCGTCAGCACCTCAACAGTGGAGTGTGTATGTTGGGATAAGGACATAATCGGAAAGGTGAACCCTCATGTGATTACCCGCCTCTGGAGTGATTAAATATTGACGCGTTCCCGCAAAAATAGGACTATATGGGAGAATTTGGGGCCTCGCTAGAGGACATATTCTTAAATGGAGAGGTCAACCCGGAGGTCTGCAATTGTTCCATCCACCATGGTAAAACCATCTCTAATGCTTCGTCGATTACAGCCTCGGTGGTTCCCATTAAAGTCCAGCCGTAAAAAGGCTCAAATTTCCGGCGAGATACAGCTACATTTTTCTTTGTCCGATAGCTCGAATGAAGCTGCTCCACCCGAAGAAATTGCGGCAAAATGGCAGGCATGGCAAGGCAACTTTGTGACAACTCCGAATCCTAGTGGGGAT
>Ga0307509_10002463_pt1 | contig 29929 bp, 20 predicted proteins | sample 10_EM_MG_FD_202245 | JGI IMG/M metagenome (GOLD analysis project Ga0307509, IMG submission 202245) | Populus trichocarpa ectomycorrhiza microbial communities from riparian zone in the Pacific Northwest, United States - 10_EM | ecosystem: Host-associated > Plants > Roots > Unclassified | place...
ATGCGGCGCTCGAAGGCCGGCCCATGCCGGCGCTGACGCTGGCCGAGCGGCGTGACGTCGTTGCTTTCCTGCGCACGCTCAGCGCGCAGGAGCGTGCGGTGCTGATCGACGAAGACGCGATGATCTGCCGCTGAAAGCCCGCTCGGCACCCCTCGAGCCATGACCCGTTGCAGAACACCAAGCAACGCTATGGCGCGGTGGCCGTCGCGCTGCATGGGCTGATGGCGGCCGTGCTCGTCGCGCTGCTGGCGTTTGGGCGGCACATGGTGAGTCTTCCCGATGTCGGCTTCGATATGCGCAGATCGTGTTGATCCTGTTTCACAGGCAGTGGGGACTGCTGGCCCGCGCTGGCCGCCTGGCGGCTGGCCTGGCGCGTCGGCAGCGTGCTGCGCGCACGGAGTGACGACTCGCTGTGAAGCGCTGCTCACTTCGATCCAGGCCCACCCTCCGGATCGGTTGTACTTGATGGCATTCGTCAGCAGGTTCACCAGACATTGGTGCAGCCGGTCGGCGTCGGCAGCGCAGTGGATCGATGCCGGCTCCACGAGGCATGCCGGACGGTCGGTCACGCCAAGTTCAAGCAGACATTCGCCGGCAGCCGGGCCGAAGCCGCCTCACCTATCGCAGCGGAGTCATTTGAAGCTTTATAAACTTTGTTCCGCTACGGCCACTGTCTTGTGCGTCGTCTCGTGCGGCGGAAGCGGGAGTGATGCGCCTTTCGCCGAAGATCTCTATAAGCAAACGGGCAAGCCCGCATTTGTTGGTGATTTCGAGATCTCGAATCTCACAATGACTCTCTTTGTTGAGCACGGAAACTACTCTGGCGCTTCAGTCGCGACAGCCCGGAGCGCGCGGTGCGCAAGCACCTGGTCGATCTCGTGCCCCAGCACCTGATTGCGCGGGAAGTCCGGAGCACGGACCGACGCTCCATCGATCACCAGGAACAGGCCGGCGAACAGCGCTGTCGAACCAGGGGTGGTGAGTCTCCCGTGTGGGTCTCCATTCTGTAGTCGAATCCTGTTGCCAATTTCTCACGTTTCACCCCACGCAGTTGGTGCAACGGACGACGGTCGATCCGTCATGAGTGCACTGGAAGCCGTTCCAGTTCGCGTTCTCCTTTCCAGTCGCGACGGATCTGAGTGGCCATCGATTCGCGTGCCCCTGCCCTGTCGCTGCCCGCAGCCATCGTGGACAGCTGCCTTGACGATGAGCGTGAACGGCCATCAGGCAAGAGTTGAGGTGGAATGCGGGTGTTCCTCCGGCGAATGCGTCCCGTGGCGCTGCGTAAAGTCCGAAGCAGCCATCCCGTCTGCAATATCTGAAACGCCGCCGCCCGCGCGTCCGCCACAGCAAGCCGCCCCGTGATACCTCTCCTGATCGACTGCACCGGCTTTGCCGCGGTTGCACTGAACGTCTCGGGCTTGCTCAACACCTCGGATCGCTCGCTCCGCGCATCCAACGGAATGGCGGCTGCACTCTGGGCACTGAACAATCTCTTCATGGGCGCCGAGGGCGCCGCGGCCTTGAGTGCGCTCAGCGTGGGGCGCCAAGCTTCCGCCGCAGTCGTCCAAGGGCGAGATGAACGAACGCGCAGGCTCGCCTGCACCGCGTTCCTGGCCATCACGGTATTGGTTTCAGCAGTGACCTGGGATGGGCCCAGTTCAATCCTGACCGCGGTCGCTTCGCTGCTGTCGACCTATGCCATGTTCTACCTGAGCGGAACGGTCCTTCGATTGGCCATGGTCGCCGTCGCCGGCCTTTGGATGTACCACGCCGTTCACTACCACTCGTTCTGGCAGATCGCGGCAAACATCCTCAGCGCCGGCGCTGCCGCCTACGGCGCATGGCGCACGACGCGCCAGACCTGAACAAGTCGAGACGGACTTCGCTCGAACGCCAGGGAACGGCGGCAGTGGTCGGCACGCGCCACTCAGGGCCGGTCAAGGCGCGGTCGTGTCGGGAGCGTCCGGCGCAGTACACCGGACTTCCGCGGACGATGAATTCGAGCGGCGGCGTGTGCATGGCAAACAGGTGGGAGAAGTCCATGGGCAACTGCTGACTTGCCCACGCATGAGCTGACGGTTGAGACGGTGCGGCAACGCCGCTATCCTTCCGTATCGTGCGCAGCTTGTCTCCCGCCCACTTGGTCACCACGGCTGCAGCGCAGAGTGAGTCGTGCTGTGCGGGTGCGAGAAGGATGCACGGATGACGCTGTCGTTCCGGTTCGCCGACTGGCCACTGCGCGCAAAGATGGCAGCCTTGCTGGTGGCCGCGTCGCTGCTTCCGCTCGCGATCTGGGGCTACGTCGATCTTCGCCAGGACCAGACCCGCTTGCTGAACAGCGTGAAGGATCTCCTCTCGGCGCGCGGCGATCAAATCGTTCACGAACTCGACGGCTTTCATCGCGGCTACCAGCGGATGGCCGACAGTGTGGCGCGTCTCCCCGACTCAGCCGCCTATTGCGCCCAGACGCCTGAAGGCCGTGCAGCGGGCCAGGCGAGGATGCGGGGGATTCTCTCGGCCTATCCCGCGAGTGACGCCGGCATCCGTGGTGCTGCGCTGCTTGACGGGAGCGGGCGCATCGTCATTGCCACGGAAGGGCAGCTGACCGGGGTGGATGTTTCCGACCGCCCCGTTGTTCGCGCGGCACTCGAGGGCCGCGCCGTTGTCTCGGACCTCTTCATCTCTTCGCCCCGCAGCGGATCGGTACCGACGATCGCCTACATGACGCCCCTGCTCGATGCGAATCAGCGGGTCGTTTGCGTGGCCGTCCTGTGGGTGCGCGCCACCTCGTTGTGGGACACCGTCCGGGCCTCGAACGCGCTGGCCGGACCGGGCAGCTTTGCCGTGCTGTTCGACCGGGAAGGCATTCGCGTTGCGCACACCTACAGCGACGACATCGTGTTCCACCCCGGGGGCACGCTCGATCCCGCCACGGTCGATCGCCTCGTCGCCGAACGCCGCTTTGGCGCTCGCACGCGGGCACTGCTCGATGATGTACGCCCGTTCCCCGAACAGTTCGAGCGAGCCCGTTCCGCCGCTCCCGACCTGGGCGTGTTCCGGGGCTTCGCACCCGTCAATCAAACCTGGAACTACGGCGTCGCGCGCCGGTTCGAGACCGTGCCCTGGACGGTGTTCTACATGCTCCCCGAGGCCGCCATCAATGCCCAGATCGCAGAAGCCACGCGGCAACGGGTTCTGTTATCGATCGGCATCATCGGCGTCGCGGGGATCGTCGGCTTCTTGTTCGCAGCGGGAATTCTGCGTCCCGTTGGCGCCCTGAACCGCGCCGTTACGTCAATTGCACACGGTGACCTGGGCGCGCGTGTTCGCGGGCTGCGAGGCGATGAACTGGGACGACTCGGCGCGAGCTTCAACGTCATGGCTGAGCGCCTCCAGGAGCAGTCTCTCGCGCTGCAGCAATCGCGCGACCACCTCGAAGCGCAAGTGAGCCAGCGCACGGCCGAACTGACGCGAACGACGGTCGACCTCCAGGCCGAGATTGGGGAACGGACGCGGATGGAGAGCGTGCTGCGAGAGCGCGACGCCGCGTTGCACCGCGCCCATGTGATGACGAAACTCGCGCATGTGATCACGCGACCGGACGGATCGTTCGAGACCTGGTCTGACACCTTGCCGCCCCTTGTCGGCGTTGAACCGGCCGGCATGCCGCAGAGCACCCGCGCCTGGCTGGGTCTGCTGCACCCGGACGACCGCTCGACGTTCAGAAACGCCAGCATCGCCGCCGGGGTCACCGGCACCCGCCAAGACGTCGAGTATCGATTGCGGCGAACCGACGGCATCTGGGTTCACGTGCGCCAGGTGATCGAACCCATCCCCGGGTCGACCGACGCCGACGGGAAGATGCGCTGGTTCAGCACCCTGCAGGACGTGACCGAGCAGAAGCGGGCCGACGCAGACCTGCGCGAGAGCCAGCAGTTGCTGAAGTCGATCATCGACAACTCGGCGGCCGTCATCTACGTCAAGGACCTGCAGGGCCGCTACCTTCTGGTCAACCGCCGCTTCACCGAGCTGTTCCACGTCAGCAGCGAAGCCATCCTCGGCCGAACCGACCACGAACTGTTCGCCCAGGGCACGGCCGATGCCCTCCGTGCGATGGATCGGCGCGTGGCCGCGGCCGAAGCGCCGCTGATCGAGGAGGAGCTTGTCCCGGACGGCGATGCGCCGCACACCTACCTGTCGGTCAAGTGCCCGCTGCGCGACCACCAAGGGCGGGTGCATGGCGTCTTCGGAATTTCCACCGACATCACCGATCGCAAGCGCGCCGAGGATGCCTTGCGGGCCAGCGAGGAGCGCACCCGCCTGATCGTCGATACCGCCCTCGATGCGGTGGTCACGATGGACAGCGACGGCCTCATCACGGGCTGGAGCCCGCAGGCCGAAACCACCTTCGGCTGGACGCGCGACGAGGCCGTTGGACGGTCGCTGGCACAGACGATCATTCCGGCCCGACACCGCGAAGATCATCGGCGCGGCCTCGAGCGCTATCTCGCGACCGGCACGGCGACCGTGTTGAATCGGCGCATCGAGCTGACCGCCCTGCACCGCGACGGCCGGGAGTTTGCCATCGACCTGTCGATCACCCCGATGCGCAGCGGAGCCGTCCAGAGCTTCAGCGCCTTCGTGCGCGACATCACCGACCGCAAGCTCGCACAGGCCCGTCTTCAGGCCCAGCTGGAGCGTCTCACGCTGCTGGACCAGATCACCCGTGCGATCGGCGAGCGCCAGGATCTGCAGAGCATCTACCAGGTCGCGATCCGCAGCCTGGAGGAACGTTTGCCAGTCGACTTCGCGTGTGTTCTCCGCTACGACGCGACGAGCAACGCGCTGACCGTCATCCGCGTGGGGGTGCACAGCCAGACGCTGGCGACGGAGCTGGCGATGGGCGAACAGTCGCATGTCGAGCTCGATCAAAACGGGCTGTCCCGCTGTGTCCGCGGGGAACTGGTGTACGAGGCGGACATCCAGGCGATCCAGTTCCCCTTCCCCCAACGTCTTGCGCGCAGCGGCCTGCGCTCGTTGGTCGTCGCGCCACTGCAATCCGAAAGTCGCGTGTTCGGCGTTCTGGTCGCGGCCCGCCGCTCGCCCCAGGGCTTCAGCAGCGGCGACTGCGAGTTCCTGCGCCAGCTGAGTGCCCACGTGGCACTCGCCGCCCAGCAAGCCGAACTGCATGGCGCGCTCCAGCAGGCTTACGACGATCTGCGCCAGACGCAGCAGACCGTGATGCAGCAGGAACGCCTGCGCGCGCTCGGCCAGATGGCCAGCGGCATCGCTCACGACATCAACAACGCCATTTCGCCGGTGGCGCTGTACACCGAGAGCCTTCTCGAGAGCGAGCCGCACCTGAGCGAACGTGGACGCGGCCATCTTGTGACGATCGCGCGCGCCATCGACGACGTGGCGGCGACGGTGGCGCGCATGCGCGAGTTCTACCGCCAGCGCGAGCCGCAGCTGCTGTCCACGCCCGTGCAATTGAACGCACTGGTGCAGCAGGTGGTGGACCTGACCGAGGCCCGCTGGAGCGACATGCCGCAGCAACGGGGTGTGGTCGTGCGCCTCGAGACCGAATTGGCGTCAGACCTGCCCACGGTGCTGGGAGTCGAAAGCGAAGTGCGCGAGGCGATGATCAACCTCGTCTTTAACGCGGTGGACGCCATGCCGAACGGCGGGGTGCTGACGCTGCGGACCCGCTGTGCCGAGTCGCCCGCGGGGGACGGCGACACGGCCGCACGCCACGCGATCGTGGAGGTCTCCGACACGGGCACGGGCATGGACGAAGACACGCGCCGCCGCTGCCTCGAACCGTTCTTCACGACCAAGGGCGAGCGCGGCACCGGCCTGGGCTTGGCCATGGTGTACGGCGTCGCACAGCGGCACGGAGCGGAGATCGGCATCGACAGCATCGTCGGGAGCGGTACGACCGTGCGGCTGAGCTTTCCTGCCACCGCGATCGCGTCGGCGGTGTCGACCTTGCCCGTGCCCCAGGCTCCGGTGCGGCGTCTGCGCGTCCTGCTCGTCGACGACGACCCGATGGTGCTGAAGTCCCTGTGCGACACGCTCGAATTGGACGGGCACCTCGTCGTCGCCGCCAATGGGGGGCAGGCCGGCATCGATGCTTTCCTGACCGCTCTGCGGTCCGACGCGGCTTTCGATGTGGTCATCACCGATCTGGGCATGCCCTACATCGACGGACGCAAGGTGGCCGGTGCGGTCAAGGCCGGCGCTGCGGCAACGCCCGTCATCCTGCTCACCGGCTGGGGACAGCGGCTCGTGGCGGATGGTGACGTCCCGCCGCACGTGGATCGGGTGCTGAGCAAACCCCCGAAGTTGCGCGAGGTGCGCGCGGCATTGGCCGAGTTGACGATGCGCGCGGACCGCGGCGCCGCAGACCCGCCGCGAGCACCGTGACCATGTGCTGGGCAAGCTCGACGCGCTGCCCAGCGATCTGCCAGCCCACGCGTCGGACAGCGCCGGATCCCGCCCAGTTGCCCACGTCCACCCGTCGTGCGGCCGGGGGTTGTGCAATTCGGCGAGCTTTGCGCCTATCCGGATCGCAGGTCAATCCCTCAACGAGAGCTGTCAGCTCTTACAGGTATCGCGATCCGCACCGAAGGGTTACAAAGGTGGACCATGTGCGAGAAGTCGCGATACGCGCACAGAGATGCGGGGTGTTGAATGTTGCGACTGCGCTGCCGGCGGCGTACCTTTGAGTCATTGCATCCGGACATCGTCCCGGAGCACGCCGTACGCCAACGCCCCGTGCCGCCACCCAACATCCAGCCGCCCCATGCGCAGTGACCACCTCGGCCCCGTCATGACCCGCATCATCCGCGGGCGCCTGTCCCCGAATCGGAGCGGATCGCGCTCGAGGGCACACAGTTGTGCCCTCGTCCGCCGATCACGATGACGAGCCCCGGATGCGGACAGGGACATCGCTCCATACCTTTCTCACGCGGCTGATCTGGCTGTGCGTGGGGCCCCTGCTGGTGCTGGCCATCTACATGGCCATCGAGCATGTCCGTGACGTGCAAGCCAACCGGGACCGCGAGGCCATCGGGATCGGCGCCGCTCTTGCGGCGGCAGTCGACCAGGACCTGAACGCCCGCGTCGGCGCCCTGACGATGCTGGCGGCGTCTCCGCTGGCCGACGATTCTTCGCGTTGGCAGGATCTCTACCAGGAAGCGCAAGGCTTTCGCCAAAGCTTCGGCAGCCACGTCATTCTTGCGGACCTGGCGATGCACATGCTCTTCAACACGCGGGTGCCCTTTGGCACGGCGCTGCCGACGCTGCCCGTACCGAAGGGTCGTGCCGCGGTATCGATCGCGTTGCAGACAGGGAAGCCGGCAATCGGTGATCTGTTCCTGGGACCTGTCGCCAAAGAACCTCTGGTTGCCGTCGCGGCACCGGCATTGCGCGACGGAAAGACGTCCCTCCTGTTGCTGACAGTCTTCGACGCGCGTCAGTTCCAGAAACACCTGGACCAAGTCGCCTTGCCGTCCGGTTGGTCGCTCGCATTGTTGGACAGCAACGGCCAGGTGATCGCGCGCCGAGCATCCACTGGCGTCGACGACACCACAAATGCCGACGCCGGTGGGCACTTCACCCGGAAGTTGGCCTTGTCGCCTTGGTCGGTGGCGCTCGACATCCCTCGTGACATTTACCGGGCGCCGTTGTGGGAGGCTGCCCTGGTGCTGGCCCTCGCCGTCCTCGGCGCGACCTTCGCCGGGGTGGTCGGCGGCACCCACGCGAGTCGCCGACTCGGAAGGATGGTGGCCTCATTGGCGCAGCCTCAGGAACCAGGAACCGTGCTCCCCGCCGTCACGGAAATCACCCAGGTGCGGCAACGGCTGGACGACGCGACGCAGCGGCACCGAACTGCCGAAGCCACCTTGGCGGCGAGCGAGCAGCGCTTTCGCAGACTCTTCGACGAGTCGCCCTTGCCGCAAGCCCTGATTGGCAAGAACGAAGCCGTGATCGGTCTCAACGCCCGCTTTGTCGCGGTCTTTGGCTACACCCTGGAAGATCTCCCGACCCTTGACGACTGGTGGTCCAACGCCCACGCAGACCCTGCCGACCCAACCCGGGCCGTCAACGACTGGCACTCGGCCGTCGCGCGCGCAGGTGCGACAACAAGTGACGTCGCGCCGATCGAGCGTCGAGTCTCGTGCAAGAGCGGCACCGTGCGCACCGTGGTGGCTTCGGGCATCCGCATTGGGGACGATTTCCTGGCCACGTTCTTCGACGTCACCGAACGCAAGCTGGCCGAGGAGGCGCTCCGACAAAGTTCGACGCTGTATCAGAACACCCTCGACAGCATGCTCGAGGGCTGCCAGGTCATCGACTTCGATTGGCGCTACCGCTACGTCAACGCCGCCGGCGCTCGGCAGAACCGCCAATCCGCCGAGTCGCTGATCGGACGCACGATGCTGGAAACCTACCCGGGCATCGAGGCCACGAGCATCTTTGAAACGCTGCGTCGGTGCATGGACGAACGCGTCGCGCAGCACGTCGAGACCGCATTCGAGTTCCCCGACGGCGCCAAGGGATGGTTCGACGTGAACGTCCAGCCGGCATCGGAAGGAATCGTCATCTTCAGCGTCGACATCACCGAGCGCAAACAAGGCCACGCAGCGCAACAACGATTGGCGGCGATCGTCGAGTCGTCCGACGAGGCGATCATCGGCAAGTCGCTCGAGGGCACCATCACGAGTTGGAACCAAGGTGCCGAAAAGCTGTTCGGCTATCCCGCTGAGGAAGCGATCGGCCAGTTCCTCACGATGCTTGTTCCTCCCGAGCTTCGCGAGGAAGAGCCGAGGATCCTGGCCAGGATTTCACGCGGCGAAAGCGTCGATCACTTAGAGACCGTTCGCATGCGCAAGGATGGGTCGCGAGTCGACATCTCCGCCACCATCTCGCCCATCCGGGATGAGCACGGACTGGTGATCGGTGCGTCCAAGATCGCGCGTGACATCACCGACCGCAAGCGCGCCGAAGCGCGCCTGCAGGTGCAGCTGGATCGCCTGAGCCTGCTGGACCAGATCACCCGAGCGATCGGCGAACGACAGGACCTTCAAAGCATCTACCAAGTGGTGATCCGAAGCCTGGAGGATCGGTTGCCGGTCGACTTCGGCTGCGTCTGCCGCTACGACGCGGTGAACAACGCGCTGACGGTCGTCCGCGTAGGCCTGCAGCATCAGGCGCTGGCGATGGAGGAGCAGTCGCGCATCGACATCGATCAGAACGGACTGTCGCTCTGCATCCGTGGCGAGCTGGTGTACGAGCCGGATCTCGCCGAGGTACCGTTTGCATTCGCGCAGCGCTTGGCCCGCGGTGGCTTGTGGTCGCTGGTGATGGCACCGCTGTCGTCGGAAAGCCGCGTGTTCGGTGTCCTGATGGTCGCCCGGGCGCTGCCGCGATCGTTCAGCAGCGGCGATTGCGAGTTCCTGCGCCAGTTGAGCACGCACGTGGCGCTCGCGGCTCAACAGGCCGAGCTTCACGGAGCGCTGCAGCAAGCGTATGACGACCTGCGCCAGACGCAACAAGCCGTCATGCAGCAGGAGCGCCTGCGTGCGCTGGGGCAGATGGCCAGCGGCATCGCCCACGACATCAACAACGCCATCTCGCCCGTGGCGCTGTACACCGAAAGCCTGCTCGAGCGCGAAACTCAGTTGAGCGAACGAGGACGCGGGTACCTGACGACGATCGCACGCGCCATCGACGATGTCGCTTCGACGGTGGCGCGCATGCGCGAGTTCTACCGTCAGCGCGAGCCCCAATTGCTGCTTGTGCCCATGAACCTGAACCAGCTCGTTCAGCAGGTGACGGACCTCACCCGGGCCCGCTGGAGCGACATGCCCCAGCAGCGCGGCATCATGATCCATCTCGAAGCCGACCTGGCGACGGATCTCCCCGTCGCCTTGGGCATCGAGAGCGAAGTGCGGGAAGCATTGACCAACCTGGTCTTCAACGCGGTGGATGCCATGCCGAATGGCGGCACGCTGACGCTGCGCACGCGCGGCACCGAGTCGCGCCACGCGAATGCCACGGCGGCGGCACGCAGCGCGGTCGTGGAAGTGACAGACACCGGCACGGGGATGGACGAGGACACGCGGCGACGTTGCCTGGAGCCCTTCTTCACCACCAAGGGGGAACGCGGCACCGGACTCGGCCTGGCCATGGTCTACGGCACCGCACAACGGCATGGCGCCGATATCGAGATCGACAGCGCCGAGGGACGCGGCACGACCGTGCGCCTGACCTTCCCGAGTCCGGCGACCGGGTCGATCGAGACGACGCACCCGTCGTCATTCGCACCGACGTCGCGGCTGCGCATCCTCGTCGTCGACGATGATCCGCTGCTGCTCAAGTCGCTGTGCGACACGCTCGAACTCGACGGCCACCTCGTGAGCACCGCGAACGGAGGCCAGGCCGGCATCGACGCGTTCCAGGCGGTTCATGATTCCGCCGAGGCCTTCGATGTCGTCATGACCGATCTGGGCATGCCCTACATCGACGGGCGCAAGGTCGCCAGTGCCGTCAAGACGAGGGCACCCGCGACACCGGTGATCCTGCTCACGGGATGGGGGCAACGGCTGGTGGCCGATGGCGAGATCCCGGTGCACGTGGACCGGGTGCTGAGCAAGCCACCCAAACTGCGCGAGGTGCGGACGGCCCTCGCCCAGTTGGCGCCCAGCCTGCCTCGACCCGCAGTTGACGAATCGACACAGGAGGAACCATGACCGAGCCCACCAAAGGCCGGCTGCTCATCGTCGACGACGAGGCAGCGCAGATGAAGGCCCTGTGCGACACCTTGGAGGATCACGGCTACCAGGTGGTCGGACGGACAAGCGGGGACCAAGCGCTGAGTGCGCTGCGGAACGAGTCCTTCGATCTGCTGCTGGCAGACCTGATGATGCCGGGAATGACCGGGATCGAGCTGCTTCGAGCGGCGCTGGCGATCGACCCGATGCTCGTCGGCATCATCATGACCGGCGAAGGAACCATCGGCAGCGCCGTCGAAGCCATGCAGTCGGGTGCGCTGGACTACATTCTCAAACCCTTCAAGCTGAGCGCCATCCTGCCAGTACTGAGCCGCGGTCTGACCGTGCACCGGTTGCGACTGGAGAACGAGGCGCTGGAGCGCCGCGTGCGCGAGCACGCCACGGAACTCGAGGCGACCAACCGCGAGCTCGACGCGTTCACGCGATCGGCGTCGCACGATCTTCGCTCGCCATTGAACATCGTCTTGGGGTTCTCGACGCTGTTGGTGAACGAACTTGGCCCGCAGGTGTCGGCCGAGCAGCGCGCCTGGCTGGCTCATATCGAGCGGTCGGCCCGACGCATGTCCCAGTTGATCGACGCGCTGATGCGCCTGTCTCATGTGGGGCGACAGGTGCTGCGAGTGCAGGCCGTGGACGCGACCTCGCTGGTCCACGGCGTCGTGGAAGATCTGCGCGAAGAACAACCGCAGCATCGCGCCGTGCTGGAACTCGGCGAGTTGCCGCACGCCATGGCCGACGCCCCCCTGTTGAGGCAGGTGTTCGTCAACCTGCTGTCGAATGCGTTCAAGTTCACCCGGAAGACCGAGCAGGCCGTGATCCAGGTGGGGTGCGAGTCCCGGGGGGACGAGCAGGTCTTCTTCGTCCGGGACAACGGTCCGGGATTCGACCTGACGCGCGCCCACCATTTGTTCGACGCCTTCCAGCGTTTTCACCGGGCCGACGAGTTCGAAGGCAGCGGCGTCGGACTCTCCATCGTGCAACGCATTGTTCAGCGCCATGGCGGGCGGATCTGGGCCCAGGCCGCACCTGGTCAAGGAGCGAGCTTCTTCTTCACGTTGGGGGCGGCGGACTCAAGAGGGGCCGAACCTCGGCACGAAGGCGCTCGGCCACGCGCAGGACCTGCGGGAGTCGCAAGCGGCGGTCGGTCTTGATTGCCGGATTCGATGGTCTCGACGGTGAGGGGCACGCTCAGTGCGCTATTTCGCCGACCAGCGCGGCCAACTGCTCGCGCTTGAACCACGCTTGGTACTGCGTCCGGGCAGTCGAGGGGTTGATGAGCTTGTTCAGTTGATCCTGAACCGCGATCAATGTTGCGTGCATGTTCTCCTCCTGAGATCATTCTGGCAGACGCACCTCGCATGCACTGATATGAATCTCGGGAGGGACGCTGCCCGCCTCGCACGGGCGGCGTCTTGAAAGGCGGACCAGCCGTGCCTGGCATGACCCTTCTCAATCAAGAAGTGCACGCCGCACCCATGTGCGCAGGGTGTGCGTCTGCGGAGAATGCCGGCTGGCCGAACAGGGGCGCTACAGCGGGCGATCCGCGATCAGCGCATGACCCTAGAAATGGATCTTCGCCCCGCCGCCCGCCCTGCAGTGGCCCTCGCGGTTGGACGCTCGATGCAGGAAATCGCGACCGACGAAAGACTCCTTGGTCTTTGCCACAAACTAGCAGGCAGCTTCGCATACGACGCCGGCGCGATCGCGTTGAAGGACGCCGCTCACCAAGAGCGAGTAGCCATCGGGGGTTCTCCGCCACGAAGGCTTGCCCCAGGGACTTCGCAAGATCCTCTGCCAACATCCGGGCCATGCGATCGAGGGAACTGGCCGGCAGGGCCGGTGCGACGATGCGCACGGCACGCTTGAGCCTGTCCGCGGATTAGGCAAACCCCTGCAACGCCCTGGCGGTACCTGCCAGAAGCCAAGCGATGGTTCGGCGATCTACTTCGTGTTGTCCATGGTGTTTCTCCTCAGCTGACGATGCCCAGATGCCAGGGCACGAACTCGTGGTCCCCCAGCCCGAGCAGTTCGCTCTTGGTCTTCTCGCCCGACGCGGCGCGCAGGATGTGCTCGAAGATGCGTTCGCCCATCTGTTCGATGCTGAGCTCGCCGTCGATCACGAGCCCGCAGTTGATGTCCATGTCTTCCTGCAGGCGCTGGAACATCGGCGTGTTGCTCGCCAGCTTCACCGTCGGTGCCGGCTTGCTGCCGAACATGCTGCCGCGACCGGTGGTGAAGCAGATCAGGTTGGCGCCACTGGCGATCTGCCCCGTGGTGGCCACCGGGTCGTAGCCGGGCGAATCCATGAACACGAAGCCCGGTTTGTCGATGGGTTCGGCATAGCGATAGACCTCGACCAGCGGCGTCGTGCCGCCTTTCATCGCCGAGCCCAGGCTCTTCTCGAAGATGTTCGCCAGCCCGCCGGCCTGGTTGCCTGCGCCCACGACGCCGTTGAACTGCGCGTTGTGGCCGCGCGTGTACTCGGCCCACCACGCCAGGCGATCGAGCAGCTTCTGGCCGACCTCGCGACTGATCGCGCGCCGCGTGAGCATGAATTCCACGCCGTGGATCTCGGGCGTCTCGGAGAGGATGGCGGTGCCGCCGTGGCGCACCAGGATGTCCATCGCGGCACCGAGCGCCGGGTTGGCGCCGATGCCCGAGAAGCCGTCGGAGCCGCCGCACTCCAGGCCCACCTTCAGGTGTGCCGCGCTCACTGGCTGGCGCTGCACGGCATTGGCCCGGGGCAGCATCTCCTCGATGGCCGTCACACCGGCGGCAACAGTCGCGCGCGTGCCGCCGCTGTCCTGCATCACGAAGCTGCGCATCAGCGGCCCCGGCTGCAGCCCCTGCGAAACCACCAGGTCGGCCACCTGGTTGCGCTCGCAGCCCAGTCCAACGATCAGGACGCCCGCCAGGTTGGCGTGGCGCGCGTAGCCGGCAATCGTGCGCCGCAACAGGTCGAAGTGCTCGCTGGGGCTGGACATGCCGCAGCCGCTGGTCTGCGCGAACGCGACCACGCCGTCGATGTTCGGATAGGCGGCCAGCCGCTCGGGCGTGAACTGCGCGGCGATGCGGTGAATCACTGTCGCCGAGCAGTTCACCGAGCTGAGGATGCCGATGAAGTTGCGCGTGCCGACACGCCCGTCGGGCCGCACGTAGCCCTGGAAGGTGGCGCGCTCCGCTTCGGGCACGAAGGCCACCGGCCTGACATCGAGGCCGAACCCAGGGTCACGGTACTCGTCGACCAGTTCGATGTTGTGGCCATGCACATGCTCGCCCGCCTCGATGTCGCGCGTGGCAGCACCGATCACAACGTTGTACTTGAGCACGCGCTCGCCGGCCTCGATGCGGCGCGCGGCGATCTTGTGCCCTGCCGGTAATTGCGCCTTGGTGCGCAGACCGAACTCGGGCAGTTCCTGGCCCAGCGCCAAGGGCTGGCGCACGACCAGGACGTTGTCGTTCTCGTGCAGGCGGATCAGGGGCGACATGGCACCCACGTCAACCCTTGGCCATCAGTTGACGCAGCTTCAGGCGCTCGATCAATTGCGTCTCCTTGCGGTAGACGGCGGCCACGTACTTCTCGTAGTCGGGGCCGTCCAGGTACATCAGCGGGGCGTCGATCTTGTCGCATGCGGCGGCGAACTCGGCGCTGGCAGCGGCAGTCTTGAAGGCCTCGCGCAGCTTGTTCTCGACGGCTGCGTCCACCCCCTTCGGCGCGCCCACACCGTTGGGCGCGTCGACGACGACGTCGTAGCCGGCGTCCTTGAGCGTCGGCACGTCGGGAAAGTCCCGCGTCCGCCTGTCACCCCAGGTCGCCAGCAGGCGCAGCTTGCCGGCCTTCACGTGCGGCGCCCACGAGCTGGAATCCGCCAGCGCCTCGATCTGCCCGCCCAGGAGGTCCTGCAGTGCCGGCGCGCCGCCCTTGTAGGGAATGTGGTTCAGCTGGATGCCGGCCGCCAGTGCGAACTCCTCCATGCCCACATGGGTCGCCCCGCCGATGCCCGCGCTGCCATAGGTCACCTTGCCAGGCGCGGCCAGGGCAGCAGCAACGAAGTCCTTCAGCGTTCTGTGCGGCGAATCCGCGCGCACGGCGATGCCGAAGGTCTGGCCCGAGGTGCGGGCCAGGTAGGTCAGGTCCTTCAGCGGGTCGATCTGGACGCTGCCGAGTTGCGAGAAGCGCGTGATCGAGATCGGGATCTGGCCAACCGTGTAGCCGTCCGGCTTCGCGCTGGCCAGCGCTTTCAGCCCCAACATGCCGGAGGCGCCGGTCCTGTTCTCGACGATGACGGTCCGGCCCAGCGACGGAGCCGCGGCGGCGCACAGGGCACGCATCGTCACGTCGGCGGTACCGCCTGCCGGCCAGGGACAGATGAAGGTGATCGGGCGCTCGGGATAGGTCGCGGCGCGCACCAGCGGCCCGATGGCGCTGACGGCCACACCCAAAGCTCCCATGACGATCCGGCGGCGTTGCACGCGCATGGTCTTGTCTCCTTTGTCATCTGTAGTTCGGGAACGCTGCAGATTCTGTTGTGCGGTGACATGACCAACCATTGAAGAACTCGACTGTCTTCATGTCATATTCGTCATGTAGAAGACCCGAAAGAACGCCGTGTCCGACATCGACCGTGTCCTGCGATCCAATCTGAAGCTCAAGCACCTGCAGCTGATCGTTGCGCTCGATGAGTTCCGTCATCTCGGCCGTTCGGCGGAGTTCTTGTCGCTGACGCAGCCGGCTGTCAGCAAGTCGCTGGCGGAGATCGAACGCATGTTCGACCTGGACCTTTTCGTGCGCTCGACCCGCGGCACGGAACCGACCGCCTACGGCCAGAAGGTTGTCCGCTTCGCACGCTCGGTGCTGGCCGACTTCGACCGCACGCGCGAGGACATCGCGACGATCAGCAGCGGTGGCGCCGACCGTATCCGGGTGGGCGCGATGGTGGTTGCGACGCCCGGCTTGCTGGCCGACGCCGTGGTCCAGCTCAAGACGATGTCCCCGCGCACGACTGTCTACATCGAAGAGGGCGACCTTTCCCGGCTCTTGCCTCGGCTGCGCGTGGGTGAACTCGACTGCATCGTGGGTCGCCTCGAGCCCGGGTACGCTGCACCGGACCTCGAGACCGAGGCACTGTATGCCGAGCCGATGAGCGTGATCGTCGCGCCCGACCACCCACTGGCCAGCGCGCGCCGAGTGCGCTGGGCCGATCTGGCGACCCGGCCTTGGGTGGTTCCACCGGCCTGGGCCTCGTCACGGGTGAAGCTGACCCAGCTGTTCTACAAGCACCGCCTCGACCCGCCGACCGATGTGCTCGAATCGGCGTCTTACCTGGTGACGCTCACCTTCCTGCGGCAACGCGGGTGCGTCGCACTCGTCGCCAGGGATGTCGCGCACCACCTCGAGAAGCAACAGCAAGCGCGAACGGTGCGACTTCCGGTGCCCATCGAGCTCCCGCCAGTCGGCATCATCTTGCTGCGGGGTGGGCTGCGTACACCCGCCTGCGAACGACTGCTGGCCCATCTACGCGACGGCGCACGCCGCCGCGGCGGCAGGACTCGCCGCCTGGGTGGCCCTCAGACGTTGGCTGGTTGAAGCCCTGCTTGCCGGCGACCGGCGGATCACGAACCCAGACGCAGCACGACGCCGGCATCTTCTGTCTCTGATCGTGGGCAGCCTGGCCTGCTCCGAGCCGCCCGCTCTGCCCAGGCATCAGTGCGCCTGAACGACGGCAGCACGCGGCGGTCGCGGCAGTCGGCCATCGTCATTCGCGCTCCAGCGCGATCTCGGCGAGGGGCACGCCGCACAGTGCGGCCAGGGCTTCGACCACCAGCGCATGGTCGGCGCGCTGCGGCAAGCCGGAGACCGTGACCGCGCCGATGCACGCGCCGGCCGACGTGAAAATCGGCATGCTACCGCCGTGACTGGCATAGTCGCGGGGCGGCAGTCCCATGCCGGCTTCGAGCGAGGTGTCCTCGAGCGCCAGCGAACGCCCGACCCCGTACGAGCTGTGCGCCAGCAGTTCCACCGTGTTGCGCTTGCGCCGGGCCCAGTCGGCATTGGCCGGCGCGGTGCCGGGCATTGCGCAGAAGAAGACCGTCTCGCGCGCCAGCCGCACTTCGATCGCGACCGCGACGCCGCGCTCCCCGGCGAGCGCCCGCAAACGCGAGCCCAGCTCCCATGCGGTGTCTTCGTTGAAGCTCGCGAAGCGCAAGCGTCGTTCCTGCTCTGCGATGCGAGCGATGTCTTGCTGGAGATTCGTCGTCTGTGTCATGGCTGCTCCAGTCGTGCGCTCTTCTCGGATGCGAACAGCGCATCGACGATGCGCATGCTCCAGCACGCATCGGCCAGCCCGGCTGCGTCCGGGCGCTCGCTGCGCACCGCGTGCGAGAAGGCCTCGGCCTGCAGCTGGTACGGGTCGGCCACTGGCACAGTCACGACGCGCATGCCGGCACGACACGGCAGCCCGCTGGCGTCGATCGCACAGCGCGTCGGCCTATTCTGCGGCGCGTTGAACGGGATCTCGATCTCGATGCGACCTTTGCTGCCGACCCAATCGATCCGTTGAAACGGGGCCGCTTGCGTCGACACCAAAAACGCGAGCTGCCGGCCACCGTCGAAGTCCAGCAGGCCGGTGGTCGCCCAGGGAACTGGCTTTGTCGTCACGTGGTGTTCCCCCTCAGGCTTCGACGCTGCATGCTAACGGCAGGAGCGCTTCATGCATAGCGCGACGAACTCGGGGCCCCGCCGCTGACCGCAAGCGCATGGCGGAGGGTCGGCTGGGCTGGATCAGCTCGCGTGCGACCGGCCAGTCAACCGTCATGCGGCGCTGCGCCGTGCCCATCGCCTCGACGAGTTCCTCGACCAGAAGCCCAGAGCCACCGCAGCGATTCTCAGCACGTGGACCTGCGCCCCAGCGAACTGGGCGAGCATGCGGCCGCGGTGCTCGCGCGCATCGAGAAGCCCCATCGAGCTCGCCAGCTTTACCTGGCGGAACCGAAGCTCTTGCGGCGGCAATCGGGATGACGCCGGAGGGTGACCTGGCTCCAGTTTTGAACTGCACTGCAACATCGAGGAGAGGTTCAGACTCGTTCTCCAACACAATGCGGTGACTGCGAAACCGCGCCAACGCCAACTCCAACCGTGAAGATCACCCGCCTCACCACCTACCGCGTCGCCCCGCGCTGGATGTTCCTGAAAATCGAGACCGATGAAGGCATCACCGGTTGGGGCGAGCCGGTGCTCGAAGGGCGGGCGCGCACCGTCGAAGCCGCCGTGCAGGAATTCGCGACGACCCTGGTCGGCAAGGACCCGCGGCGCATCAACGACCTGTGGCAGACGATGTACCGCAGCCACTTCTACCGTGGCGGCGCGATCCTGATGAGCGCGATCGCCGGCATCGACCAGGCGCTGTGGGACATCAAGGGCAAGGCGCTGGGTGTGCCGGTCTACGAACTGCTCGGCGGCAAGGTGCGCGACAAGATGAAGGTCTACAGCTGGGTTGGCGGCGACCGGCCGCAAGACATCGTCGAAGACATGCAGCGTCTGATGGAAGGCGGCTTCGACACCTTCAAGCTCAACGGCACCGAAGAGATGACGATGCTCGACTCGCCGCGTGCGGTCGACGCCGCCATCGCCAAGATCGCCGGTGTGCGCGATGCGCTTGGCACCCAGGTGAGTTTCGGGCTCGACTTCCATGGCCGCGTTTCGGTGCCGATGGCCAAGCGCTTGCTGAAGGAGCTCGAGCCATTGCGGCCGCTGTTCGTCGAGGAGCCAGTGCTCGCCGAACAGGCTGAGCACTACCCGCGTTTGGCCGCTGCCACGTCGATCCCCTTGGCGGCGGGCGAACGCATGTACTCGCGCTTCGAGTTCAAGCGCGTGCTGCTGGATGGGGGCATCGCGATCCTGCAGCCCGACCTGTCGCATGCGGGTGGCATCACCGAGTGCCACAAGATCGCCGCGATGGCCGAAGCCTATGACGTCGCCTTCGCGCCGCACTGCCCGCTCGGGCCGGTGGCGCTCGCCGCCTGCCTCCAGGTCGACTTCGTCGCGTACAACGCCATGCTGCAGGAGCAGAGCATGGGCATCCACTACAACCGCGGTGCCGAGTTGCTCGACTACGTGATCAACAAGGACGACTTCCGCATCGAGGGCGGCTACATGAACGCCCCGCCCGGCCCAGGCCTCGGCGTGGAGATCGACGAAGAGCGCGTCGTCCACGCCAGCCTCAACCCACCCGACTGGCACAACCCGGTCTGGCGCCATGCCGATGGCAGCGTCGCCGAATGGTGAGGCGCTGAGCGGCGGCTTGTCGCGCCGAACCGGCCGGGCAAGCGTCGGCGCGCTTCAGCCGGTCTCGAAGTCGCCGACGCTGCAGTCGAGGCTCGCCGGGTCGATCTCACGCTCGAGGACATCGAACATGCTGTCGACGAACTCGACCAGTTCGTCGGACGCTGCGAGCGCAGCCTCGACACGGCGGTTGGTGACGGCGTCGAGCAGCGCGAGGTGAACATCGACCGTCTTCAGCAGGCTGGTCGGAACGGGGGTTTGCGTGTGATAGAGCCAGCCGATGCGCCGAAAGATGGTGTGCAAAGGCCTCAGCGTGTTCTCGACGAAGGGTTCGGCGGCCGCCGCGAGAAAGAGTTCGTCGATGCGGTGGTCGAAGACGTTGAACGACTCGATCGCAATCTGCTCGCGGTTCTCGCGCAGATGCCGCTTGATGTGGAGCATCTGGTTCCGATGTGATGCCGTCGAGTGCTCGATGGCAAGCCGAATGACGAAGCGCTCCATGTCACGCCTCAGTTGAAGCAGCGTGCGCTCTCGGGTCAGATCGATCGGTGCGATCTGCAAGCCGCGCCGCGGATGAACATGCACCAGCGTATCGGCCGCCAGGCGATTGACGGCCTGGTGTACGGGTGTGCGACCGAAGTTCACGATGTTCTGCAGTTCCTGCAGCGCGAGGTATCGACCCGGCTGCAACTCGCAGCTCACCAGCCGCTGCTCGATCGCTTCGTAGGCCAGCTCGAACTGATTCATCGGATTGCGGCCACGCGCGGCCATCGTCTGCCGTTCGGACGCGGCAAGACTGCTGACCTCGATCAACTGCGGACGCTTGGATGCCTTCTTCGTCAACGTGGTCCTCCGAGACGGCCGTACGGTTGCTGATATTTTAGCGCCGATTTCAGAGCAGCGGTGGCATTGTCGAAGCCGGCGTGGCCACGCCCAATGCTCGATAAAACCTCGAGGACAAGAGAACCAAGTGCCAGGGAAAGTACCGATGAGATTTGTGATATATCACCATATTCTTCAATCATCCAGCCACTTCTCGAGAGACCGGCATGCGCCATCCGTTGTTCGATCTTTCCGGCCGTACCGCGTTGATCACCGGCTCCAGCCGTGGCCTGGGTCGCGCGATGGCAGAGGGCCTCGCGTCAGCGGGTGCGGCCGTGGTGATCAATGGCACCGATGCAAGCCGCGTCGAGGCGGCGGTCGCAGAGCTGCGCGGTGCCGGCCACCAGGCCGATGGCGCGGTCTTCGACATCACCGACGAAGCGGGAATTGCCGCCGCATTCGATGACTTCGATCGCCACGGTGTCGCGATCGACATCCTGATCAACAACGCCGGCGTACAGCACCGCAAACCGATGCTGGAACTGGAACTGAAGGACTGGCAGCGCGTCATCGACACCAACCTCACCGGCGCCTTCCTGGTCGGCAAGCAGGCCGCGAAGCGCATGGTGCAAAGAGGCCGTGGCGGCAAGATCATCAACATCGGTTCGCTGACCAGCGAAGCGGCTCGCGCAACCGTTGCGCCCTACACCGTGGCCAAAGGCGGGATCAAGATGCTGTCGCGCGCGATGGCCGCCGAATGGGCGCAGCACAACATCCAGGCCAACTCGATCGGCCCCGGCTACATCCTCACCGACATGAACACGGCGCTGGTCAACGACCCGAAGTTCGATGCCTGGGTCAAGAGCAGCAACCCGGCACAGCGCTGGGGCAAGCCCGAAGAGCTGGTGGGCACCGCCGTCTACCTGGCCTCATCCGCCTCCGACTACGTCAATGGCCAGATCATCTATGTCGATGGCGGCTGGCTGGCCGTGCTCTGAGGCCACCGCGAGGGGAGCCAAGACATGGAAACGAGCGCTTCGATCCTGCACAGCGTGGATCCACTGGAAGCGGACCTCGCGGCCCGACTCCACGCTGCCGAAGGCGGCGACGACGCGCGCGCGGCAGATCAACACCCGCTCGTCCGCTGGGCAGACAAGACGCTGGACGCCACCGTCGGAACGGCGGTGCTCGCCGAGCTGATCATCCTGTTCGCCAACGTCATCACGCGAACCTTCTTCGACTTCACGATCCTGTGGGCCAACGAGTTCGGCCACCTGGTCTTGACGGTGATCGCGTTCGTCGGCGGCGCCCTCGCCTACCACCGGAACGAACACATCGCGGTGCACGCCGTGATCGACCGACTGCCCAAGCGCTGGCGGCCCGCACTGGACTCCTTCGTCGACTGGATCGTGCTGATCGGCTCCGCGTACATGGCCTATGTGTCGGCCGAGGTCGTGCAATCGCGCGCCGACGAGTTGTCGACGGTGCTGGAGATCTCGATGCAGTGGTTCGTGCTGCCGCTGACGCTCGGGCTGGTCCTGATGGCGTTCTTCGCCGGCTACCGGCTGTTGCAGCGCGCCAAGCTGGCCGTGATCGCATCGGGCCTGGCGTTCGCGCTTGTTCTGGGCACGCTGATTGCGATCAACAGCGTCTGGGGGCCATTCGAAGACACCACGTTCACCACCTGGCTGAGCGTCGTCTTCTTCGCGATCTTCATGGCGATCGGCTTGCCGGTCGGCTTCGTGCTCGCCGTTGTCGCGACCATGTTCATCTACTTCTCCGGCACCGGGCACATGATCGCCATCCCCTCGACGATGCAGTCGGGGGTGTCGAACTTCGTGCTGCTCGCGATCCCCTTCTTCATGATGGCCGGATTCGTGATGACCGAAGGCGGGCTGAGCAGTCGGCTGTCCGACTTCGTCGTCGCCCTGGTCGGCCGGGTGCGCGGCGGTCTGTACCAGGTGATCATCGTCAGCATGTACATCTTCTCCGGCATATCGGGGTCCAAGGCCGCCGATGTCGCGGCGGTGGGCAGCTCGCTGAAGAAGATGATCCGCGACAACGGCTACGACGAGCCGGAGTTCGCCGCAATCCTGTCGGCCGGCGCCGTGATGGGTGAAACCATTCCACCCAGCCTGCCGATGCTGGTGCTGGGTTCGATCACGACGATCTCGATGGGCGCGATGTTCATGGCCGGCCTGCTGCCCGCCCTCGTGCTCGCGCTGTGCCTGATGGCCGCGATCTACGTGCGTGCCCGGATCGCGAACAAATACCCGGGCATCAAGACGCCGCTGTCGGTCCTGCGCAAACGAACTGTCATCGCGGCGCCGGCGCTGCTGGTGCCCTTGCTGCTGGTGCTGGGCATCGTGACCGGGCTGGCCACCCCGACGGAGATCTCGTCCGTCGCGGTGATCTATGGGCTGATCCTGTCGGCCGTGCTGTACCGCGAGCTGACGCTGAAGAAGTTCTGGAGCACCGTGAGCGACACCGTGGTCAAGGGCGGCATGATCCTGTTCATCACCAGCACGGCCAGTTCGTTTGCCTACACGCTGACCTCGGCGGGCATACCGACCAAGATCGCCGAATTGATGATCGAGCTTGCCGGCCGCACCGACTGGGTGTTCATGCTGGCGAGCTTGATCATTCTCATTGTCATGGGCGCGCTGCTCGAGGGCTTGCCAGCGCTGCTTGTCTTCGCGCCGATCCTGATGCCGCTGGCGCCGAAGTTCGGTGTCTCGCCGATCCAATACGGCATCGTGCTGTTGATCTCGATGGGCATCGGCTGCTTCGCACCCATCATCGGCGTGGGCATGTACATCTCGTGCTCGGTCACCGACACCAAGGTCGAGGCCGCGTCGCGCGCAATGGTGCCCTACGCGATCCTGCTGCTGGTGGGGCTGCTGCTGGTCGCGTTCATCCCATGGTTCAGCCTGGTGCTGCCGCGACTGTTCAATTTCATCTGATCCCCCAGACCGCCCTTCCCTGGCTCCCAAAGGACCCCTCTATGAAGACGTTGACTCACGTGTTCGCCTGCCTGGCCACGGCCGCCTTCTGTGGCGGCACGCTGGCCGCAGACCAGAAGTTCACGTTCAACCTGAGCCATCAGATGGCTGCTGATCACACGCTGAACCTGGTCGCGCTGAAGTTCTCCGAGCTGGTGAAGGAGAAGACCAAGGGCAATGTCACCATCAAGATCTTCCCGTCCGGCGCGCTCGGTGCCGAGAAGGACAACGCCGCTGGCCTGCGCTCCGGCATGCTCGACATGGGCATCGTCGCGGTCGAGCAATACCCGTCGTTCGTGCCCGAATCGGCCGTCCTGGTGCTGCCCTATCTGTACAAGGACTACGACCACCTCGACAAGGTGCTGAACAGCGATGTGGCCAGCGACATCCAGAAGATGATCCTGGACAAGACCAACATCCGGGTGCTGACCTTCATGCCGATGGCCTTTCGGCAGATGTTCACCGTCGACAAGGAGATCAAGTCGGCGGCCGATCTCAAGGGTCTGAAGATGCGCGTTCCCGAGTCGCCCATCTACGTCGCCGCGTTCAAGCAATTCGGCGCGGTGCCCACGCCGCTGGCCTGGGGCGAAGTCTATGCATCGTTGCAGACCGGGGTCGCGAAGGGCGTCGAAAACACCCCCGAGGCGGTGCTGACCGCCTCGCTGCAGGAAGTCACCAAGTACATGAACGTGACGAACCACCTCGAAGGGCCGACCACGATCTCGATGTCCGAGAAGGCCTTCAAGAAGCTGCCGGCGGAGTATCAAAGCGCGGTGCTTGCCGCCGCGGCCGAGGCGGAGAAGTTCGACCTTCAGCTCACCGTGTCGCGCGACAAGGACGCGCGGGAAAAGCTCAAGAGCAAGTTGACGGTCGTCCAGCCCGACATCCAGTCGTTCCGCGGTGCGGTCCACTATGACCAGATCGAGCTGGTCAGCAGCGAGAAGGGCAAGGAACTCGTCAAACGGCTGCAAGCCATTCACTGAGCGGAATCGCTGCAACACCCAACCCCCGAGCCTCACGTCAATCCATGGCCACCATCATCACCGACGTCAAAGTCATCCTGACCGCGCCCGAGGGCATCAACCTCGTCGTGGTCAGGGTCGAAACCAACCAGCCCGGGCTGTACGGGCTGGGTTGCGCGACCTTTGCGTACCGGCATCTGGCCGTGAAGTGCCTGATCGAGGAATACCTGAGGCCGCTGCTGATCGGCCGCGATGCGCAGGCCATCGAAGAGCTGTGGCAGCTGATGCACCAGAACGCCTATTGGCGCAACGGCCCGATCGAGAACAACGCGATCTCAGGCGTCGACATGGCGCTGTGGGACATCAAGGGCAAGCTGGCCGACATGCCCTTGTTCCAGCTGTTCGGCGGCAAGTGCCGCGAGGGCGTGCCGATCTACCGCCATGCCGATGGTCGCGACGTGGCCGAGCTGTGCGACAACATCCAGAAGTACCGCGACCAAGGCATCACCCACGTTCGATGCCAGACCGGCGGCTACGGCGGCGGCAGCTATCGCAAGGCGCCAGCCACCGCGCCGATGGGCGCGTTGGATGGCGTCTACCTCGACAGCAAAAAGTACATGCGCGACACGCTGACGATGTTCGACGAGATCCGCAGCAAGGTCGGCTTCGACGTCGCCTTGTGCCACGACGTGCACGAGCGCCTGAAGCCGATCGAGGCGATCAAGTTCGCCTGCGAGCTCGAACCCTTCGACCTGTTCTTCCTTGAGGATGCGATCCCGCTCGAGGAGGGAGAGTGGTTGCGGCAGCTGCGCGCGAAGACCAGCACGCCCTTGGCCCAGGGCGAACTGTTCAACCACCCCTTCGAATGGCGCACCTTGATCGCGGATCGGCTGATCGACTACATCCGCGTGCACCTGAGCCAGATCGGCGGCATCACGCCGGGACGCAAGCTGCAGATCTTCGCCGAGCAATTCGGCGTCAGGACGGCCTGGCACGGCCCGGGCGACATGTCGCCGCTGGCCCACGCGGCCAACATCCACATCGACCTTGCGGCACGCAACTTCGGCGTGCAGGAGTGGTCGGGCACCGAGCCGCCCAACTTCGTGATCCAGGCGTTGAAGGGCCCCAAGGAAGCACTGCTCGATGTGTTCCCCGGCATGCCCGAGTTCCGAAGCGGCTACGTGTATGCCAACGAGAAACCGGGACTGGGCGTCGACATCGACGAGGCCGAGGCCGCCAAGTATCCCTGCGAAAACACCGTCACGACCTGGACCCAGACCCGGTTGGTCGACGGCACGCTGCAGACGCCTTGAGCTGACGCCAAAGCAGATGGCTCGAGAGTGAGAAAACGGGAACTACGATGAGAATGCGATGCATGTGTCTGGTCCTCCATGCCTCGGAGGACCTGCGGCTCGATGAGCAGGATGCCGGCGAGATCGGCCCGGGTCAGGTGCTCGTGAAGGTCGGGATGGGCGGCATCTGCGGCTCTGACCTGCACTACTTCCGGCACGGCGGCTTCGGCAAGATCCGCATCCAGGAGCCGATGGTGCTGGGACACGAAGTCGCCGGCACGGTCTCGGCCGTCGCACCCGACGTCACCGCCATCCGCATCGGCGACCGCGTCGCGGTCAATCCGAGCCGGCCGTGCGGCCTCTGCAAGTTCTGCCTCGAGGGGCTGCCGAATCAGTGCCTGGACATGCGCTACTACGGCAGCGCGATGCGCATGCCGCACAACCAGGGCGCGTTCCGCAACATGCTGGTTTGCAACGCCAACCAGTGCCACCGGGTCGCCGACGGCGTGCCGATGGCGCAGGCCGCGGTGGCCGAACCGTTCTCGGTCGCGCTGCACGCGGTCGGCCGCGCCGGGCCGTTGATCGGCAAGCGCGTGCTGGTGTCGGGCTGCGGGCCGATCGGCGTGCTGGCGGTCGCCGCGGCGCGCGTGCACGGCGCAGCGGAGATCGTCGCCACCGACGTCGTCGACGAGCCACTGGTGATCGCCCGCAAGATGGGCGCCGATCACACCATCAACGCGGCGACCGACAAGGATTGGGTCGCGCGCAACAGCGCCGACAAGGGCAGCTTCGACGTGATGTTCGAATGTTCGGGCAACGAGCGCGCGATGCGCGACGGCCTGGAGGTGATGCGCCCGCGCGGCGTCGTGGTCCAGCTCGGCATGGGCGGCGACGTGAGCCTGCCGCAGACCACCATCGTCACGAAGGAGCTCACGGTCTGCGGCTCGTTCCGCTTCCATGCGGAGTTCGCGCTGGCGATCAAGCTCATCAACGATCGCCGGGTCGACCTGTCGCCCGTCATCACGAATTCGTTCCCGATGAAGCAGGCCGTCGAGGCTTTCGAAATGGCCGGCGATCGCAGGCGCGCCATGAAGGTGCTGATCGACTTCGAAACGGCCGAGTGAGACGGCGGCCCCCCCCAACGCATCCTCATCAACAACACAATTCAGGAGACCGACCATGACTTCAGCCGCTACCCGACGCATTGCTTTGAAAGCAGGCTTCACTGCAAGCATTGCCGCTGCCGTTCTACTGCTAAACATTTCAGACGCTGTTGGTGCCCCTGCGGCGAAGCTGCGCTTGGCCTCGGCACTCCCGGCCGATCAGAATTCTTCGTTCTTCGTCTGGTATGAGCGCTTTCAGGCCAACCTCAATGCCGCGACCAACAGCGCCATCGAGATCACCTATTTCGGCAACGGCATGCTCGGCAAGGAGGCCGACGCCGCCCAGCAGGTGCGCCTCGGCGGTGTGGACATGATGATTTCGGGCACGTCGATCTGGGCCACGCTCGCGCCCGAGATCGGCGTCCTCGATCTCGGCTATCTGTTCCGAAGCTATGACCATGTGGGTCGTGCGCTCGACGGCAAGGCCGGCGAATTGCTCGCAGACGGTCTGCAGAAGAAGGCCAACGTCAAGATCCTCGGGTACGGCTACAGCTTTGGCGCGCGCAACGTCTACAGCAAGAAGCCCATCAAGGTGCCGACCGATCTGCAGGGCGTGAAGATTCGGGTGCTGCCGACCCCGAACTTCATCGCCACCTTCAAGGCGATGGGCGCGACGGCGGTACCGATGCCATTCGGCGAAGTCTATTCAGGGCTGCAGATGGGCGTGATCGAGGGTCTCGAACAAGACGCCGCCAACGTGCTGGACGCGAAGTTCTACGAAGTCGCCAAGTACTGCACGCTGACCCAGCACGTCTTCGCGCCGCTCGTGATGGTCATGAACCCGGCGAGCTTCGACAAGATCCCGGCCCAATACAAGCCGGCGGTTCTCAAGGCCGCCGCGGAAGCGACGGACTTCGAACGCAAGCGTGCGATCGAAGCGGAGACCAGGGCCTTCGACGAACTCAAGAAGCGGGGTGTGACGGTCAGCGAGATCGATCGCGACTACTTCCGCAACGCGGTCAAGCCAGTCTGGACGGACTTCATCAAGCGTTACCCGGACATGCAGGTCGTGATCGATGCCGCCGAGGCGGCCAAGAAGTAGGACGCAGCAGCCCATCGAGGCGCCGGATTGACCCACAGGAGACTTCATGACGACCCAAGCGATGGTGGAACCTGTCGACGAATCCTTGTCCCTGCACGAAGAGGAGGTTGCCTCGGCGGAAGCGCCGAAGCAGGTTCCGTTGCTGAGCGTTCTCAATCGGGGCCTGGTCAAGGCGACCGCCGCGGCCAGTGCCGTCGCGCTGTTGGTCAACGTGCTCGTCGTGTTCGCCTCGATCTTCTGGCGCTACGCACTTCATGAGCCGCTGGACTGGACCGAGGAAGTCGCCAGTGCGCTGATGGTGGCCATCGTCTTCCTGGGCGCCGCGACGTGCATGAGTCACCGCCGTCATATCGGCGTCGATCTGTTCTTGACCTGGCTGCCCGATCGGGCCAGGCCCTATGTCGCGCACGGCAGCCGCTGGGTGCTGTTTCTGGTGTCGCTGGGTTTGACGGTATCGGGCATCGATCTCGTCAAGGCGTCGTTGGTGCAAACCACCTCCACCGGGTTGCCCCAACTCATCTACACCATACCGGTGCTGTGCGGTGCGGTGGTGATGACGACGGTCGCCCTGGAGCATGCGCTCCAAGCGTCGGTGAGGCATGTGACCTTGAGCCTGCTCGGCATCGGTGCGCTGGCGCTGATCGGATGGCTCGTTTTCAAATCGGTGCCTGAAGGCGTGTCGGGCTCCGGGATCCTGATGTTGGCTTGCTTCGTGCTGGGCATCGTCGGCGGTGTTCCGATTGCCTTCACGCTGGGCATCTCGGCAATGTCGTTCTTCGCCTCGAACCCCAACCTGCCTTTCGTCTTCTTCGCCCAGCAGGTCTCCGCGGGCGTGGACCACTTCGTTCTCCTGGCCGTGCCCTTCTTTCTGCTCGCGGGTTCGGCGATGGAGGTCAACGGCATGTCCACACGCCTGGTCGAATTGATCGTGCGTTGCATGGGCCGGTTTCGCGGCGGCCTGAACATGACCATCGTCCTGGCCATCGCCTTCTTCTCGGGCATCTCCGGCTCGAAGATGGCAGACATCGCCGCAGTCGGCGGCGTGTTGATGCCGGCCGTTCGCCGTTCGCGTCAAAGCAGCAAGGAAGCCGCGGGCCTGTTTGCCGCGTCTGCGGTCATGGCCGAGACGATTCCTCCCTGCGTGAACATGATCATCATGGGGTTCGTCGCCAATCTGTCGATCGGCGCCCTGTTTGTCGCTGGCATCGTCCCGGCGGCGTGTTTGGCCGTGCTGCTGATCATCGCCAGCATCGTGTTCGGCAAGAGGATCGACGTGGGGCTGGCCTACCCGGTTCGCTTGCCGAACAAGCAGTTGATCCTGGGCGCCGGGGTGGGCCTCGTGATGATCCTGATGATCGGGCGCGGCGTGATGGCCGGGGTTGCCACGGCGACCGAGATTTCCGCATTCGCAGTGATCTACGCGATCGTGGTGGGGCGATTGACGTTCAAGGAGTTGACGTTGAAGGCGACCGTGCGCTTGTTTGTCGACACCGCGACGATGTCGGGCATGCTGCTGTTCATCATCGCCGCCGCAACGAGCTTGTCGTACGCGCTGACCCTGGAGACCATTCCGCAACAGATCGCGGCGTCATTGGTGGGCGTGGCACACAGTCACGGCGCGGCGATCTTCCTCGTTCTGTCGATCGTCATCGTCGTCATCTTCGGCGCGGTTCTGGAAGGCGCTCCGGCGTTGATCATCTTTGCGCCGATTCTGGTTCCGATTGCGGTCCAAATCGGCTTCAACCCATTGCACTACGCGACCGTTCTCATCCTGGCCATGGGATTGGGATTGTTTTCTCCGCCAGTAGGGCTGGGCCTGTATGCCACCTGCTCGATATGCGGCGTGTCGATGAAGGAAGTGATTCGTCCCATGTTCAAGTATTGGGTGATCGTGGCCTTAGGGCTCTTGCTTGTGGCATTCGTCCCATTCCTGACCGTTTGGCTGCCCACGCACATGGGGTACAACAACTGATCGACGCAACCAAGGCGCTCTCGATCCTTCCACGCGTTGCTTGTCGGTATTGTTGTCCTGAGCAGTGAATGGTCGACGAGACCGTCGAGGTCGCGTCGACCATGAGAACACGAAGGCGAGCGGTTCGACAGGCTGTGCACAGCTGAGGCAGAGAACTGCCCCACCGGGATGGTCGCTGCTGGTTTTCATTGTGCGTGGCGGCTGCCTTGAGCCGCTGCCGCCGGCGGATTCAACGGGTCAACGCAACAGATTCCCTGAACATCTCAGCGGGCGTCTGGAAACCGAGCGTCTTGCGATGGTCGCCTAAACGACCTCGACGTCCCGATCAACTACGGTCGATCCACACAATTTGGAGCTGATTTCGCCGCGAAAGCACGGCCAGAGGTCACCATAGAAAGTGGCAAGTTCTTGCCAACTGTCACCACCTCCATCCGCCGATGGCAAGGTAGCATGACGTCTACAACACGTTAGCAACTGTGTTGCGAGTCAAGCCCCGGCGACCACTCGGAGTGGTGTTTGAGCATGGCGTTCATGATGATCAACAGCTTTCGCATGCATGCCGTCAGCGCGACCTTGGCCGGCTTGCCCTGG
>Ga0307509_10002464_pt1 | contig 29928 bp, 29 predicted proteins | sample 10_EM_MG_FD_202245 | JGI IMG/M metagenome (GOLD analysis project Ga0307509, IMG submission 202245) | Populus trichocarpa ectomycorrhiza microbial communities from riparian zone in the Pacific Northwest, United States - 10_EM | ecosystem: Host-associated > Plants > Roots > Unclassified | place...
CGAACACAGGGGTGATCCTAGAGCCTGAATTTTGTATGGTAAATCACTCGTGCTTATCTAAGTCACATACAAAATTTAGACTCCAGGATCCCCCCTATGTTCGGGTTCTTCATGCCGGGGACTTGTATAAGTTGGTTCATTTGTTCCGAGCAAGGGAGTGTTTTAAGTTTATTTTTTTACTTGGGTTTTTTAGGCCATGCTTCAGGATGCTTGCCGGGATTTTCCTGCAGTCCACGAATAAGAGCTTGGCAAAGGAATGTCAGTTAGAGTACATAGGCCGGGGAACCCTGGACTTGTCCTGACGAGCTTTCTTGGGCAAATTTCCAATGTACTTGTGTACAAGTACTGGTAGAAAGGTTTGCTTGATTAGTAGAAACCGAATTCCACGGCACCATTGGAGAAATGTTAGCAAATGGCGCCCGAATAGAAAGCGAGTAGTCATTTTCAAAAAGTGCAAGACCGAGAACAGTATTTTTCCCATGTTCGAATATTGCACTGGTACCACAACCTGTGCTGTAAGGTACTGTACAGTACTTGCGCATTGCAAAAGTTTTCGGAATTGTGGAGACATGGCTCGGTACATTTTATTAGGTGGCGATATCTAGGTTAGCACCAAGCCAAAGTCCACATTTCCAGAAACTTTCGCAATGCGCAAGTACTAGCTCTCGCCCATTTCACCCTTCCGTGACACAAAGATCTCTCCGACTCCAACTTCAGCCTTAAGAGCAGATCACGAGTGCTTTCCCCAGAACATAGTAATAGCCTCTGACGGCGGCTACTTATCAAAAGCACACCTTGAGAGCGCCACAAAGTACTGCACAATACCCATCTCTTTTTCCTATTTAGGACAAGGTATCGAAAATTATTATTTGCTGTTCTATTTTTTATTTTCCTTTCCGTATCATGCCTTACTTCAGACTGCCTTCCTCTATTGAGAGGGGATGATAGTTCTGTCCACCTTGGGCTGTGCCTGGTGTTGTGGCAGGAGAGTACAATTGGCTCTAAGGTCTCTTGGGTCACTCAGAGGGCAGTGTATAGTGAAGAAAAAAACTGTGCAGAAGTACGGTAGTTGAGGGTCTGCCTGGCTTTTTTCCCATCATGAAAGAAGAGCCCAAGTTGAGCCTTCGTACTTGCACAGTTACACTAATCAAATTTTGGCCAGTAAAAGCCGGAGTCGCCTCACACCTTCAAGACTGGAGAACGCCTTGCACCTGGTGATTTTATGCAGAGAATGTGGCAATGTATAAACTCGGGAAGATCCTTCGTATGCACCTTTCCCCCTCCCTCCGTGGGCTGGGCGCTTGGCTAAGTTCGGTGGAAATGTCTCTGTCTTACCGTCCTAGTGCATTGCTCCTCATTCCAACGCGAAGTCACGGGGAGACCCATTCCAACCTCTGCTGAAAACACCCGATCCCCCTTCTAAGAAAGGGGGGGGGGAGGAAGAAGAAAGGAAAAACACCGCCGCGGTACTATTCCATCACAGATAGTCTATTCAAACAGCACAAAAGCCGTGACCGAAATGAAAGCGTGCGGAAGTGAAAAGGTCAAGAGAAAAAAAAAAGACCTCGGTGAGAAGGCCCTCCATTTTTGTTGGCCAACCACAGCCCTCCCACTCATACGATATTAGCCGAGCCATTACCGCAGGCAAGTCCAGATCAAGCAACTTGCCCGAAGATAAGCTCCTCCTCTCCGACCTTACACTTTGGACGTCGAATTGTGCTACTTTCGTCACATTCTGACCTTCGGACCAGTGGGGATTGGATTGGGTCCAATGCTGATTGGTGATTGAACGAAGGAAAAGTGGAACCAGAGCCGCGCAAGGTGCCGGTGAGATGAATGTTACAGTAAATGCAGGGTAGGAATGTAGGGAGTGTAGGTAGGCATTGAAGGCAGATCTAAAGCGGCAGTGTAGCCTGCTGTAAGCAATCATCAAGTTGTAAATTTTGGTCCGTATTTGCATGCAGGGGAACGATCGATCCCATCAGTCAACCCCATCTGTTGCATGTGGGCCATGTGAGATGTTTGAATTTAGACAGAGCGAATTAACAATTTTGGCTGAGTAAGGCGTCACTTGCGGGTAGCGCTCTGGGAGGGGGAGGTAAGGACGTGGTGGAAAGAAGGGAGGACCCTGTCAAGGTATAGTATCTATTTACTAGCATCCAACGAGCTACCGGTACCGTAAATATATCTATCATACATCATACCCTCTAGGTCTCCCAGGTCGGCCTTGCGCATCAGTATATAACCATACCAGTGCCTCCAATTTCTATTACCCTTCCCCCCCTCCTTTCCTTTCCCCCTCCTTCTCACTCCATCTCCCGGTCACAGCATCGGTCCGAATATATTATCGTACGCCATTGTTCACCAAGAGGCCATGTCCAACACGCGAGAAGACGAAACCCCCCCCGCGCACGTGTTCGGCAAAAAGGAAGGAGAGGGTTCTGACCTCGAACATAACAAGTCTGATGAACAGGTACCTTATACCGGTCTAGTGGACGAGAAGGAATTTGGACACGTGAGGAGAGGCCTGAAGGCTAGACATGTTCAATTCATCGCTATTGGGGGTATCATTGGGACGGGGTTATTTGTCGGGTCTGGTGCAGCACTGGTTAGGGCTGGGCCTTTGAGCATTCTTTTGGCTTATAGTATAGTTGGAACTGTTGTATATTCTTTAATGTTGGCTATTGGAGAGGTGGGTTCTCTTTTCTTTCCTGAGATTAATTTCGGACTCTATTTCTTGATCAAAGGGACCGAGCTAATTCAATGTAGATGACCACATGGCTTCCCATTCCTGGTGGCTTGACAGTTTATGCACACCGGTACACAGGCTTCTTTCAATACCTCAGACGAACTACCTGAAGAGTTTTACTGACTGTGAACAACTAGTTACCTAGGCCCCTCATGGGGGTTCGCTATGGGTTGGAATTATTGCTTCGGAGCAGCTATGACAGTTTGCGCCGAAGTATCCGCTGCACTGTTACTGATAGAATACTGGACCGAGGATGTAAGTACAGTGTGAAAACCCATCAATAACCTCAGCCGCTGCTAACACATCAGAAGGTAAACAAAGCTGTATGGATTGTCATAATTCTAGTTGTAATATTCCTGCTCAACATCTTTGGTACCTTAGCACGCCATCCGAAGCAAAAGTGTTACTCGGATAACATAGCTAACAATAACTAGTCGTCGAGGGGTATGGAGAGGCCGAATTCATCTTCGCAAGTATCAAGATAATAACGATAATTGGCCTCTTATTCTTGGCGGTAATCCTTTTCTTCGGTGGTGGACCAAGCAAGGATCGCATCGGCTTCAGATACTGGTGAGCTTTCCTGGGGACTTTGCGCAACTAGGCCTCGAGGGTTGGATGGAGGGTTAGGAGATGCCCAGCCTCTGCTATCGTTTAATTACCTGAACGTTAAAGAGCGATCCTGCTCTCTGGAAGACACCCTTCGAACTGGTTGCGCAAGGCTCAGCTATCTGAAATATTTACTGAGTAATCATTATAGTGTCTATGCTAACACTATTTAGGAATAACCCCGGCGCCATGAGGGCCTATCTCGTCCCTGGTAACACAGGCAGATTTTTAGGTTTCTTGAAGTCTTTCGTGAACGCGTTAGTTGAACCTTTCTTTTTTTTTGGCTTTTTTTAAAAAAATAAAATAATCGCTATATATAGCCCGGAGTGAGATAAGAGAATTGTTCGGGTGTAACTGACGTGCTTGGAATAGTTGTTTCGCATTTGGTGGATCAGAGGTTATTTGCGTCGCTGCGAGCGAGACTTTGAACCCTAGGAGAAACATTCCGAAGGCTGTCCGCCGTACTTTCTGGCGTGTGTTGATTTTCTACGTCTTTGGTGTTCTAGCTATTGGTGTCCTGGTATGATTTCTACTGAAATTCCCCTTTTTTGAAAAGAGTGACTAGTAATTGTCAAAAAGGTCCCATACAACGACAAAGGGCTAACCACCGCTCTCGACAATGGTGCTACCGGCGCCGCAGCTTCCCCATGGGTAGCTGCCATCGTCAACGCTGGAATTGGTACGTTGTGCTTGTTGTTTCCTTTCTGATAAAAGGGTTCTCTCCCCTCGACTCACATTTATGGAATTAAACAGATGCCCTCCCGAGTATCATTAATGCGGTCATCTTAACGTCCGCCTGGTCCTGCGGTAACAGTTTCATGTATGCAGCCTCCCGCAACCTTTACGCCCTCGCCATCACCGGTCATGCGCCCAAGATCTTTGCCAAATGTAGCAAGAGGGGTATCCCGTACTTCGCTGTTATAGCTGTTTTCTCAGCCACCATGCTTTCGTTCTTGCTGATGTCCGAGGAGTCTGCTGTTGTAGGTGTTCCACCTTAATCTCCCGCAGAGGGGGGGGGGGACGGGAAGGAAGAAGGTTAACTAACTTGATTTGTTAGGTCTTTGAATGGTTCATCAACATCACCACCGTGTCTAGTTTGTTCAATTGGTTGACCTTGTTCCTCGCTACCATCCGCTTCCGAAAGGGATATCTCGCGCAAGGGGTGACTCGCACAGATCTGCCGTTCCGATCGCCTTTGATGCCGTATGCTGCGTACTACGGGTGCGGAATGGTGGCTTTCTTCATCCCCATCAGCGGCTTTGACGTTTTCTTCCCGGAGAAGTGGTCTGTTAAGACTTTTTTCGCGAACGTAGTGTCCCCCCTCCTAGCGGCGTGATTTTACTAGCGGCTTACGTTTCTGTTTTTATTTTCGGTAGTACGCTGGCATTCTCCTATTCGGGGTCCCCTTCATTTTTCACAAGATCTGGAAAAAGGATAGTCTTACACCTCCGGCAACAATGGATATCTGGACTGGTAAGGAGGAAGTCGATATCTACGAACGGGAAAATCCTCCTCCAGAGCCGAAAAATACGTATGATCCACATCGACTCTTTTTTTTCTCTAAAAAAAAACGAAGAACGCCTAGCTAACAAGTTCCGCAGTTGGGAGAAGATCTGGTTTGCCGTCGCATAGTTTTATGCAGTGCTCTACTTTTGGACGTGGAATTTGTGTTCTGTTTGGGAAGATAGGGAACCAGATGTACATGTTATTATTACCGCTATTTTTCTGATAAATATCGTTAAAAACTGAGCAGCCCTGAGTAGCCTTTACTCAAGCAGCTCTTGTGAACTTGAAGTCGAGGTGAAATTAGACACTAAAAACGCTCCCAGTATTTACGTCCCAGAACCCCAGGAAAAACAGCAATACATTGAAGTTTGTAAGTCAAAGCCTCTATAGGGCTGCGAAATACAAGCACCAGTGCTAAAGCAGCATGAGAGTCTAGTGAGTAAAGAAGTATTCGTCTTATCACTGTCGGACCCCCTCTGATGATTAAGACTGCCAACTGCCCGTCACACAGCCTCACTCGACTAATTCGCACCAACCACCGCCATCACCGACTATAAAAGGATCGGAGTTCATTGCATTCGCTGGGATGACAGACTCCTTGCTACAAGGATTGTTGATCAGGGCTTCAGGCGGCATTGTTCGTAGGATGAATGTTGCGCCAAAAGCATGTGTGAAGGTCCCAACTTGTTTGCTGTATTATTAGTATCACGTGAGCACGGCAGCCAAATTTGAGCAGTATGGGATAATCTAGTAGAAAAGGTAAAGTGAAAAGATGGCTGGTTCTCTCCATAACCCCCCACTCCCAGACATACCTGGAAAAGATATAAACCAAAATCCAAACACTGTCCCTAGCCCACCGCACGCGTCCATACCTCCCACCAAATTCCCCAATAAAATAAAGAAAAGCAAGGAACTTTCTCCGAAGTCGCTCAAGAAAGACGTAGAACATACACCCACTCAATACAGCTTTCCACTAGTGCCCATAACACTTTTCGCCATAATTTCCCCTATACCATCCATGTACACACCGCCAAGCTTCAAGTATCTTCCTACATCAAGATACGGGGGGGAAATTTTATGATGCTATTGCAGCACAGGGGGAGTTGTCGAAGGGTGATTGGGTGCAGACCAAGACTGTCATCCCTGTGACTAAGAGCGCCATCAAGCTGTATTTTGGGTACGGGGGTTGCCCGAGGGAGCTATCACAGAGACTATCGACTAAGGAGGAGGAAACCGCACGGAGCGGGAGAATAGTCAATAGTTGCGCTACTCTTGTGATCGTTGTGATCGTTAGAGGGTGGGATGAAGGGATGGGGGTGCGAACCCAGGGAACACATTCATGACCTTGACTTTTTCTTTCTTCCCTTTTTGCAGGGTTGTAGATAGTATAAATTTCTAAGCCGATCACGTTGAAGTGAATATACTCGATTTGATTACCTTGTGGGATCCCAACCGCACTTTTGCAGCACGATCCAAGGATATGGGAGCCTCTGCTTCTCTGTGGAGGCTAGAATTGGAAGGCTTGTCGGATGGTTTCACTCCTCCAATGAGGCGAAACAGCAGCCCGGTGTCAGGGCCAATAGGAGGTGTCTCATCACCAAAGCTAGCTATATTTCTGGCACTCTCCTCCCTAGTGTGAGTTGCTCTCTGTGTATTCCAACGAGTGAGATACGGTGACAATCGATAACAACAATGGTTTAGTGATCTGTGCGTAAACTGACACATGCTGTGCAACACAGTTCAGCCTCAGAGGATCTCTTGTGTAGCTTGAGTTCATCAAACTAGTCTTGGCTCGAGCCCATCCTCGGCTTTTGCTGCCAATGCGGCAAGATCTCGCGTGCTCCACCACTAGATTATCACCGCGTCAGCCCACGGTAGGTTTAATTCGACAGGTTAACAGAATGGTGGGTATAATATCAGTTAACGAGATCCAAATCGCCCAGAGGGCTCACGCTATACCGTGTCAGGAAAGCACTGACTGTTCTCAGGAGCTTTTGTCCCTGGATTGGGAGTCTTGGGCCTCCGGTGATAACGAATCGCAAGGGATTTTATTGTACCGAGACCCCAGTCCTCCCTGGCTTCTCTCCTCATCATCCACACAATCCCTACTCCCATCGCCACCTCACCCCCGGTACATCACAAGCAACAATGCCCCTCCTCTCCCTACCAAACGAACTGATCTTGCAAGTGTCCCGCACTCAATCCATCCAAGAACTCAACTCCTTCTCCAAGGCCAACCGCCGCCTCAACCTCCTCATAACTCCCGTCCTAATAGACCGTGTCTATCAACTCTGTACGCGCGATGGAAGATATGCCACCAAAACTCTCTATTTAGCAGCAGAATGTAAAGCTGTGTCCGCCCTCCGCATACTCCTTGAAAAAGGCATCCTCCTCTGTGTACCTACGTGTGGATGGCTTCTGAACAACATTATCTCAACCCTAGGCCGTCCCCACGCAGCCAAAGCCGCCGTAGAGGCATTCTTAGAGTGCGGGGTAGAGGCAGATTCACGCGGGTATAAAGGCTGGACACCCCTAATCCTCACCTCATTTCACGGATATGTCGACACCGTCAGACTGCTAGTTGCACATAGGGATGTAAATGTCAATGCCCAAGACGATGACTTGCGTACCTCCCTAGCGATCGCTGCGCAGCGGGGGTACAAAGACGTTGTACAGATACTCTTGTCTCATCCATTCATCGACGTCAACCTCGCAGATCAGAGCCATTGCACACCGTTGCACACTGCCGCCGGCGGAATGATCCGGGGCCGGGAGGAGATTGTGAAGTTGTTATCAGAAGATACTCGAGTCGATGTGAACGTCGTCAACAAGGTCGGCTGGACGCCATTACACGTCGCAGCGGCGACTGGTACTGCGGCAGCTGTCCGGCTTCTATGCGATGATCCACGTGTGAACGTGAACGCACTGAATAAGAGTGGTTGGCCTCCTCTGCAACTCGCTGCGGGACGCCTTGCCGAAGGGCCCGTACGTGTCCTTCTAGATTGTGAGAGGATCGACGTGAACCTTGCTCGCCCCCTCCACCCTGTCATCCGCGGGCGTAAGGAAGTGCTAGTGAGAATCCTAGTTGCAGATAAGAGGGTTGATGTCAATGCCAGAGATCCGGAGACGGGGGACACGCCGCTACATATTGCGGCCTTGCTCAGTTTTGACATAGCCGTTATGCTACTTCTGAGGAGGGGGGATATTGACCTTTCTGCGACGAATGCAGAAGGGAAGACCGTTGGGATGTTGGCGGAGGGGTACTCGCCGAGGATTAGGAAAGTGTTGGGGGATCATGCTATGTTTAAGAGGAAAAGGGTGGATTGAAATATATTGAGAGCGTTATGCTTCGGCCATAAAATGGGATAGAAGTGAGTGGTCCTAGATATTTGCAATAGTCGGGATACGGCACCGAATAGCTTCTGGGATGGATAGCGCGCAGCGTCTTCTCTTCGTTCTTGCTAAAACTATCAGTAAAGACAGAAGTGTATGTCGGAAATATGGCCAAGTTCTAATCCTTCCATCGATCATCACACATCTCCGCTCTCTTCCCTGCACGTTCCACATCCCAAACAGAAGCAAAAGAAAGAAACATTCTGTGCAATCTCTTAACAAAAGAAATACATCACAAAGACTTCCGCTCTCCTGCCCCTTCAGTTCAATGCCCGACTCTTGCCCTGCCTTCATCTCCATAGCCTTCATGCGTTCCTTTAACAGTCTATGCTCCCTCCCATCCATCAACGGAAACATATTCCCGTACTTCCGTACTTTCGTGAGACAAAAGAAACAGTGGCCTGGGCATGCCAAGCAGCATCAACTGATTTCAAACATTGGACAGTTTTAGACGATGGATGGAAGCCTATTTTTAGGTGGAACTTGTACAAAACCCTTAGTGAAGTATAAAATGGGAGGGAATCAGCACCCTCGATATCCGTTCCAAGATTGATTTAGTCAATCTTGGAAATAGAACACATTCACCGCTTGGCTCCTGTCTAATTATTTTGCCACGCCGGTTCTGGGCAGCACATTCCTAGAGCAGGGGTATCCGATCAATAGTTCATAATGTATGCTACCATTTCCCCGCAACAATACCATGACTACATCTATAGATACATAAAACTCCATTCTTTCCTCTGTTCCATCGCTCGTCTCAACTCATCGTATCTACTATTTCTACGTAGCCAATTCACGTCAACCCTCTACCTTATACTCAAGAAAACGCAAAGTAGGCTTGGGCTAGCAATATTCAGGTCTACTGTTCAGACGAGCTAAGCCAACTAGAGGAAGGCGCTATAGAGTGAGTAAGTACTAAATCCCCTATCAATATTCCTGCCCATATCCCTTCGCCATCCCCACCGCTGTGTAATGAAATTAACATAATAGTAACTAAAGGATACCAAATGTAAATCACCGCATTTAGGCGGGCCTTCTAATAGTCGAGCCTGCGTTGGGCTAAGTATACGGAATTCTAAGATAGCATTTAGTGTTAGTAGAACGATGGGAAAAAAAAGCGAAAGCTAGTCCAAGTTGAGATACAGTAGCTTGGTGAAAAAATAGAGTCAGTTTTTATGTAAACGATCTTGAATTATCACTCGTTCTGAAGGCGTGAATAGCCTGATGATATAAAGTAACTTCAGTTTGAAATAATCCTTACTTTTACGAGTGCTCCACATTATTGTTATTCTTCTTCCAAGTGCATCTTCTTTCTCTTTTATCCCAAGGCGCACACAAGGACACAAAAGCCGTAAGCTTTTCTTCTGAAACCAGTAGTGTTCTCTCTAGTCCTCTAGCTATTCTGCGAAGCCCATTCCCCTTCCAGTTATCCAGCTATATGAACTAGCTCAGGGCCGTGGTGGATCTTAGAAGCACCGGAGGCATTGTGAAGGAGGACTATGAAGGGTATTGGTCTAATGAACCGGAAAAAGGTGTAGAGAATCGACTTCCCTAAGGTCACAGTCTCTCTTGGTTTTTCGCCAAATCCATTTGGATTTCAATTCGTTAATCTATTATTATTTTTTCTAGCTTGTGGCTAGAAAATCGCCAACGAAAAGAGCGTGCATTACTTTCATCCCGAGCTATTACTCTGTTATCTATTTTGGTGATGTCTTCTGAACTAGAGCAAGTATTCTCAGGAGCCAAGCGGACGATATCCGACTCACATCACTCTCTTAGCCCAGAGGCAGTCAAGTCAACTCAGTTCCTCCGAATTTGGCAGTCCTTCTGGTCGAACTTGAACTCCAGTGTTGGGGGAAATCATGATTCTTCCCTCGCACCACCTCTAATCACTCACCACTTCCGGTACCTTCTATCCTCATGAATCTTGTGTCATAGTAATCCGAAACCAGTACATATATGTATTTTTTTCTTTGTTAGAAGGATGTGGTTGATTCTAGAAGTTGTGGGAGTGTGACAGATCGCTCAGGAGCGTAATTGATTGTTTTGGTGGCTTAGCAGCTTACTCAGGGGGTTCTGCCAACATATTTCTCCTTTGTTATCACGGGAGTGCATGGAGGAATCAGGGCGTATGGGGAAATACAGAGATAGGTGCGGTGATCCATGGAATGATGAGGGTTTGTTTCTGTTTTACTTATACACCTTTCTTTACCATGAGTCTGGCTTTAGAGGACAGCTAACGAGGCAGTGGAAGTTGAATAGCATCATATCCTCCCTACTTAGTGCCAAAATGCCACGTGAATTTCTCTCGCTCCACACATGCCGCTGTGCCACCCATTTTCCCACTTTGACATTCTTGACTGCCCCTTTCCTTTTGCGCATTGACCTAAGGGGGTTGTGCTTCCCTGGGTTGGGTTGGGCCCTTTATCGACCGGGGCTAACGCACCGGAGGGCTTCCATCTAAGTTAAGTGTCAGATACATACACCTGGGCAATATCCTATGGCCCCCATTGAATAATACTTCAATTGTCCTTAAACTATATGCACAATCTCTCTTTTAAATGATTACGACGGACTATGCTTTTATTAGAAGAAATCGGGGAGCAGCTTTAGAGCATAGGACAGAGACATATTTAGGTATTGCATGTAAATCATAGAAGTCAACCTTTGTGATCTAGATTGATCTGACCCGGCTATATTAGGCTGGAGTATGAGGGTTGGCAAAGTGGGGGAGTCCAGGGAATGTATGATATCAAGCTATAGTAGTGCTATAGACACATTTTGTCGGACTCAGAGTTATCCTTCCAAGTCACTCCCTATCATACCAGGAAAGATGAACCCAAGCCAGTAGGTACTCGCTCTAGGAATCTGAACAAGCCAGTGAAGTGGGAACGGGGCAAGAGAAATAAGAGCCAGGATGTCAGGTGGGATTCCTAAACACACTTCTCGAAAATGGCTGTAGAGCCCCCTCTCAACCCAACACCGAATATATCCTACTAAGAGCCTGGAAGGGTTCGACTAGGGTAAAATAATACATTTACCAAACCTGGATGCCTCTCTAAGCCTCCGAGGATCACGTCTGGGTCATCATGAGTAATATTTGTTGGAGTTATAGTACAGGTTGGTAGCCCTGTCTCCTTGAATTGGGGTTTTATGGGAGGTGAAAATCTTCTGGTGTTCAGCAAAAGGATAAGGCACCATAATTCATATAGGCTAGGATATCATGCTCCATGGGGTGAGAACTTGAACCCTTATAGTGAAACAAATCCCCTCGAGAAGGTGCTTGGGTATGATATCTTGAACACAATCAGGATGGAAAGATTGCCCCAAAAAGCTAGATCGAGAAGGAAACAGCCACGGTAACAAAGTGTTGTATTGGCGATTAAGATTAAGGAAGCCGTTAAAACCTAGGGGTACATGTAAGTGAGGCCCAAGTGGTGGATCCTAGGCCCTATGATGCATCCTGGCTCACTATGGATCCAGCCTGTCACTCCTCTCCATGGTGGAAGTGACTAATAAAGGGAAAGCTTCTTAGCCACACTCTACATAGCACAACCGTAACACTGTATGATACTTGGTTCCCAAATAAAAGAATAGCCACATGAAACAGACAAATACATCGAAGGATGGATTGTGGCTATAGGGCTGAGACCTTATCAGAGGTGTTTGTTAGCAATCACAGTGAGTAGAATCAACAACAGGCACCCCTAGTGCAGGATGCTAGATCGTCGAAGTTATAAGATTCACGGGCCTTACAGTTTCGGCTTGCGGTGATGCTCACCACCCCTGGCTTCCCTCTGTTGGGTCTCGCCACTAGGTGTAGTAGAGAAGGGAAGAGTAAGGAAGAAAAATGATCTGCTATGCTTAGGGTTCACAAGGAGACTGCTGTGCACGAGATCCTCGATTGCTTTTACAGAATATGGAGAGTTTGCAGCAAGGGCGCTAATGACAGAAGATATATTATCCTGCTCGTACAGTATGCCAAATCCTTTTCCGCATAATCACTCTATCAGTCGGGATTTTTTTCTGCTGATATTGCTGATGGTGAAACATTCAGTAATGAACCCATCCTCCGAACGGATCTCGAGGGCAGGTACTCTTCTAATCGAATGGACTAGAACCTGGAATTTTTGTTATCACTTATCATAATATTATTATGATAGTTCAAAAACCGCGGTTTCGCTGGCTACTCCCATTAGGGTGGAGGTCTACTACTTTCACCATGATACTCATAGGAGTAATGATAAAGCCAAGCACCTAAGGAAAAATTAGGATCCTAACCAACCGGCGTTTCCGATCTTGACACCAACAAACACCCTCTCATAGGGCACAAGTCCCTAAGAACCTATTCCCGTAGACCCCATCTTCGGAATTTTTTGCCGAGATGCGTAGAAAAATATCCTTAAGTTAAACTAGATACTGGTGCCAACTCAAGCCAACCACCGCCAAAGAACCGAGGCACCTCAATATTGTCACACGATGAACTTCAGTTAAGTGGGCAACTAGATCATCCGAAGAAAAAACAAGCTTATGGGGCAAAAAAATCTCTGGAAGCTAATTTTTATTACCATATAAATCCGGTGCCATGGATCTGAACCTTGCGCTCGCCCACTCACTCTGGACTGTTTTTCTTTCTTCCGGAGAGCTCTGCTCTGCAGCCCAGCCGCGGCCCGGCGGAAGTGACGGGATTGGTACAGTACCCCGTAGAAAAAACGGAAACCAAGAGCACATAGAGGTAAACCCCCGAACATACAGGCCCCTCCCTGGTATTTTTGCCTTATGACATCACAGAGCAGGGAGAAGCTGAAGTTCTTCGAGTATCATTCCGCGAGTCATCTATTAATCTAGGTTTGGGCTAGTGGGCTAATGTTAGGTGTTCGCTAGTCCTTTTTAGGAGATTTACAACAGTTTATGGCCTCGGCTACCAAAGTAGGAGTACAAGTACTGTAAGTTGCGGTAAGGATAAACCCAGTAATTACCTACTGCATCTCCCCCAGACGATAAATCTCGGGTTTGTACTCCCTACCCCAGAATAAAACCAGATACTCCCCTGATGAATCTTTATATCGTAGTGTTTTATCTCCTTCATAATATAGTATGATACCAGAAAAGGTTTCCACGCACAACCTTAGGCCAGAAGTAGCGAGCCAACCCGCCCTCTACAAACACGTCCCCTAGGGAACATTTACCCAAGAAAAAACTTGGCAATAATCAGTAAACATGCAGACCAATCCATGCCTAGCCTAGCGCACGGCACCCCCAACGACCGCGACTCCGATTCGAACAATCCGGAGCCCGGTGACCGTATGAAATCATACTCACATCACATAGGAGCCGGAGTTCAATGCGGACGTCGGATGAAGGGGAAGGGATACCAGCCAACCGGCTGCCCGTTGAGAGTGATATTTTGTGACCACAAGTAAAGTTCGACAGGATCAGTGAGCTCCGGGCTGATAGAGCATTACCCAGCATATCACCGCGACCCCTGGATTGTTCTACGAGATTTCCTATAATATAGGTCACTCATTAGAGTTAGGAAGTGCAAAAAGCTCGGCAAAACCCTCCCACATTGGCACTTTTACTATCTGGGTTTGGTATCTTGTAAAAAGTTGGGCCCGTTGTCCGGAACGAGGCCATGACAAACTCAATCGCTTGATCTCGATTGCTCTTTCTTCTTCAAGCTTAGCATCTAACTTATTCGGCACACCACTAGAATGCTATTGATGTCCAAATAGCTAGTTATGCTGAGCAAATTCTTCTAACCCTCTAGCCCGGTTGTCCATTGTCCGAGGGCACTGTATGCAAATCGGCCGGCGTAAGCTCTCCGAGAGCACCGCCCTCGAATTGAGCATTTTTCGGATGTATTGTATCTATACTGAACATGGGTACCATTGCTTTTTCTCCACTTAATCCCGGGTACAACGTAAGTCCTGCGCAATGATCTGCGATACTTCCGGTGAACCGAGTATTATTGCTTTCTTCTTTATATCATACTCTTAATAGTATATCTCAGACCAGCTATCTTTCTCCGCTAAATCAGGGGTGTATGGAGAGGGCAATCGTGCTGCAGTATCATAGTTAGGATGCCGCCCCTATCAGCCACTGGTTCTATAAGTGCCATAGGGGGAAAATCAGATTTATAGGGTTCGCTACTAATATCCACATTTATGCATGCAGCCGTAGTTAGGATTTCATAGGGTTTGAGTGGGTGGCTGTTGTTGGGAGTGTTCGTGGGGTACAAGGTTTTCGGAGGGCGGTTCCCCCCAACTAGCCACCTAGGATAACGGAGAGAGAGACGAAGAGAATGACAACGGAATCCTTTGACGAGAAGGAAACCAACGAGCGCGAACACAACCCACGACGGGGATTGATCTGTTTTTCATTCTTATTTTGCTCTTTTGACAACTGTGCGATATCGTGCAAGCTTGTGTGAACTCTTACGAAGCTGCGTATATCGCAACCGAAAAGAAAACACGAACCACTTTTTTGACCTTTTACAAAGCCACCGCTAGCTCACCTCACTGTTCCATTTAAAGGGCGGATTTGGTCCCTCAGTACCACACTTGCCGATCCCAGAAGTGCACGGAAACCTTGGCCTTTCTTAGACATAGATCGTGCTGGGGCTTCCGGATACCCCCGGGATCGGCAAGTGTTAGAGGAAGGCCACCACGGAGAACTAAACGGGGGATTGTCAAGCGAAATATATAGAGATAAAGACCTCTCGGTACTTATAGAGCCCTCGTGAAAACATACTTATCGGGGAGGATAGATTTCAGCAACCCTTTCTAGCGGTGAATAGTCTTCACTTTCCCCAGAGCACTTGTATCTCGTTGGGACACCCTGCGTCGGAAAATACATTACCGCGGCAAAGCAAATGATACCGGTATTGAGGTTGAGAAGCGAATAGAACAGCGGTACTCTCTCCTCGTTAGCCATTTGAGTTAACTCAAGCGGCTGGGAAAGGTTTGGAAGAAGGAGAGAGCACTCCTCTCCCGTACGCCAAATATGCAACACCAATCGGCTTGTCTCTTTCCAAAAAAGCGGAATCTCAATCGGGACTACTACCGGCTCCAGGATCTCCCAATCATGGAACCAAACCCCTATGAGCTCTGCACCTAGGATCCTAAGTTTGACCGGAGGAGTTCTTAATATGCCCGCTTGCGGCTGGGGGAGGTCAATACCGGATAATCTAGATTGAGGCTGCCACTCAGACCTTACAGTAGCAGCCTCCGGCAGTCAAGATGCATGCCTAACCGTGCGATTTCTCTAAGTTACTAGTCCGCCAGGCATAGCAAACTTCCCTACTAGCGCCCCTCTGCTGGCAGGGGCCCAGAATGTAGGTATGCGCAGTGTATAGTGATCTTATTGGCAACTTATTGGAATTTGAAAAGTGGGATGGGGATCGTACGGGTCTTTTATGAGAAGAATTGGGCCTACGCTGGTGGGTTGGAGGGGTGAGAGAGATTGGGGAAAGGGACAAGTCATGAGAAGGATCAAAACTAACACTGACATTTCCACTTAAAGCTCGAGTTTTTATTTGTTAGGAAATAGATTTTTAGCAGTAGTGTGAAAGATAACTTCCATAGTATCGTCACAACCCAAGTCATCACATATCATACGCCTAGGACCGCACGTTGCAAAAGTTAGTAGACAAAGCACAGACGCTCACTCGGATATTTTAATCAACTGGTGGTCGTGTGGGGTATTTAGGACTTGCTGTCAAGCGAATCCCTTCTGTGCCGTAACTGCGAACCTAAGGAATAAAAGGGGTGAAGGCTCCAAATCTTGCTTTATCAATAATATATGCACAAGATACACTGGCATAGGGATTATTACATCTACCCCCGGATACATTTGGCCTTCTAGATTCACCTCAACCCTAGGAGGTGTGCATACGGACAAGACGACCAATGTATAGAGACTATAGCGCCAGATTAGGAGATACCTTGCCTCTTACTCGAAAGAAAATATCAATAAATAATCCAGATAATATTTCACTTAATTGATTTGGGCCCCACATGAGCAACTTTCCTACCACCACCGGAAGGGTGTTAACTTACTATGATCTCTCAGCTCAGCTGGCTGCTGACAAGTTTAGACAAGCGACGCCTGCATACTATAGCTGAGCACTGCCCTTAGACAACTCGCGCTTATGTACTGCAAACGGCTTGACCACTTGCCACGTTATAGGCCGCTGTTGCGTCACAGCCGTACTATACACTCTAGCTACTGCACCTACGTACCTATTGCAGCAAAAGAAGCAATCTAACCCAGTATTTCATTCACCCCTATTTAACACAAACATTGCGAAACACAGCTTTTCATTGTGTAGCAAGATGGGAATATTTTCTAGTGATTCTGAGTAAGGAGCACAAATATCATGAGTAACTACACATGGGATCTATCTCCGCAGGGCTTCCAACAACACCCCGGAGTAATTAATTCCACCTCTACACTTGGGGTGGTGCAATTGGCATGTAAGTAGCGCCCAAAATGAGTCAATTTCAAAACCAACAAAACACTGAGGAGGAAAAAGTAACATGAATCTACAAAAACCGTTATCACCAATTCTACTACAGTCAAACTGCTAAGTTAGTTTCTTACTTGAAATCTAACAGAAAGGGCCTCGAATTGCTCCATGGAACGCTAATTTGGGATACTAGACCCCAATTGTGTTACCATGAAACTATATAAATAACTATTGCTCTATCCTACTTCCTAACAGCGGGTAGGGAAAGGATGTTGGACCCTCCAGCCGAGGTCCTCAGAGCTCAGGGATATGCTTGAAAGATATGTGAATATAGAAACAGCAGATAAAGATAAAGAGCAGGGATAGGAACAATCAGGAATAGAAAACTCTGGGAAAAGTGTGGGGGAAACTTATTCCCACGCATCCCACACCTGCCACTAGGGATCACAAGCAACACGCTATCAATTCACACATCAGACCAAGCATAGAAAATATACAGATATCAACCATTTCTATGCACGTCTGGTGGGAACAACTCGCTCCAACAAAAACAAACCTCAAGATACGAAGTATCATAAAAGGGCAGGCATGACATCACATGTTCTTGTATCAAGAACAAAACTTCCAGGTTTCACTTCTATCAAATCACCCTATTCAGTGCAAAGAAGATATGCTCTCTATTTAATTGCACAACAAATGAGTTCAAAATTTCTTACGTACAGGAACTTTTGGGATTATTTCCGTACGACTGTAGTTTGCACATGTTTCCCACTCTTCCTGCACTATCACAACACCTCCTACGTTTGATACCATGTTGAACCTCGCCATGCGCGCCACGAAACAAAGCCACCGTATCCCTTCCCTTCCCCTTCCTTACCGTAAGAACTCGAATAATTGGACCTCGCGCTAGGACATTGGAGTTGCCTCTGACGGTAAGGTCTGGCCTTTTTTTCTTTTTTTTTTGTCTTAAACTCAAGCTGAGGGGGCAAGTTTCCGCTGGACGGGAGCCCCTCTATCCAAGAGAGGGAATTTCAGATGCCTTAGCGCGAGGTCCAATTACCCGAGTTCTTACGGTACCGCACCCATAATGGCACAAAATCTCACTCGTATCATACCTACCCCCCTACCTCACCCCTAATCTCATCCTCCCCCTCCCTACACACCCATAGTAAAACCCCACGGCCGGGGCCTACATTCCGAACTCCAGCCACGTTCCAGCCCTGAACAATATCAGGAATGATTATTACTACTCTCTCAGTCCCCACGGGTTTTCTAGAACGCTTACTTGATTTTCGGGAGTAGCCGGTATTACTGTGCTCGCCGGAAGGCAGGGTAGCAGTGTAGGGCAGCTCGGGTGGGGGTGATGTTTATCGCCTGCGGGTGGATGTAGGACGTTAGAGGCGCTGGGGGGCAGGTTATTGGCGGACGGTAAATATGTCAGCACTTAAGACGAAGGGTCTATGCAGGAGGGCACGATAGATTCATGATGGAATCAAAAGGCGACTATTATCTTTTGCGTAAAGTAGTTTATGGTCAGTCTATCTGGAGGTGCGGTACCAACGCCCAACTGCATTGTGCCATACAAGTGCAATACATGCTATACCGGATTTTAGATGACCCTGTTTTGGATATGGAAAAAGGTATATCGACAACCTACACTGCAACGTCTACCTTGCTAACTACCCTAAGGACGGTGGTTATCGCCTGTACTTGTGCTGTATAAGTTAAGCTAAGGCATGGGGGAGGGACTATGGCATCGTAGAGCACAATACGTGCCCACGCCCAAACTAGATGCTGGTCGCATCTGCCGAGCAGGTAGGTAGGACGGACAGGAGGGCGATAGCAACCTCGCACCAAATAGCCATTACCATCAAACTAACATAATCGCCATCCACACATCCCTCCAACCCACTAATACTAATCCCGCCCCGAGATAACACACCTTCCCCAATCGCCGAAACACACAAGGGCCCAATAGTCCAACGAGTGAGACACAATGACCGCGCCTGCTATGTTCATCCCTTCTCTCTCTTGAGTCTCTTCACTCCCTCCGTCACTCACCAAAAGAGATAACTCAACATAAAGTGAGGGAATATGGCTGCTACTACCTCCCTATCTAATCCGATAAAGCGTCGACAGCAAAATCCTGTCCACCCCACAAACAAAGAGATGCAGGTGCTCGGTCACGAGCAAATTTCCCACATGAAAATTTTCGCCTATTTTATTTTGAGAAGTAGTCTGTCTGTCTATCGTGCACGCACCCGTCTGCAATCCAGCCTCTTGCTCCAAAACAAAAAAATAATAAATAATGGTGGTTCCGTGTCAAATGGGATCATATGGTCGAAGTTGTATGTATTTGCTTGCTATGGTAATTCCCTGGAGCAGCCCGGTCACCGGACGGCACCCCCACCTAGGTATGGGGGCAGTCGTGACTGTAGGGATGGATCGTGGGGCAGGGGTATGCCATGGTCGACCTACCGGAACTACCAGCTACTGTGCTGTAGCGCCAATCTTAGAGGAATGTAGTCTCAAGCGCTCTCTTTCCCCTTGTTTTCTCTTATAGAAGGAAAGAGAGAATAGGGCTTCTATCACACTGTGATTTGGCGATGGGCGAGACACGAGTAATGTCTGGGCGGCTTAGTGGTGGGTGAGTCCTTCATACTAAACTGTACAACCGCCAAGCTAGAGTGATGCAGCTTGAAGTTAGAAAAATATCCCTACCACAAGTACCATGCGAATGCCAATATTCCCTGACCTAGTATGCGATATCCAGAAGCGGAGGGAGGGGGGTTGGGATTGGCATTGGAAAAGAGATGGGGGGAGGATGGAAGGATGGTAAACAGCATTCCCTCAGCATACTACTACTTGTATGATATCGCGGTGTCATAGAAGAAGAAAACAAGCAAATATCTTCGCCAGCCTGGCCCTGGAGGATTAGTATCTGAGGTAATATGTAATCTTCAAAAAGCAAAGATCGCGGCGGTTGCGTTAGATCTTTCTATGATATGGGGGCATTCACTTACCTCCTCCCTCGCCCCCGTGCTCCTCTCCTTCCCTCCCCAACGGATCGGTCGTACGAATGAATTTCTCTTCCTCCGAATCGTTTACGATCCACTTTACATTCCGCGCGCGCAGGCTTCGATCGGGAAGCTCGAAAAGCAAAACTAAATTCCGGCGGCTAGGATCTACTTCCCGAGCCGCAGTCCGCATCCACCTTTAACCCCGTAAACCCTCTGTCGCAAAACCAAATCCATGGCAATAGCAACAGCGCATAATCTATAGATCGTTGTTACAATAAATTCAAAGAAATTGATACAGGTATGTGACCCCAGGTGGGGCTAATATTTGGATCCGCGGCCCACTATTGGGGGGAAGTTCGTGATAGGAGCTTTACTAGGTTTATGATGGACAAGGGGAACTTTGCGACTTGAGAAGGATTAGCACTCTCCTGACACAACATAAGATCTGCGCTCAGGGTCTAGTGGATCATTAACTGGTGTTCCCGATTCCGTTAACTTGTCAAACTAAACCTATCCTAGTTGATAGACTGATTTCCGCTGACAATCTGATACCAGACTCCAAGAGATTTTAAGGGCCAACTTAGGTGAACTGTTCGCTGCTGGTAACATTCTCACCGGAACGAGCCTAGGACCTATTAACTAGAACAGGGATAAATTTGATCGGTTAACCTTAGGTAATTTCTCTACAACTCCTTACAAGGGTAGGGAACAGTTAACCTGAACTTCTCAATCACTTCTTACCGGGCCCTCCGCCGGACATTATACCAGTACTTGCACTTCTTCTACTCTAGTACTTGTACCCTCACCGCCCTAAGGTAGTGCTCGAACTAACTTAGCTGCGGGGGCTAGAGTGCGGCGCCCCGTGGGGAACGGAACTACGGTACTAACGACTAACGACGGCACCGACGATCACTGCCGATAATGATAGGGCACTGCACTCACGCGAGAAATCCATCAACTGAGAAGTTAACGGGTCACAATAATAGCTATCTCAACACCATAACTTAGCCCCCTCCTCGGCAAGTATCCGGGGGTGACAGGGGCTTTTCTTTTCTTTTCGGATACGACCTGAACGATACCACGGTGTCTTATTTCCACGTGAGGAAGAGTACGGCACCGTGTTTCAACACCATAAACGCGCAACAGTTTCTTGGTAGGTGAAGGAACGAGTGCTCTACCAAACTGTACTGTATCACGTATGAATGTTGAAACTATGGAATTTTGACTTAGCCCTCTCTTTTTTCCTCAAGCAGGGTTTTGGATGGACGTCCGGGGCTCTGGATCAAACAGTTCACGGGCTGTAGAGAGCCTTTCTTCCCTAAGCGCGGAGAGTAGGGGGTTGGTTGGTGGAAAGGATTCAGCACAAAGCTCAGCCAGACGAAGAGACAGAAAAGGGTGCAAAACTCAAGGCCAGATTCATTTCCCCCAAGCTCCTTAAGGTCAATAAAGTCAGAAAGTCTGCTAGGTTAACCAAAGAAGAATTTGAGTAAAACAACCCCTTCTGAAACTTCGTACTGTAATAAACACTTGATCAGCCAAGCCCAGCTAAACCAAATCAAGATCACAAGAATCTAGTCACAAATAGAGATTCGGCACGATATAGTACTAATATGCCAAGAGTGCAATACTGCAACGAAGTCATCTTTGATTTCTCCAAGCTGAAATTTGACAAAAGCACTCGAGCGCGCGAATATCATACCCTGCTTGAGTATCCGGATCAACTGAGCCAAGTGAAACCACTTCCATTCCGATGAGCCCCCCCTCCGAGATCCGAAGGTTTTACGCCATCGCTCCTAGGATACCAATAAGGCCTCTATCGCTATGATGCTATTTGCAGGAAATTGTGAACAAGCAGACACCGTATGCCCCACCTCGTCCCAGCGAGCGAGTTCCGCCTCGGCGGGGTCGCATGACACTGGCACCTGCAGGTACAATGCAGCCAGAAAAGGTATATATGATTTCATCCCCCGTACCAGTACAGTACACGACACGGTGTTATGGTGCCGAAACCAGAAGGAAAAATGAAATAGGAAAAAAGGAAAAAAGGGGAAAGACGGAAAAAGGGGAAAAAAACCCCTACATGAAGAGCCCCCTGTAAACTATAATAACGGAGAGGAAAGAAAGGCAAGAGCAATCCCCTATTCGAGCGCAAATACTTCCCAAGGATTGAGGAAAAGGAGTGTTGGCATTCGTTGACATTGACATCAAGAGATGGCAGATGGTGGGCTGTTGTTATCGTCTGATACTGTGCTACAGCAGCAGCAGCAAGTTAGCAACACACTAGGCTCTACTCGAGTATCAACAGGATTACAGGGGTATCATACATAATACAGCACCAAACGGTTTTCACCCGTAACCATGATTGCACTTGAGTCGTCTCTTCCCCCTCGTTTCGATTTCGGGTGAGGTGCTTGCTTGCACTCCACAGTGGTGTGGGGCTGGTGATGTGCTGTACAGCACTTGAAGGGGAGTACTGTATCAGTATCATATGAGGTGCTAATATCGTATTTAGTTTGGTCCAGCCCGGTATAGTATGATACTTGCACGTTACTCTGCAAGTTTTTCCAGAAAAAGGCTTCGTAAATTCTGCTTCCTGCATGGGGAACCCTTTTTCCCTCTTCCTTCCTCTACTGTTATTCTACCTCTGGAAACCCATTTGGTAGGTTGGGGGTGGGCTTTTTCTATCCTAGGGCTCTCTAACTTGAAACCCCCGACCAATATTCGAGGGTTCGGCTGTCACTCGCCAACTTTGGGGTCCTGATGTCACACCTGGTTTCTTTGCGCGGGATGACTCCTAGGGCTGTGAATGTCGGGGGGCAGTCAAGCTAGTACCAAGAGAGAAACCGAAGAATTGAGGCAGTTTCCCAAAAAACAGCACCCGTTTTTAGAAATCACAATACCACTCGGGTGTAACTAGAGCATCCGTCCCAGGCGAGAAGTATCCGAACACAGGGGCTGAGGATCTGTACTAGTACAGGATGGGCACTCAGGTACACCCTGGTACTTTGTACTCGTACATGTAATATATTTCGTAATCCCTGTATTCGGATACCTCTTGCCGGGACCGCACATATACCGTACTCGCGGTGTCGAAGCGTTTTTAAAAAAGACTGCTATTGCATACGGCCGAGATCCTAGCAAAAAGGCCAAATTTTGGTGGTATGCAATAGCAGTCTTTTTTAAAAACGCTTCGACACCGCGAGTACAGAGGCAATACCAGCAGGGTACCGTCTTGTAGGGGTAGATGCGAAATAGGGTATGAAGACAACTCCCGACAGTTCCCTTCCGAGATGGTCTTGTCAGTTAGCCATTCCAGGGAAAGGGAAAGAAAGAAAAAGAAAAAAGAAAGAAACTTTGTATTGTACGATGCCATACTCGAGTACTGGCAGTTGAAGCTGAACTTGGGGAGAAGGGGGCTTGAGGGGGCTTTGGGGGTTGGAATTGGCAATTTGCAATTTACCTGTTTTATTCATTATGGGTGGGTGATGATATGGGAGATTCCATCCGGGGGAAGCGAGTTCGATGAGAGGGGGTCGATTTAATTTCTCCCAACTTTGTTATTTTTCCTCTACTCGTTGGAAGTTGTGCGGACACACTGTTGAGGTCTGTAAGGACCTTTTGTTTCTGTTTTCTGTTTTTGTTTGTGTTTGTGTTTTGACCTCGCTCGGGTTCAGCGCGGCGTGGGACGGCTAGATAAATAAGCGATACGTTCCCGCGATAGGTGAAGGAGGATATCCTCGCTGTGATAGTGGCTTGAGTGTGGTCCAGGACTGTGTGGTGCTTTGAGCAACTCTTTAATATCCCGATGCTCACCCCCTAAGCCAAATGGCTATCAGTAATTGCCTCCTACCAGTATGCGAACCACACGGGGGCAAGAAAAATACAGTGCTGAGAACAGACTGTGGTGGGGGACAGACGGGGCTGAAAACACCCAGGTTGGAACTGATTTCTTGTTATTACGGTATCATTAGAAAAAGTCCTCTCGGTTGAGCAGAGAGCGGCGGCGCAGTCCAAGCCTCCAAAAAGCCACCAACAAGGTTAGGAATTTCCGAGCTCCACAGCCGTCGTTTTGTTTGCTTTTGAAAGGTCCCAACGACATAAAATGTGTTCTTCTTTCGTCTAGCAGATGGCTTGAAGTTAGCCCCCACGCTCTCTCTGCTCACCCGAGTTGAATTGAACTAACAGGACCTTTTCTCTCCATGGTAATACCTAAAGCTATCATGCTCACTTGCCAATTCCAAAAGTGTCCCTAAATCTTGGCGTTTCCTAGGCCTAGACCACACTCAGACTTCCGAATAGGCAAGCACAACCAAAACTTCTCAATGAACTCGAAATGGTAAGGGATCGTATTAAATGACGAGTAGGAATTGGAAGAAACAAAAATGTGAGGTGAAGTCGCAAAAATGGAGATAATTGAGATGCTATTATTAGCCACAAAGAACCTCAGAATAAACCACATTTTTACACGATTGTGGTAACCCAATACCATGGTACTGCTCACTGACAAAGTTGATAATTGATATTACCGTTGTGGGACTTGCAATACTAGAATTGCCTATGAGTATTGCTTATTTTAAAATATATTTCCAGGTCGTGTGCCCCATGCCATGCTATCTATTATTGTTTCCTGTTGCCCTCTCCAACTCTCCATTTATCGTACTCTTTCATTCCCACTTTTTTCTCTCTGGGTCTGAGAAATACTCGTGACCTACGAGTAGCTCTCCAACTGCATACAAAAATCGCGCCAATTAAGCTCTTCTCGCAGGGAAGTTGGATGCATCTTCTGCACTGCTTTGCGTCTACTGACTTTCTAGTTATTTTTATTTCGTGCATCTCCCGTGGTGTTTCCCTGTCTAGCGTTTTTCCGTTTTTTACACGTTCATCGGCAGGGGTGTCGACTGCTTTTTCTTTTCTTTTACGGTAAACCCTTCAATTGCCCAAGAATACGGTAGTCTAGAGGAGGGTGTCAACTGTTGTAATAGTTAGCATAATAGTATCATCCGAGTACCGTACCGTAGCCCATCTTAAGTCCGTAGTCTAACCGTGGTAGTAATACCGGTATCCCCTACCCCCAGTAGTAATCAAGGCGGGCCTCGGACAAAGTAGCTCCCTTTACTTTTACCTGCTCTTCACCCCACCCCACAGGAATGGTCCTCATCTGGGCGACGGTACTGTACCCAAATGTACTGTGCGATGCGGTATCGGCCATAATTAACCACTCTCCTACGCCTGCCTGTCTTGAGGAAAAGCTGAAGAAAAAAGAAATGAAAGAAAAAACATCTTTCCCCACCCCCTTCGCGCCCCAGGCAAGCAATGTGGAACACCAACGATTAGAGAAACTTAGCAACGACAGCATTCAATTGGCTAAAGTCGCGACGAGAGATCACCACATCCGAACTCCCGACGTCGGGTTTCTGTACCATCGCGGCACGATGGGAGTTTTCCTAAGACCTTTCAAACCACCTGTTCTCTTACCACTGCCCAAACAGCTTGCGAAAGCAGTCTGACAGGCCTATCGATACCACAGCCCTATGTCTCAAAAAGCAAGGAAAAGAGTCAAGGTGAATAAACACAAACTCCCCTTCCACAAAGCGAACGGATTCGGGCGCAGCATCGATGTTGGATGGCATCACGAGACTTTTTTGCTTTTTCTTTTTTAAATTCCCTCTCTGCTTCTGCTGCGTCCGGTCTTGTTTTTTTTTCTTTCTTTTTCTCCGACATTCGAACAATGCCGTTACGCGGCGGAAGGAAGGAGGGGAATGGCGGGGAGATACGGTACTGTGCAGAAAAAGCACCATATCGGGATTTGATGGAGTGCCGTATAGGATATGGGAGTCGGGTTCTACTACGCTTACCATACGATTTTGATCCTTTAGCCAGCGATAGAAGGACAGGACTGAAATTGACAGCGATGGCGGTGGAAGCGATAGTGGTGTTATTGTTGGCACAGTACCGTATTGAAGATGTAAGGAAGTAAGCTTGAGGAAGCTACTTATATAGAAACTCCGTCTGATGCCGGTGATAGCAAACGTGCTGGTGGGTTAGTAACGGGGGTTTGCTTTTTGAAGGGAACTTGTTGCTTTTTACGGGGGGTGTATTGAAAAGGCAGCTGTGGGAGAGGAAATATGGTTCGAGAATGTGAGAAGGGTGAGTCCGTCACCCATGTTCACACCATGAGCAACTCACCGATCATAAAAACCAGTCCCTCAATTCGAAGCCACAGAATCTACGAAAAATTCTGGATTCGAGTTGTGGCTTGCGTGTGGAAATGAATTTGAATGGGGGTGTGAACGGGGGAGATGAACTCACCCTTCTCGCCTTCTCGCACCATACGGCAGCCTGCCTTCCCTCGCCTGGTGATAGTGGCAGATACTAAGGTAATCAGTGTCAGCTACATACTAGTTCGGGGCATTACTGTACTATATTGTGGGATCTGCATCTTTCACGAGGAACGGAGTGAGTATCCTTAAGCCAGGTCAACATCCAAATTAATACAAGCCAAGTACCTGCCCATTAAAAATTCATGCGGCCGACTTTTGGCTCGGCGCCGGACAGTCAGGTATCTATGTAATAGGAGCAGAACTCGATATCTGGGGAGTGGATAGCCCCTCCCCACGATCTCATCATACCGTCAATCCCAACCCACACATCACCCCTTCACCCATATGGTACACCACGCGCTGCGCTCCGTCGTCACAGGCGATATTTCCAACCAACCACCCCTCCTCCATCCCAAACATCAAAGCCAAAACAGCCCTGGCAGAAACAACAATAAAAGTCCTCCCCATACGGTAGAAACACTGTAGAGTATATCCACCAAGTGTCATTCATTAGCATCCTACAAAACCCTATCAGGTGTATCGCGCACACACAGCATGGATTAAGCCTCTCTCAAAGTTCAAAAAAAATTGCACTTCTGTAGCACCCCCAAGAAGGGTTTGCTGACCCTGATCCATCCGCCCACCATCCATCCATCCCCCATCCCCACCAATCCCTTCCCCAATCCCACTCCCATAGCTCCACCCCTCCCAAGTCCAGGTTTAAGCATCCTTTGTTTAAAGAGCCATGCATCGCCCACCTACCCCCCCCCCCCTCCCCCCGTAGCTTGTTTGCAGATCCAAATAGCAAAGCTCCCCCCGTGAAATTGGGAAATCTTCCATCATTCGTTTTCTTTTCATCTACGTCCTTTTCGGAGGAAGGAAGAGGAATTTACCCGGCTACCCTTACGATACACAGTGCACGAACAGAGGCTGGCTGTGTCCTACGAAGCGGGGATTGATCGCATCCGATCTGGGCTGCTGCTGGTGCTGCGGATTTACGATAAGTGTCACGGCCAGAGTGTCTTTCGCTCCTCGAGTGTGCACAAAAAGGCACGAAGGGAAAAGGAAAGGGAAGGAAGCGGGTTGCATTGGTGATACACTAGGAGATATTTCGTTTGGACAGGTTGCTCAATTGCTGTACAGCAGCTAATAATTACCGTACTACTACTGTTTTCTACGAGTAACGACCCCTACGCGTTCCTGCTTGGCTTGCTTGGTATGTGTATTTTTTGTTTTTTTGTTCTTTTCTTTTCCCTCACTCCTTATTTATAGGAGCGCCTAGCTAGTATGAGGCTTTGGGCTTTGAGTTACCACCACTACTACTTGTACCGTACTTGGACATTCTTTGGGGGTTTCGCATTTTTCTTTTTCATGTTAGTGGTAATTGTCTAGGTTGACGGGCGGTCCGTCGGCATCACCCGACCCTATTATTATTATTTTGTTTTTCCATATTTCCTTTCTTATGGCTTTTCCCTTTGTCGTGATTGAAGCGAAAAAGAAAGAGGTACAGAAATAACCCTTTGCTAATAAAATTGAAAAAAGCAGTATAAACCTACCTCCACCCACATTTTTTCCCCAACTCCGGCATCACCAGGAAGAAAGAAAGGAGGAAACAAGGGAGCAAAAGAAGTAGGAGAAGCAAGGAAGCAAGGAAGCGATCGAAGGAAATTAGGGGAAAGGGGACAAAAAAGGGAAAGAGAAATGGCATGGACAACTCTCCAGCTGGAGATCCTTCAAACAACTTCCAGAGTATCTTCAGTATTCTCGCTGCTCGGCGCAAGCTTCATCATCATCACCTTTTGCGCATCCACCTCTTTTCACAAGCCTATAAATAGACTGGCGTTCTTCGCTTCCTTCGGTAATATATTGACCAATGTTGCTACGATAACATCGAGGAAGGGGATTGAGCATGGGAACCAGTCTGCGCTATGTAAGATCCAGGCGATATTGATTCAATGGTAAGACCACTCGTCCACTACTCTACACACGAAAGGGATTTAGGGCTGACCACGGGCAACGAATAGGTTTATGCCCGCGGACGCACTATTCGTCAGCTAGCCCATCTTTTCTCAATCTTAAGAGTAAAAAAAGTGCTGACTTTTGGTTATCACTACTAGTGTCTCGCAATGGCCCTAAACGTCTACCTGACAGTGTTCAAAAAATACACCACTAAGCGTCTGCGAGACCTAGAACTCACCTACATCCTTGTCTGTTACGGCATTCCCGCGATCCCAGCAGTAATCTTCCTATTCATAAAGAACAAGGAAGGAGTGTACATCTACGGCAGCGCAACACTCTGGTGCTGGATTTCTAACGAATGGCAATTCCTGCGTATCGCCGCCTTCTACGGCCCCGTTTGGTAAACCTCCCCCTCCCCCCACTCCCCTTCTTCCTCACCATTCCAACTAACGGGGGAAACTCAGGATAATCCTCGGCGTCACAATAATCATTTACATCTTGGCTGGCCGCGTGATTTTCCGCCTCCGCGGGTCGCTCCGCAGCTTTGCGGGGAAATCTGCGCCGGGGGCACCACCGAAGGACACATGGAGCACACAAAGCCACACCATATCCCGCACCATGTCGCCGGACCTTACTCCGGGACCCACGGCCGCCATCAGCCCGCTGCCAAGCTACACCGTCATCATCGAGTCCGGGCCCAAGCCCTCCCCGGCGAACAATCGCGCGCCCAGGAACAGCGCTGTGGAGGCTAACACCGCTGCGTGGGCTTACTGCCGCTGCGCCATGTTGTTCTTTTTGGCATTGCTTATTACCTGGGTATGTCACTCACTCACTCACTCACTCGCTTTACTGAGTGGAAGTAATGTGCTAAACGGATTGTTGCGCAGCTACCCTCCAGTGTAAACAGAATCTACAACCTCATCTACCCCGACGCAACACATTTCGGCCTCAACTTCGCCGCCGCGCTCGTCCTACCCTGCCAGGGATTCTGGAACGGCCTCATATATATCGTGACCACGCTCCCCGCCTGCAAGGCGTTCTGCCGAAACGTGTGGAAGCGGCTGCGCCGGCCGTTTGACAAGATCGCCAAGTGGCGGAAGGCCCGGCGGAACTTGTCGAGTAAGACTAGTAGTCTGAATAGTTTACAACCTGTATAAATTATGTTTTTATTCCTTCCTTTTTTATTCCTTTTTTTTATTTGTTTACTTAATGGATTGGGTTCTTCCGGGAGGGTTCTTGGTAGCATATAAAGGTGTACAATTTGTTATGATGACGGCGTTTTCGGGTTTTCGGGTTTTTGGATTTTCTTTTCTTACCCCCCCCCCTTCTATCTTTTATTGCCCCCTTCCCTTCTTTTCATTTTTTCATTTTTCATTTTTAACTTCCTTCCCTTTATTCCCCCCCCCCTTGCTCTGCTTACTCAACCTATGAAGTATGGAGGCCGGATAGAGGGAACTCGAGATGGGGAAGGGGAGGTGTAGGATTCCCAAGCAGCGAAAACGAGCGCGAAGGCGCTGGGAAAGAAATTACCATAATTAGTAAATAGTTAGTATAGTACCGGTACCGGTATCTAAACATTCAACTGACTTAACGGTGCTATCCCTCCGGTTTTCGTGAATAAACTGCCGTTCCTTACGCAAGTACCATCATATTATCACATGAATATACGTATACACTCCAGTACACCAGCCACATCCATGGCCAAACCCGGATCAGTGCCCCCCCCTCCTCCCCCTCCAATTCCCAACTCGGAACACTTTTCCCACCCCGCCCTCCCACCTCCCCACTACCGTCATGGCGGCCATCATAACCCAGACAGCGCTCACTAATCACCCCGTATTCCGGCTACCCCGCATTCACAAACTATCACTCGAATGTCTCATTCGATAAGCATTGCTCGGCGGG
>Ga0307509_10002466_pt1 | contig 29917 bp, 30 predicted proteins | sample 10_EM_MG_FD_202245 | JGI IMG/M metagenome (GOLD analysis project Ga0307509, IMG submission 202245) | Populus trichocarpa ectomycorrhiza microbial communities from riparian zone in the Pacific Northwest, United States - 10_EM | ecosystem: Host-associated > Plants > Roots > Unclassified | place...
CCCCATACTCCCCCCCTCCGGCCCCCTCCCCAACGATCTCGTCCACTCCCGTCTCCCCCTTCGTCAGCACTTCCGTCTCCATTGCTGCCGCCACCGCCACCGCCGCCGGCGGTGATGGCGGGACGTACACGCCCGCGAGCGCCCGCTGCACGCGCAACAAATTCGTCAATACGATCTCATTTTGGTTCGGCTTCTGACTAGCGTCGGCGAGGAAGGTGGATAGGAATGATTCGGCGGACGAAGGGGTTAACGGGATGTTTTCGTGGAGGGTTGTTGGAGGGTGGGGGGTTGTGGTTGTCATTTGTCTGGTGGGTTTGGTTAGTTGGTTGGTGTTGGTGTTGGTGGAGGCGGAGGGGAAGGGATTGGAATGGGGGGGTACTGTTTGGTTTTGGATTTGTGGAGTAGGAGGAGAGGGTGGATGTGTTTCTCTCTGTTTTTTTGGGGGGGCTCTGGAGGAGGGGGGGGGGTTCACGGAGGGATTGGTTGTTGATTGGTTGATTGGTTGATTGGTTGGTTGGCTGACGGTGGTTTCGGGGGCGGTTGTCTCCCGCGATAGGCTTGGCGGTGGGTGAGGCTCTTACTTGGAAGTTCAGGTAAGCTTCTTTCTTGAGAGTCGTGCGGCCGCGGGAGGGGAACACGTGTGAGGTGCAGGTGGCTGTCAACCCCCCCCTCCCCCAATTTCCCTCTCAACTAGAATCCGGTAGTGAATTAATTGTTCCCTCAAAGAATTTGGTAGAAAGTCCACGGGCCACGGCTTCACCTTGATTAAATTTAATGAATTCAGTAATTTACTTTACCTGAGGAGAGTTTGGGATTATGTGGGTTATGTCGGAGGTTAAAAGAAGGTTCCGGGTTCAGGGTAAGTTGCCGGTAGGCTAGGGAGAGCTATATGCTGTCCAAAACTATAATTTACGACCAGGCACGCTACAGTAATCTATTATATAATATTGTGATTCGCTGGAAATTAATGGTAGATGGCTGCTGAGATTAAGATGCCAGGTCACTGAACATTGAAAATCCCAATGCCATAACCTGGAACAGCTAGCCGCTGACTGATCTGGACTTAGGTAATATTACAGTCTTAGATTGTGTCAAGAACCTGATATGGAGAAAGGTAATGTGCCAGTCATTGAAACACCTGCGCTGCAGCACCAAATAACCCAATACCGAAAGAACAATCCAGAACGTCGGTGCTATTACTCAAAATGGGTGTCCGGGTGAACTGATTCACAGCATTGCCTGATATGAACTCCAAAGAAGGCTCTATGCAAAATCCACAACAGAGATGAGGTTTTATTATTCTCCCTTCTCCACCCGCTTACGGGCCCCGCCTCTAAAAACTCCAGAAACGCCTGACCCTCCAGAACAATAAAAATCGTTAGAAGTGGAAGCGCCGGCACCCTATCGGCTGATGCAGTTGTATACTGATCGAACCCTAGGACATCATGGCTAAGGATATATGTAGAAATCCGTCCGGGTAGACTGCCTCCCGCATCAACTCTAACAACGGGGTATTCATTGCAACAACGACCCCATGGACTACAGGCCTTGCAAGAACTGCCACCCTTTGACTAGGAAAAAGCTCAGGAAGGAGTGTGCGTAATGCTGTACCGACTGTTTGAGGTTCCTCTGTGGCAGTAAGTGTCCAGGTTAGCGGCATCCATAAAACGCCAGTCCTATTCATCAGAAACGGAGTAGAATTCGAAGCGCAGGGGATGGGTTAACAAACGGGATGGTAGATTCGGGGGCACTGGTTGTTGCACCACCCGTGGCGCAGAAGGGACATACAACCTCAGAGGGATATTACGGGCCTGTACGGAGACCAATTTGTCGTTGACGCTCCAGAACTGATCGAAGTCATCTAACTCAAACCCCGTCAGTAAAATAGGTCCTCTAACATTCCGCCATGTGGGGGAGCAAACGTGACTGTAATGAATCCCAGAGTTTCGTGGATTCCGCTTTCGATAAGCTCATGACCGCTTTGGCACTTCCATTCCGAACATGGTCTGCCTATTGGAATTGTGATTCAGCAATCCACCCAATTGATGAGTGAACGAGCGGGGTCAGACCAACCTCCTTAACCGTATTCATCCACGAATCATGGCAAGTCGCCGGACCTTCTAATCGCATCAAATACTTTGTAGGATAATCTCGGAAGTGAACTATTAATGTCCAGGGGAGCAAATGCTCGTCGTCCTCTTCAACATTATTAGCAGCCGGATCACGTCCGGTAAACAGGTCATACAGAAGACCAACAGGCCAGTGCCTGACAACTCGCAATTCGTACGGTAAGCCAGGGGGAGAAAATATTGGACAAAGGCCTAACCAACCATTTCATCGGAACACTCTCAAACTCAAACCATGCGGACTCCGGTTTTGCGACCTCCGGGTCTATCACGAACGGTCGAAAGAAGCTACACACTCGCTCTGCGAAGAAGGGCAGGTACGCGATCCGCGGTATTATTATCTGTCGTTGCAGATAGGTAAGTAAGGAGGGGGGGGGGGAGTGAACATGCGTGTTAGACAGTGGGGGAGGGGTTATGGTGGGGCATACGTAGTACGGGTCCGAGGCGTCGAAGACTCGGGATTCTCCGGGGTCCAGGAGGATTTTGCAAGGGATGGAGCCAGACCAGACGGCTCTCCTGATGGCTTTCGGATCCGAGGTTTCCATTCGAGTACTATAGAATATTCCTCCGAAGTAATAATCGGGAGTGGTAGAGGCTGTAGTACCGTTACCCTTTCTCAGGAGTTCGCGGGGGGGGGGGGTTGTGTGGGGGAGAGCGGGGTGCCTTCATTATTGGGGGGAAGGAAATTAGTTTGGGTTCAGCCTCAAAAGCCACTTGAGGCGGAGAACTGGCACATTTTCGAAATTCCCCCCAGGAAATTTGGTGATCCTGAGTATTGTGGGAAAGAATCTACAATTTATCAACTTTCAAAGGTTGATCAGTTGGGGTTCCTGCGGCTACAATCCGGTTAACCCCCCCACTCCCGTTCCACAATTTTTCTTTCACTGCCTTTGACCAACTCCCCACCATCTCTTTGATCACAGCCGCTTCCTCTCTCACTCCACCATGTCTGTACCTTTGATATTACGACGACAGATCCTGCGGGCCTTTTCCCCATTACCCGTTGCAGTCCCTTCCTCCAATCACAACACGGGAAACCGAAACTAACATGTTAACAGAGGAAACCGCCAACCTTCCACAAACCTCGTTCGGTCCACTCAATGCCAGTCATTCCCATGGAGGGGGATGTCCCGGGACTCTTCTCAGAAAAGGCGTTCAAGACAGCATGGTCAGATTATCAGAATCATCTGGTGGAAAGACTCAACCATGTCACAGCTGGTAGGAATTGCTTCCCGCACCGTTAGGCAGATGGGGATGCCGGTGTTCTAATATGAAGTATAAGGTACGGGGTTCGATGGGATGGACACAATGGATATCGCTGTCGCGACAGCCCGACAGCCAGATCAGGCTTCAATCTTTAATTATGCATCGCAGGCCTATAACAATCATTTCTTCTTCCAGGGCCTAGTAAGCTTCCCTCCCGTACTCCCTCTTTCCCTACAGCAACCCCGGGCTGACAATCTACAAAAAAACAAAGTGTAGAGGTGGCGAAGAGATAACCGCCCAATTCAAAGCGTACGTGACCTCCACCTTCGTCGACATCGCCGCTCTAAAAGCCGAACTCTTCGCGACCGCCAATGCTATGTTCGGTAATGGCTACGTTTGGCTCGTGCTAGACCAAGTCGGCAACCTGCACATCCTGTGCACGTACAACGCCGGAACACCCTATGGTGCTTCATACCGCCGTCAGGACACGGACATGAACACCGGCCTCAGGCTCGGGAACGAGTTGTCGCCCTACACCAGCGCCATCAGAAACGCGGCCAGGGGGAAAACCGGCGGGTGGGTTATCCCCGTGCTCAACGTGAATGTGTGGGAACATGCCTGGCTAGAGGACTTTGGCATTCTCGGGAAGGAAGACTACTTGAAGGCGTGGTGGGAACGTATCGATTGGTCGGTCGTGCAAAGCAGGTTTCCAAATAGGGGTGTGGCTAGGCCATCCATGGATAACTGAAGAAGGGGGATTGTATGGCTTGTATAGATAGAGAGTGTGTGTATGTGGGAGAAGGAGGTTCACTGGTGGGTTGTGAAAAATAAAGCGCTTGTATACATGTACTGCGTAGAACATCTATCTCCATCGATAATTCATCCCCCCCCGCCGGTTGGTGGACATGCGCGTACCAATTCCCTCCCACTTCCCTAATGCGTCAAACTCTTTCTCCCCTTCAATCTCCTCCTTCTCAGCACCCCCCGTCCACCAGGCGTCCGCTTCCTCGCCAAGAACCCCAACCGCCTTTTCCGCACTCTATGGCTCGGATTATACGTATTCCGCGGCCCACAGCGCACCTGAAGCCCCACGAGCCCGGGGTTTGAACTTATCTTTAGCATCAACGGTGCCGTGACGCCCAATCCCGCCCCCCCTACCGCGGCATGGGTGGGGGGTGTTAGGCCCATTGGGGCGAAAGAGATAGTGGATGGGCGGAGGGGGGTGGTTTTTGTTACTATGGTTCTAGCGTCGAGTTAGCTCGGAAGCAGGGAGACAAGAGTGGAGGGGGGGTACCGGGTGAGTCGGGGCATGGGAGTACATGGGAGGCGCTGGGTTAAATGGCGGAGGGGGAGGAAAGGGAGGGGTATGCGGAACATGGCTTTGTTTTGTTTTGTTTTGTTCCGTAGTTGGGGGTTGATTGGTTGATCGATCGCGGGATGTCTAGTCAAGTATCATACAAATTGAGAGGAAGGCGGAATAAAGTGAGGTTAGCCAACTTGACTTAAACCTTCGAAACCTAACCCTGCCGGACTAAATTTGTGGCAACATTCACAGCCGCTCACTCGCGGGGTTTTGGGAAGTTCTTCTTGGCTATGTGTGATAACTGTATTATTATGGTGAGTTATTATTATTATCCTCCATAACGCCAAGCCATTTTCGAAATCCGCGGGTACGGCAAAAGCTGAGGGACCATTAATAGCTCATACCGGTACTTTCAGTGTTACACTTCTCACTTTTTTTATATTTGCTTTTAAAAGTTTTAGTAGGATCGCCTACAGGGATGCCTTTTTTTTCTTCCCTTTCCCTTCTTGATACCGGTGGGTCGTGTCTCCTGGGGATGTCCGGAAACTTTTATTTTTTTAGAGCCCGTCAGGCGGGATGATTATGTAAGCACTGGAACCAATAGTACCAGTATTAGGGTATAGCATACCTCTGTCTTTTGTCAGCTACCGGTGCCCTAATATAGTGCAAGTGCAGGGGCTAGCGGGTTTATCAAACTATCAAAGAAACTAATGGGATTTCTTTTTCCTTTGGTAAATCGTCTCTCCAGCGAGTGAGGGGTGCCGAAAGTATACATGCTATAGTCTATACCAAGGGAATTGTTTCGTTCCCAGGACTGTGCAAAATCTAAGAAAGGAGAGGGACTACCCAGAGTGCCCCGAGGGAGGGCCCGACCACAGTGTGAACAGCATCCCAGTGGTAATCCGGACTTGACTCCCGGGGGTTTTATCGTTGGTAGCCACTTTTACGCCAAAAATGATCTTTCAGAGCGCTAGAACTCAACCATCATTTTGGCAAGCAAATAAATTCCCAGTAAAACAGTGTCCTCAGGTATTCCGATTGTGGTAGTACTTCAGCATATAGCACAATAATACAAGATGGGCTTGTGGCAATATACTTTTTTTGACAATTTTTAAACATCTATCTTTTCTAACTAGTGCTCATATAGATCCTTGGCTCTCAACTCCAGTTTCTAGATGTGACGACATGTGCTGCGCAAGAACAAAGAAATTTGTTGTAGAAATGGGAATTTCAGATTTGCTGAATCTTTAGCTATCTATTGATATAGATTTGATTCCAATTGGTCAAGTAGTTGGGATGAAAATCGGGATATATCCTCTTATGCATCGTCATGCCCCCCCCACGTTATCCAATCCACCCGCCCACTCAATCATTTCCCGCCGCGCGGGTTGCTTGCTCGAGGGAAAAAAACCGGGTGTCTGTCCGGTGTTTTTTTTCCTCTTCCCTCTAAACATGGTATCATATAATAATATCATAATATCATAATATTATCATAATATTACGTATGATACCGGTACCATACAAAAAAAAAGCATAGGGGTCAGTTAGTCAGATAGGGGCTGGGGGAGGTATCACAGACTACACTCATGGCGAGTGGATAATATTATTGCTATGATAACTAATCGGACAAGATTCTACGAAAAAATAATATGGTGTCGCCATTCCAAACAACCTTCCTATAATAGAAAAACGCCCTTATTTTTTTTGAAATATATTCCACATTCACCTTTTTTTATCGCAATATTTTCCCGTGCCTGCCGAACAGGGCCTTCATCCGCTGGCAAATTTACCTCATTAATCTTTTTTTTCCATCGTTGTTACATTGTCCGATGCGGGAGTGGCACTTTTTTCTTCTTCTTCGGCTAAACCCTATCTTAACGTCAGTTAGGTTCAAAGTGAGACAGGCGAAGGGGCAAGTGAGGGATGGCGGGGGCGGAGAAAGAGGGGGAGAGAGAAAAGCCTGGGGGGAGGGGGAGGTGAGAGGGAATAGTAATAAGTGATCCCGTGACCAAATAGTTTTCAGGTTCTCACTCATATGCGCGAGGGGCCATGATTGTTTATTTATATAATATGGTGCTGCTTGTTGCCTTACTGCCTCGTCGAGGAAGGAAGTCATGGATATTCTTGCTTGCTCGCTTGGCATAGTCTTTTTTACTCTAATTCCCTATGGGTAGTGAAGGAAAAGAAAAAAAGAGAAAAACGACAAAATGGAAATACATGAAGTTGGACAAAAGGGACTAGAGTATAAAGAAGATAGCGTGATATAAGCGCTTTGTACCAATGTGTCGGGAACAAAAGAGTATAAAAGATCAATTTTACAAGAATGGTTCAGTCAATAATAGATGCTTATAGTTAACGCTCGTGCGAGAGACCCACGCCTGAAACAACGCACGGGGAAGATAATGGTGGGGAAAAAAATGCAACGAGAATAATAAGATGCCTCGATGTGAGGATAAAATTGGAAAGGAGACCAGCCTCTCCGCAAGAGGCGAGACGAGCCCCATACCAGGTAACCCCTTAGCTTTGATTAAAGAGTGTTGAGGATAATCGCTTTGGTAGTGTAGATGTCATTACATAAACGAGACACGCGGACGGCTTTTCGTAATTGTAGCTTGGAATCCCAGAGCTTTGCAGTCGCCACGCCGCGCAGTGAGTCACAGCTGAGACGGTGGTTTGGATTGGGGAGGAGATGGGTTTATACCTCCTGTGTTTGCTCCAACCGAAGTATTCACGCTTTCTGGCCCCAACTGACTCGGGGTTGATGATGCATGAGAGCTTGCGGCCTGATGGCCGTGGAATGATGATATACTCACTGGCGTTGGCGGTGGGGGGAGGTTCTGCTGGTAGGTGCGGGGCGAACGTGTGGGCGGCGCAGGAGGTCTGTGCGGCCTCTGGTCAAAATATCCGGATCCAGCAGAGGGCCCAGGGGTGGGTGGGGGCAGAGAAGGAAGTGCGCGGTGGGAGCGGCTGCCGTCATCGAAAGAAGAAACAGAAGGTGTTAGTGATGGTGCCGAGGAGCTTCCGCTGCTCACGGAAGCCGGAGTAGAAGGTAGTGTTTCGTCGGACCGTAGGCTAGCCCTTCTCATTGCGGGGTTTGGTATAGGCGGTCCCGCCCTGGATATAGGTTGGGAACCCAATGGAGGCGGCTGGTGCCTCATAAATGAAGGCTGTTGTTGGATGTGGGGGCCTTGGATAGTAGGATGAATTCGAGGAAAGAAAGGGGACTCAGGCTCAGTCACTGGTGCAGCAAATGCCTCCTGCTGTTGCTGCTGGGTAGATCTCATGACGGCATCTCTGTATCGCGCAACGTCAGATGGCGATCTGGAACGGCGTACAGGTGAAACTGGGTATGCCCTCGATGCTGAGGGAGGCATAGATTGGGCGCCTGAGGGATGATATGTGCCTGAATCATGGCTAGAAGGGGATGTATAAGCACTTTGGTCAGAGGATGTAGCTGTTCCCGAGCCGGTAGGACCGCCTCCTCTACCGGGCCCGGGCACAGGAGGCGCAATCGTACTAATCCCACTCGCCACACTAACCGAACTACTAGTGACAGCAGACCCTACAGTACCAGCAGTTGGAACGCTCTCAAGCTTTGGCCTCTTCCGGTTGGCTTCAGCTTGTTCTGTGGGAGAGTGAGCAGCGGTGGAAAGGTCGGAAGTCTCGTGAATCTTACCGCTTCCTTCCCTACCTTCTTTGCTCGCTTTCGACTTGAAGTCTGAGAGATACTGGATATACTCTTTGTAGCTGTCTGTCTTTTTGTACTCTAGCAATTCCGAGTTGTACTTCTCCTTGGCTATCGAGGCTTCATGCTCATATGATTCCTTGTTTTCCGGGTCCAAAACTTTCCACTTCTCGCCAACAAGTTTCGCGATATCCGTGAATGATAAGTTTTGCCCTTTGAGTTCATCTCGGACGCCTGAACTGAAGGTCAGTATCCAAAAGTAGGGTATCGTCATCCGGCTCTAGCAAAGGACTGCTCACGATTTGCAAACATGACGTACGCGGAGGGAGGTTTCTCCGGCGCATGTTCATCAGGCTTGCATTCGACACAACGTTAGTAAACAATTTTTCTGATGCTGGAGTTTGGGAGTCCTTTGTTTTGTGCAGTGGTACCTTTGGATGGCGTCTATATTTTCTTTTTCCTGTGGGTGCAATACCTTTTCCAGAATCCTGCTTAAAGGGCTTTGGCGATGACCTGTCCTCAGGCTCAATGTCGTCGGAAGGATAATTGTGGACAGATGTCAATGCTTGCGTTGGTGGAATCCCCCTCGCGCTCGCAATCTCCCGTTGCAAAAGCTGACGTTGGAAACAAGGTCAGTGACTACACCACTCTATTTTTCCCATTACCACTGCCTCCAGGAAAAGAAGGGAGAAAAAAATAATACATGCACATGTCGACATCACAACTCCGCATAGAAAAAAGGAACAAGACGAGAAAAGGGCAAGGCAGTGCCAAAAGATATCCACCAAAGGTAAGTAAATGGTTATACAAGAATGCTATCTTACCCTTCGATGACCTAACTTGAAATTCAGGAAAGCTCTAAAGGGCTACAGTTAGAAACCCCTACACAAAATAGTAATAATTAAAAAAGGGAGGAGGGGATATCTCACAGGTCTTGTTCTGTAATATCCATCACAGCCTCCCATTTTTCAAACCCCTCTTCACTAAGCCGCCCTAGGTACTGCGAGAGTCCCAGTCGAGCAAACACCTCCTCCAGATCTGTCATATACACAACTGTTTATCACCCGGGCGAAATAACCTCCGAAGAAGAGGGATTTCCCCAGATGGTATACCAAAGTTATTACCGGGCACCCAGACACTCCCCTGCTACTGTCTCTTTACTGTAGCGGCGTATGTTAATAAGTTCGGCTCAGGAACGGAAACCGATAAAAGTGTAGTTGGGTCGCCAACGTTCAAGCTGTCGATGTTGCAGGAACGCAGTCGATGTGTACGAACAAGCCCAGACCATAACCAAAGTCTCAGACTAATATAAAAAAATCCCGTCGAAATTGAAGCGCTGTGCCGCTCTCCCTCTCCAATCCAATTAAAAAATGAAGGGGAGGGAGGCGGGTTTAGCCTCAGGGTGGCTAGAGTTGTGTATACGGTAGAGAAGTATGGCTGCAAGATTGAAGGCGTTCTAACCTGAAGAATTTTCGTTAAGTACGGTATCTAGAAACCCAGGGTGTGGGATTCGGCTTTGATGGGAGAGGGCACAATCGTAGAGATCTACCAGACAGCCCAGCTAAGTGATGCCCACCACGCTAATCGGCGCACGGCAAAACTATCCTCGGGGAGCCAATGCAGCACCAAATGACACCAAAATGTCTTTTTGGGGGGTCAATAATAACTGACACGAGACCAGGCGTAACTAAACCGAATACGGTCAAATAGGAGCCCGAATTACGAAAGTAGGAAAATTCCCACAGTTAAAAAATAAAATACCAAAAGGGATGGGTACAACTTCGAGTCCTCGATCCCCTGGTCGTAAGAAAGACACGAAAACGGGGTGCCGCTTTACAGATTTGGAGCAATTATCCGGGAGGAGGGGATGGTTGAAACTGGTTGCTAAGGAAGTCACTGGCGGTGAGGGTTGGCGGCGACGATATCAGAACCAGACCCGTCCTCCATGCACATAGCAAAGCAAATTGTTCAAAGGGCCCCGTGGATCGAGCTTTGTAGGAGTGATCACCCGCAATGACGGTAGTGCCAAGGGAGGGTAAAAGAATCAAGTATTTCCTTTGATGTAGCCTGCGCTGTAGAAAATGATAGAAAAACCTGAGTGTTCGGGAGGAGTGATGCCGTTTGGTGTAGGTCAAAAGTTATCTATGTGCCTGAAGAGGGAGATGAAAATGACGATACTCCAGCGGCAAACCCTTAGAAAAGGACAAGTGTGACAACCGAGCACGCGAGGAAAGAATTTGAGAAAGAGAAGGGTGTTAATGGGTCGCCGACGGTGGGGGGGGGGAGGGTGAAGTGAAAGTGTGGGTTGGAATGGGAGTTACGGATGGCCTGGCTGTCTGCGTGTGTATGCGTATATGTAAGTGAATCCCGGTAGTGGATGTATGCGAATGGTGTACGCCGGATGTGTATCGGCATATGTAGACTAGACTATTGTGTCTCCGATATGTACGCCCGCGGTTGGGGTGGACAGTGCACGGTACTGGAATACCTCCACCGGTGTGTGTGCGAAATCGATAGAGGGCGTATGGTAAGCAATGTGAGGCGAGAGCGAGTGAGCGGGAGAGTAAGTGGTGGGAAAGCAAAGATCGAGTGACTACCAAGGGGCTGCTGATGCTGCCTTCAGAGGATTGGGAAGTATTTTCCTTATTTTCTCCTCCTCACCCATACGGGCAGTGCGGCGAGAACATGCCACTCAGGGCCAAGAGATGGATTGACGGAGGAGAGCAGCGGTTTCTTCCTGCTGATTGAGTTGCCTCCACGACCGGTGGTGCTTCTGAAGCTGCCTGGAGTTGCTGAAATATGATGATGATGTTCCACCACTCAAATCCCCTCTCTCAGTCTGTCCCTTTCTGACACTGGGACACTCTGGGACACTCTAGTCAGTTGGGGCACAAGCAAGGCCTCTCTTTTTTTCCTTTCTTTGCTTTTTTTCTTTTTCGATGTCAGAGGAAAGGAACAACGTCTTGTGGACAGGCTTAACCGGTCTAACCTAGCGCAACCGGCAGTCTGAAGAAAGTGACCGGAAAGCGGGAGTATGTCGAATGACGTTAGAGTTGACGGGGATGGTGGGCGATGGGGTATGCTTCGTCCTATTGTGCACGACGCCTTCCTTGGTTGAGTGGTCCCTGGCTACCAATTTTTAATTTTTAATTTTTCTAATTTTTTCTTCTTTCCCCTCTCTTCCCTCCCCTAATTCTTCGGTTCCAAATGAGCCTACGGGAGGAGGAAGAGGGCTCCACCGTTCACTCGGTTGCTTGGAAGGAAGAGGGGGGGGACCTACCGAGACACATAAATAACAGCCAGCTCCCTCTCTGTTGCTGGAGTTGCAATTGGCATAGTTACATGCTGCTGATTACTGTAACATACATACGTCTCGTACATGTATGGTACTGTACGGTACTGTGCTTTGCCAGGTGCTCCTTCGTGTTGCCGTTCCGGCTCACGGGTGAACCAAGGGGGGAGGCTTACCGGTATGAGGGGGAACATACTGTACGAGTAGTTGAAGGGATGCTCGTACAAAATTATCCTGGACGTGGTCATAGACGGTGGTTCCCAAAGGGGGCGTTGACTGTTGTTGCCCTGTTTTCTGTCCGACAAATGCACTATGACGTCGGCGGAGCTGCGGAGGGCTTAGTTTTTATTTGAAGAGACCTCCCGAATGAAGAGTGCTTCCTTGCGAAAGGGCAACCTCGACTCACGCACACGCCCCACGAAAAAAAAAAAAAACCACGAAATAAATTCTTATGGGAGATATGAGAGCGAATCCTGTCCCAGTGCCCGGACCCGTTTGAATATTCGATTTCGGAAAGCAGCATGCGGACTGGTCAATAGAAGTACTGTCAAAAAGAAACAGCACAAAAATTCAGAATAAGTACCAGGGACATTTTTTCTAGACAGTCAAATCTTATACAAAATGGGAGAGTAAAGGGTTTGGATATTACCGCCCTCACCCCTACACCGATCCCCGACAGAAGATTATTTATTTTAACGCTCCCGAAGTCATAGCAAATTGACGAATGAAAATACCGCTATGGAGAAATGGAAGGGGGGAACACAAGTAAATAGGGTGGAAGTGGAGTTATCGTAGGCAATGGGAATTGGGAGAAGGGGGTTTGAACTAGATACCCATACGGCACCTTAGAGACGCAACGCACCTCACACAATAGTTCACCCACATACCGGCACCATCCACACACGAGCACAGAACCACACAACCACACAGCCATAACTATGACGCGCACCGACACCAGGCCCGCAGAATTGGGTACGGACATGCCGGTATCATCGTCAACGGGGGTGAACTGTAAGAGAAGGGAAGGGAAGGGAAGGGAAGGGGGGAAGGTGCGGTGGAAGGGTTTGGTTGTGTGAATCCGGTCAGCGAACAATGGCGGTGCGATGTCGGCCCTTCCCAAATTCGATCACACTTCCTCAGAGCAATTAGCAGGGGTCAAATCAATAGTGATCGCATCCCTCAAGCGAGATCGGGGTGTCCTCATTGTCAGAAACGCCCCAGACGCCTTCTGGTTCAAACGGGTTCGCCCGAAACAATGAGAGCCTTTTTTCCTTTCGTGGGTTTCGGTCAAAAGTTGTCCTCCAAGAAGTTTGATGCACAAAAAAACACGGTATATATGCCGAGGGTTTCCAGGAACTCCTCCGCTGTCGTGGCATTTTTATTGTACGTTTTATTTTTTTGTTACCGGTACATATGTGGTCTAATAAAACCCGGCAAACTGGAAGCTGAGTTTGTAGCAAGAGTTAAATTCTTTAAAAAATAAATAAAAGTAAATATAACTCGGGGAGATCAGTCACTCACTATGAAACCCCTCGGGAAGAGGGTTCTGGTCTTCTCTAAAGGTTTTCGATAGAGCCGGCGTAGCAGCTTTTCCCTCCTTCATGACATTGTGCCAGTACTCGTCCCACCACCCGCTCATCCGCTCTTTTTTTTTTTTCTCTTTCCCCCCTTCCCCCTTCCCTCCTTCCTCCTCTCTCCCATTGTGCCCTTGCCCCCTCCCTATCTTTCTCGCTACCAATATCTCCCACTCCTTTTCCTCACTTTGCTGTCTTAAACTGGATTGATTTTGAATGATGATCAGTACCAGAATAGAGGCAACAAAATAAATCAAGGGTGGGGGAAATCTATTGTTTGTGAGTTTATTTGCTGATCAGGATTTTATCATTTCTTTTCTCTCTTTTCTTTCCTTTTTCCTTTTTCCTTTTTTTCTTTAATCCTCGTGTGCCAGGAGAGCCGAATCTCAGGATCCGAGAATTCCTACCGGCATTACGGGGATGTGGTGATGGTGGTATTTGAGGACAAGCCCACGAGAGAGATTGAGAAGCTCATGAAACTTACCGTTAGCCGGTAACCGCACAATTCATGCTGAACTTGCCGCTCGCTGAGGATCCATTGTCAGGTCCAGGACCCAATTCCACCAATTAGGTAAATCATAAGGGCCTAAGCCCTCTCAACCAATCAAGGCTTCACGCTGCTATCCTCCGGCCCTACCCATCAATTTAAACGTCGACCCCCATCTCTCCAAACCCTCCTCCAATATCCCAGCCCCTTTATCAAAGAAACAAACCTCCACACTAATGCCTTCCAAAGACGAAGATGCTGAATTTGCAAAGGTGCTTCCACCCGCTTATTGTTCTCCGCCTTCTCTGCATTCGATCGAATGAAGGTTTGCTGACTCGGTTGCTTGCTTGCCGCTACACTGCAGGCCTACCAGGACCTGATGGAGTAACGAGCCAAATCAAATTTTGTTAGGCACGTGATTTTCGCTGACCGGTCCCCTTTTGCAGAGCTGAGAGACATGCAGCTACCCTGGAAAACCAATTGAATTCGCTCGAGCACAAATTGGATTCGTTTCTAGCCGAGCATGAGGGCAAACACCCCGAATCCAACAACAAAACCAGCACCACAGAAGGCATTGGCGGTGCGTTGGGGGCGCGGGTAAATGCTCCGCAAGACGGAGATGTGGAGAGAACTCCGAAGGATTCTCAATGAGCGTGTGTGATGGTTTTGACCGATGTAGATGGTAATGGCATTGTCCGTGGGGATAAGCCGGGTTATCATTTTGTGCTTAGTGATTGCCGCTTATCAAGGGGGTGGGACGGGATGGATGTTATCCAAATCTACTCGAACCGTACTGGAGATTAGAATGCAACATGACCCACTGCTGTCATGATTTTTTGTATGTATCATACCGGACTATCCTTTGGTACTGCCCCCAGCGGATCACTTTTCAAGCCAGCCCCGGTTTCCCAACGATAGCCTATTGGGTATTGCTGGGGAGAGTGCTCTTTCACGCATACCCTCAGGGTGCGAATCGGTGCGGCATACATTCCCTGACCATTCACAGTGGATACCGTACAACAGCCCGGCTCCAACGATTACTGGGTGACCCGTCACTCGAGCCAACCGGAAATGAGATTGAAAGCCGACTAAAGAAACAGGAATTGGTTGAACTGATATAATTCATTCTAAGCCAATAACGTGCTAATTTCCCTTGGATGCCTCAAAAGAACCTCGACAAATCAAAATCACCAGCTGCATTTTTGACGGCAACACCCTTCTCGGTGGCTATCGCATCGATCAAATCTTTTGGGGTCACATCAAAGCTGGGGTTATAGACATTGATACCTTTGGCTGCTGTGGCCACTGTCCCCACATTCTCCAAATCTACCTCCATGTCAACCGTGTCATTCTTCGCCAGTGGGCCACGGATAACGGTTACTTCCTTTCCAGGCCGATGCTCGATGGCAATATCCTTGCCCGCAGCCGTCTTCATATCTATGCTCGTGGTCGGCGCAGCCACAACAAACTTGACACCGTGATATTTGGCAACAATGGCTAGCTGATAGGTACCAATCTTGTTGGCCGTGTCGCCGTTGGCGGCTACACGGTCTGCACCTACAATAACAGCAGCTATGGATTTGAGGCTCATAAGGGAGGATGCCATTGAGTCTGTGATCAATGTCGCCGGTATCTTGTCATGAACGAGCTCGAACGCCGTCAATCGGGAGCCTTGGTTATAAGGACGGGTCTCGGTGCAGTAAGCGTGCGTCAAGTTCGAACCGGAGTGCAGCGAGCGGATGATGCCCAACGCAGTCCCGTAGCCAGCCGTTGCAAGCGAACTAATGACCGAAATGAATAAAAGACTCAATACTTGAGCTACGATAATCCCAACCCAACACTCGCCCCCTATTATCTCCACCTACCCATATTCGTCCAACAAACACCCGAAAAAGCAATGAAGTGGAAGGAGCAACGAACCCCGTATTACAATGGGTCAAAACTGCAACCCTCCCTTTCGCCTCCCCCTCTCCAACCCTTGCATTCTCTAAAATCCACTCCGCCCCAAGCCTTCCAATGTTCTCGTTGTCCTTGACATCATCCACCAGCATCTTCTCCGCGGCCTCGACATACCTCCTCACGACCGTCTCCGCACTCCCCGCTTCAGCGTTGACAACAGCCTTCAACTTACCCGCCGCATCCGCCAAATTAACCGCAGTGGGCCGTGACTGGACCAAGTAATCCAACCGCCTATGGACATACGCCCTCGCACGCCCCGCGCTCTCCACGTCTTCACCTGATGGCCCTCCCCCTCCGGGGCCCAGCTCAACCGCCAAAGCCAATGCAGCCACGATCGCGATCGCGGGTGCACCACGCACAACCATGCGCTTTATAGCGTCGAAGGCGTCTTCGCATGTACGTATGGGGACGTAAACCGACTCGTGGGGGAGTTTTAGCTGATCGAGGATCTGCAGTGCTTGGGGGGTGGGCGTGTACAGGATCGCTTGGAGGGACATGTTGCGTAGATGAGGAGTAATTGTAGAGGCCAAATAGACTAGAGATAGAGTGGACGAGAGAATGAGGGGGGCAGAAGGAAGGAAGAATGGGGAGCGGGGGCTAGAAATGAACTTGTGCCAAACGTCCGACGCCCGGCCGGTGGACCTCTCGACTTTCCTTCCGGCAGCAGCTGGTGACTCGCAGTGGAAGTGCTAGGAAAAAAACTTCCTTCCCCCCTCTGCCAAGACTTTTCGTGCATCGGACTGCCCCCCTCTTCGCAGACGCCGGACAGGTATAGCCGGATAAATATAGTATAATATTATCACTATTATGATGTTGGACCCTTCTTCGCCCGTTGCGGCCGATGATGGTCATCGTCGACGGCCGTTGGAGCGGTGTAAACCCCGTACCGTTCGGTTGGTGGGACCTGGGGGGCTCTTCTGCCCCCCCCGCTTCGGGTACTGTACGCTTTTTGCGACTCGAAACGGGATGTCTGTAGATTGTCTGCTCGGAGCTGAAATGGTTGGTTGCCCGATCATACAGTACTGTACATTCTCTATTGATGCGCAGCATTACCAACCAATTTCCTACCAACTTGTCGTATGATGCTTCAAAGAGTCGTGGGGGTTTATTTTTATACTTTTATTTCTTCCTTTCCCCTTTCCTCTTCATGGCGATACGATCATTGGTTCTGGTGAACGGACGGACGGACGGGAAAGGTACTTGGGCGCGAAAAAGAAAAAAAAAGTTGGTATTTCAAAAGGAACTCCGTATATACCGTATGTACACCTTGATAAGTGAAAAATGCAAGGGAAAAAAAAAAGAATAACTAAGAGACCCTTTTGCCAACCCTTAATATATATGCAGGAGTAGAATCGCTTTTTCCCCTTTCTTCTCCCTTCCCGATTTGGTGAATGAGATGTAAATCGCTGTGAAAGAAATGGGGTGGGGGGGAGTCGTAGCTTAGTGTTGTGTCTTCAGCTGATATCTAAGATGGTCCTCATGAAGTAGTCTCTACGATAGAAAACCTTTGGTAGTAGTCCTGTCCTGTGATCTTGCTTCCCCTCCTTAGGATCCCAGGTGTCCCAGTGCCTATATAATAATCCCTTGGTCTCCCTTTGCCATCGATTGATGCCCTCCCCTTGTGGCCAGCTTCGGGTTTGCTCGGTAAAGTATGAACGCCTTGATCAGTTACAACATGATCGAAAAGTTCTGTATTAGCGAACCTCTCTGGTAGCGGTGGAACCGGTTCGATTGCCGGCAAAGAACTCTGGGCGTCTAACGTTAAGTCCTGGCCCTGGGAAATCGCCGATGAGCTTCTTCGGCGCCTAAGGAAAGATCGTGATTTCTTGATCTTGACTGCAGGTTTGCTGGTAGGCAATTCCGGAGCGGGCTCCGGTTTAAGTACCGCTTTGAAGTCCCCATATGAGCATCTCCTCTTGAGAGCTGCCACCATGCTCCTTGCCATTGACTTCTTCTTCCTTACACCCAATTCGGCTCCCGCACCCACTTTTCGGGAAGGGGCGTCCTCGTCCATTACTATCGAGCTCGCATCGTGCTGCATTCTGCTGCGTGTGGTTCGACTATTCACCGAGCCCGTGGAACTGTATCCTGAATCGGCTCCACTACAGTCTTGGAGGCTTGGTCGTTCCAGGCCAATTTGGGAGTCGAGTTGCGACCCCAAAGAGACACCTCTGTCGGCTTGTTCTCGTTCCGACCGTGGAACAGGTTCGTCGTCATCCTCGTCGTCGTTGTATATGGGTAACTTCTCAAACGCGTCATAGAAACCCGTCTCCTCTCGAGAATCTGAATCCAAGTATTCAATGTTGGGGCCTAAATCTAGGTCTGGTATTGCATCGGTATCCGGCTCAGCTGTCGGGCTCTGAGCAAAACTGAAAGGACTCCCGGGAACTCCACCCCCCGAGTCCTGCACCGTAACCCTTGGCGATGAAGGCACCAATCGAACCCCACGAAAAGGGGCTGTCGAGTCCATGCTCCTAGCTCGATGCAGTCCTCGTGCCGGCCCGATATTTGAGCCCTGACAAAACCTAGCAGGGCTTTGGCAAGACGGTTCTTGTTCAGCCGAAATTCTCGGGGATGCGGGTGCAGAAGACAGAGCCGGAGATGCAGCACCATTCACGATTCTCAAAGACCCTCGTTTAAATGCACCAATGACACTATATCCTGAGGGTGTTGTACAACGTCCAGCATCTAACTCAACAGGCGGAACATACGGCTGTTGGGAGAAATAGTCCACGTAATCACCATAATCCATTGTCAGGCTCTGGCATTTGGTTCTTCTAGTGGCAGTAGCAGGCGGTGCAGCCAGAAGTTGCGATCTACGTCTAACTGTTCCAATAGCAGTAATCGTCCTATCGCGTTCGGTGCGCGCAGTGAACGACCCCGCGCTACTACTGGCCCTAGAGTGCCTGAGTGTGCTACCCGCCATCCCAGTAGAACATTCGTTTCCCCCAACCCACGTCACCGCCAGATCTCCAAATCCTGCATTCGTTCCCAGATCGGCGTATACAGGCAATGTAATTGATCCGACCAAACGATTTCCCCCACCCCCAGCACATTTACCCCCTAACACCTCAAATTCCGGTCCCAAGTGATGGGCGACATCTGGCAAGACAGCCCTCGCCTGAGGGACAGAGAATCTATTCCTGAATGGATGGTCTCGAGTCTAAACCAAGCCTTAGCAAATGCATTCCCCTCTCGTCTGTGGTTTGCCCCCCATTGTTAGGAGAAGTTTTCCCGCACCCTCAAACAAAGCAAGAGAGAGAGAGAGAGAGAGAGATAACAAACCGTGATGGAATTTGTACGAGGTTTGGTGAGTTTATTTCGGGGAGGAAGAGTGCTAACGTGGCTTCCCAGTTGATGCTCGGACGGGAGAGAGTGTGCAGCGCCCATATCTAAGACGGACGAATCTCACGGGGGGGGGGGATATTCTTTACGGGAATATCCTTTGGTGGAAAGGCGGCCTGTTAAAACCAAAGGCCGGGACCGGACCGACTCAGAATGGGTGCACTCAGGAAGAGGGCGAAGGTCGGACTAATGAGGCATGAGACCAAGACGTCAGCAGGACGTCAGCAAGGGGTTCTCCACCCGCGCAGACGAAGGGAATCACAATGTGAGCAGAAAGTGTTTTAATAAGGCAATGTATCAGGAGTAACAGGTAAAAGGGATTTTTGTAAAGAGAATGGAACAAGGAAGAGGGAGCAAGGAAGCAATGATGACTAGTAGTGCACGGGAGGGGAGTGCGGGAGGAGAACAGGTTGGATATGGATGGGAAGAAAAGGGGAGGTAAGAGAGATGGAAGGGACCACACAACACATAGGCGTGCACAGGCACACACTCTCTCACTCATTCACTCCCACACACACACACATCAATCACCCACAGACGCGGACACGAACATAAACAGGACAGGGAAGTTATGATGATACATGGGGGAAGTCCTTGCCATCAGACAAAAACAGGGACGGGCAAGAGGAAAGAGATGGGAGGGAGGGAGGGAGGGAGGGAGGAATGGGCAGTGGAGTATGGTACCGGTAGAGTGCCAAAGTGCACAATTTTACTGAGCTGTGTGGGAGGTGCAAGATGAGGGAGGGAGGGATGGATGGCTATCGGTAGGCGAACAAGAAAGCGGTAAAGCAAGAGGTTGGGTGAACACTGAACTCTGAGAATTGCATGACGGAAGTGGTTGTCTGCGTACAAGATGTCACGTCCGAATGGAGCAGGAAAGAAGAAGTTTGAGCAGGGATTGGACGTTTCAAGTGGCGTATGAGGGTGCTTAACCGACGGGCGGCTCGTGCGTCCACTCATTTTTGTCCTTACACAGTTACCATTGACTCCCCCACAGTGGATAAAGTGAGGCTGCGTTGTTTCCTTCTGAGCGAGAGCTGAAGGACACCCATTCTAAGCCGAGTGATCGAGTGACATTATATAGCCTGTGGATGCCCCCCCCTTTCGGGGAGTAAAAAGTACTTGTAAGGGACAGCACAGCACGGCACGAGCACTCGCTGTAGTCATCTCCGTCAGCGATATGGCTACCTTATTACTGCACCATCGACTTTACAGGCACCCGAGGAATGTGTTCGTTCCCTCCCTACCGTAGTTATGATACTTGAGCAGCCGTTAATCGCCGGCAGGGTACCTCGTACCTCTACCAGTATCGACAGTGATCAAAGAGCCGAGCAATATATCACAAAAGAAAAACCCTTCGCATATCATACAAGTACTCGAACCCTAAAGTGTTCGCCCAGCATGCATCAGATCACCACCCCCGCAGCATCCAGATCCCCAATCGTCGATAATCATCTCCCAGCCCCTCCGTTTCTCCATTCGTTCGCACTGCATCAAGGGAGAAAGAGTCTTGCGCGCACCCACTCAAAGTGCAGAAACGCGCCTAACCCTATCAGGCGGTCATCCTCAGCTCGTCTAAGTCGCCCCGGTATGATATTACAATATCATAAACAGTGGAGTGAATAAATGACCTTTTCTTTCTTCCATGCTTATTCACTTTTTTGCTCAAATGATTCCAAATTATTGCACCATACTACTGCCGCTACCACCGGCACCGTAGCTGTCGGGGAGCGGTGGTTGAACCGGTTACCCCCCACAAAACCGTGCCCTCCTCGTCCGCATCCACTTCCCCCATACTCTGTCCAATATGTAAATTTCTATATATACGTAGCACAAGGTACCTAGCGAGACCACGTTACCGGACTCTACACTCTACCGCAAGAGCTCGAACGATTGGACCTTACACGAGGACGTTGGAGTTGCCTTTATTGGTAAATTCCGGCGCTCTTCTTTTTTTCTTCCTCCCTTGTCTTGGGCTGGGGCTGAGAGGGTCAGTTTTTCGCAGTGTTTTAGCCTCTCTATCCAATTATTCGAGTTCTTAAGGTATCCGGTTAGAAATCCTCCTTCCGAAATCTAAGACCCACCGGATACACCAGACCTACCACCCACGGATCCCATATTGTCAGCTGAAGAGCAGCTCACATCGCCCCGGATCTCCGTCCGTGTGCCCTAAGACCATCGTACAGTACCAGGGAACGCGCCGATGCTATTATGGAGCTGGTTGGAGGGCCCACTCCCGAAAATCTGCAAGAAAGCAAACCCCCTCCCGATAAGCCGAAAAATTTAACCCAGCCTCTGAGAAGAAGAAAGAAAAAGTGTGTGCGTGACACAAAAAGGGGGGCTGGGGACGGGGGATGGAGTGGAGCGAGTGATGATGAGTGATGATGAGACGAGAAGGTGGTGTCTTGGCGAGGGAGAATTGCTGCAAGTGAGTTCTTCCGGGGCGGCGTCTTGGGCTTTGGATGCGAGTGTAGGCGTAGGCAGGTGAACCAATTAGGGTGGTGGGGTGAGCTATTGTGTAGCGCTTTGAATGGTAGGGGGATAGGTCCGTGGTCTGGGCATCTTCGTGCATGTCTTTTGCTGATCAGCAGTGTGATTTGGGGAATCTTGGGCGATGAGTGAAATATGGAATAAAAGCCTTATCTACTCATCTTGATCGCCGAAAAGACTTGTATGATGAGAGCCCCGCGGCATGCTCGAGTAGAGCATGTTAGAAGTGGATCGCTCATGACGTAAGCTCGATAAAGGCAGCAGAATGTGACATGGCGCGCATGGTGTGAGAGTTACGTGACCACGATAATCAGGCAAAAGTTGGGCTGAAGCTACAGCAGATTTTCGTAGACTTCACCAATCGTTTCTCCATGTTTATTCGAGTTGTGGCGAGTAAGCAGCCTTCACGACCTTTTGTTGGCTCGGTCACGCTCGCTTCGCCGAATTGTAGCCGGACACCTGGGGTGGCGATTCCCATACAAAGTGTCCCGCTTCGACTCGGCCGCGCGAGTACGGCAGTTGAGATGGGCGGCGTCGATAACCCCGCCGACAGAGGCAAACAAGGACGAGGAGCGCCGGGCTGAAACTTGTACGATAGTCAAGTTCGCTTAAGTTATGAGAGTTTATCCTGAATACAGTACCGGTGTGCAGATGTCCTGCCCTCATACCCATCGGCTTCCAAGTAATCTTTATCGCTCTATGGGTTTGTGATGGCCCCACTGTTCTTCAAGCTCACTCCGTGCTCGGTGTCCTCGATTATCATACGTCAGGTTCCGAATATCGGCGGATGAGCTTAAGGATTGTAAGGCACTCTGCGTATCGATAGTTTCCCTCCTGACCAGCTCTGGTCTGAGACTGGTTCCTCCTGGGATAACATAATAATTATTGGATGCACTCGGGGTTCTTTCAAGCATCTACAAGTGCGGGTATCGGAATTGATGGAAGCTCTTCATAGCACAACTTAACCTCCTCGGCCATCAGCCTGGATAGGTGGTGTCCCCCGGTCGGTTGAATAGATTTACATTGAACATGCAGGGGGGCACTTTCCCTCCACTGCAAGCTCTCGGGCCTAGCACATTACGGTAGTCACCCTTGACAGGGCATAGCATTCCACCCACATCCCAACCACCTATCCCAGCGGGGCCTGCCCCCACCACCTAGACCTCATCCATTGATCCACCAGATAAGATAACCTTATTCAGTTCGCCCACCAATCAACCACCGATTCGCGACAACCAGTCTCAATTCTCCCCACACCCGGCGCACACCACAAACCACGCTAGGAACCCTGGCCCCGCCCGTCACATATCCCTGTCAAAACAGAAAAACGGAAGGAAAAATATTCCGCACCATTTTTTCCCCACCACACCACCTAATCGGGACGATAGACTTTTTTTCAACCACAACCTCAGATTCTCCCATTGGAAGCGACAAGGGAAGGAAAGGAGGAAAAACAAAATGTCTCCAGAGGAAAGATTCGCCGGTATAAACCCCGAGCGCCTCGCAATGCTCCAGGCAAGGGAAGACCCCGCCCCGAGAGATTTCTCTGGTCGTGGTCGAGGTCGTGGACGGGGTCGTGGCGGAAGAGGTGGTGATGGCGGTGGAAGAGGAGGTGGGAGGGGAGGTTATCAGGCGAACGGGCGAAGGTTTATCTTTAATGAAGGTGCCGTTTCTCCCGCTGTCGCAAACGGCGGGACCAAAGAGTCCACACCCGCCGAGGAACAACTCTCTGGAGCGGAGATGAGGCTGGCGTTTAAGAGAGGCCAGGGGAGGAGTGGTGCTGTGGCCGAGAGTTGTGGGAATGGTGTGGGTGGGGAGGCGAGGAAGAAGAAGAGGAAGAGGAATGACGAGGTTTCAATCCATTCCTTTCGAAGGAGTGGTATTTACTAATTGTGTATAGGATGCTGCCGCGGTTGGATCTTCACCATCCAAAACTTCCAAGGAGCACAAGAGCGGCGAGGCCAACGGTGTCGCTGCTGTTACCAACGGCGCCCCGGTTGTGGACAAGAAGGAGAAGCATAGGAAGAAAGAAAAGAAAAACAAGAAAGCGGAAAAGGCCAAAGAGCATGCAATGGAAACGAAAGAAGAAGCACCAGTCCCTCCCATCGGCGGAGCACGCTCTTCATCGGAGCAGCTACCGGCAGACGACGATCCAAGCCTCTCCAAAGAAGCCAGGAAAGCCGCCAAAAGGGCAAGGAAGGAAAAGAAGGAGAAGAAGAAGGCTGCGAAAGCCCGCGACCCTCTTAGTGGCCAGGTGGAGTCTCTCGAAGATACTTCTAGATCTAAGGTACCATAAAAGTCTCTTCCCTCCCATAGGCAAATTAACCAACCAACTACCTAAGCAGCCAAAGCCTAAAAAGGACAAAAGGACAAAAAAGGACAGTTCCGGAGAGCCCTCCTCTTCATACACGCACTCTACACCTGCGAGAAAACCCAAGAGATCCAAAACGGTTAGCCTTTTCCAATCCTACATTTTAACGCTCTGCTCTAACGATCCCTAGGAAGCCTCAGCAGGGACAGGAGGAGCACAAGTAGAGTTGAAATGGACCGCAGTAGCAGCAGACCTCCCTGGCGATGATCAGCGAAAGTCAAAGTTCTTGCGATTACTAGGTGCTGGCGCTGGCGCATCGGCTGCAGCGATACCAACGACCAATGGTTCGGCTTCGTCGTCGTCTACTAAGACTAGAGAGAAAGAGCTTGAGAGGCAGTACGATGCTGGGCTTAAGATGAAAGCGGAGAAGAACCGGAGGGGCCTTGGTGGGTAATAGGGCAGGTCCTGTTTTTGTTTTTTTGTTTTTTATAATAAAAAAAAGTAAACGATGGAGGTTGATTACTGGTATGAGGTGTTATGGTTCGTTGATTAATGTTCCCTATCTATGATAGGATGACGAGGAGGGGTCAAAAGCATGGAGTAGAACTCGGTATATTTATATAGGGCAATGACAAAAAAGTAATGGGTGTTTTGAAAATTACTGTACGCGGGCTTGTGAATGTTTTTGAGATTATTCACGGGAGTCTCACGTTTCTTTGGTGGTGTATGGTGTCCAGAGCATGTCTGCGTTTGCACCCGGGGGGGGGGGGCACAATTCCGCGATAGCTTTGAGCTGACTCGCAAATTTACACAACATAGATTTAAGTGATCCGGTGACAAGAAGCTATAAACTCTCAATGCGCACACGCTTCTCTCCCCCTGCCGCGACCCGTTCCCACATACCGGGGGCGATTGTATACAGCGCAGACACCGCTCGGTTCGAATTATTTAAGGTAGAAAAGGATCTCTTCTTCAGCAGCGACCTCCCACCCCCACCCCTCCAAACTCCCCCAATCCACCCCACTTAAAAGAACATCCGGATAAGCTCGAAAACAATACCTCCGAATACAGCGAATCCGATAACGACTACAATTATTGCGCTTGTTAGCACCTTATGCAGGTGAGGCAAGGGAAGAACATACTCAACCAACCCTGGGAAATCGGCGACTTGAACTTTTGTTTCTTGACCGACTTCTCGGGCTTGCCACGCTTGGCTTCCTCGCGTTTGGTGAATTTTTCATTTGCTTTGCGTTGTTGGGGCGTTTGTGCCTGTTCCCCCCGGGTCATCGGTCAGTCCTAGGATTCGCCCTTTGGAGGGTTCTACAGTGGAAAGGGGAGACACACCATGACGAAGAAGTGAGGTAAATGGGAGGTCAGTAATTCAGTGAGCGTGAGGGGGGGGTTTTTTTTTTGAAAGAAGAGCGCGATAGAGTATCAGGTAAAAGGGTTGTATCGTAAGCTTTCGCTGTGCGGAAAGAAAAGAGGGTAATAAGACTGGATGGAGCTGGAGATTTTAAAAGGGTAGTAATGTAGTTACGCTAACTTGTCCTTCCCCGTGAGGCCACCTAAACCCTCCCGGGTTGTTCTCATGTCATTTCACCAAGCTCCTGCCAAGACAATGCGAAATTTACCTTTGGAAAAAAGGTAAAAGAGGAATTACTGCAGAGAAAGAGAACCCCGCCATTTCATTCGCTACCATCTCATCTGTCCGCCCGTCTTGCCCAGTTTTACAGTATCCCCCACCTGCCTAGCAATTCCCATCTGGGGGGATTTACCACCCCGGCGGGACTTGCAACTGGATCAAACCCCACCATCGGCGAAAAAAAGGCAAAAAAAAACAACAAAACAAAAAGGAAACGATGAATATGTCCACTCGTGGAAGTGTCCTCTTACGTGTTTTAGCCCGGAAGAGGCCAGTCTCCCTCCACCACCACCACGGCCGAAGGACACTCACAGACATTCGTGGAAGGGCTACGTCGCCGCATGTAACCTACCCTTTACTTACTTATCTACTCACTTACATACACATCTCCCACCTGTCCATGAACGATGGAACCCGGTCGTGGTAACCTTGGAGGGCTGATTCGTCTACGCATAGATAATGTTCTATAAAGATTTCGGAAGACCCATTGCGAAGGTTTTCCTGATGGCCTTCTTCACCTATCAGGTTACGTATTGGACGTGGGCGAAGATGGAGAAGGAGGAAGCGAAGGGTGAGAAAGAGAGTATGTGATCTTTTTTCTTTTTCCTGCTAATTTTGCGATTCCGAATGGCCCTTTGGGGGGGGGTTCTCTTTTGCTGATGGGAGAAGAGGAGGTTTCGGCGCTGGAGGCGGAGGTTGTGAGGTTGCGGGCTGGGATTCAGAGTGGGAAGATGGGGAGTCGTGAATAGAGGGTTGGTATGGGTTGAGGGGTTATATAGCGTGCACCAAGGTAATTGCGATGGGGGACGCGTTAGTGTTCAGAAGATGTGGGGAGTGTATTATACCCGTGTTCTATACTCATACATGGGATGGTTTTTTGTTACCATTGTCAAGCCACAGCTTGATGGGAAGGCACAGGACTCAAGGTAGGGGAATTGGGACGAGTGGGGTGGCAGAGGCCCATTGAGGAACCCTCCGTTAATTTCGCCGATAACTCGTAATGTCCTGACGTTTGTGAACACAACTGCTATTGCATGATGCCAAGATGAGGGCAAAAAAGCTGAATTTTGGCGGTATGCAATAGCAGTTGAGTTCACAAACGTCAGGACATTACGAGTATTGATGGAATTGCTGTCATAATATTGAGACTACCTGGAATGGGCAGGATAATCCCTTTGCCAAGGAGATGCACAGTGCGGTCTACTTGAGTAACGGCTCTTTTGAAAAATGTTGTGAGCCGAGGAAGTACTGGCTATATCCTCATGGTGGTAGGTTTGAAGCGGCCGGCATTCACAAGCAATTTGCTTTAGGGCTTCTTTTACCATAACTATGGCACCTGTATGAATATTTTGAAGGAAAATCACCAATAGAGAGCCTCACAGCTAAGCCCAGATAAGAAATTTTCAAAAGTGGCTTGCTTGGATGAACTGTGGCTACTGCGCTGACCACCGCCCGCTTCCTCATACAAAAACTACCCATCAGCATCTGTTCGGGTAGTCTGGGGTGCTGTCTACCGTACGGTATGTCCCAGCTGAATTCCAAATAGAGACACTGTGGCTGGAGAATGTATGATACGATCGTGGAACAGGAAAATACACACACAGCAAATATACAGTCTTCATTTATTGGCTCGCAGGCCAGGATTACTGAGGTCCGACCAATCAGCAGCGAACTGTACTACCGTATTTACTCGTATAATCCACTATCTCCGTATGCAAGGCTATCTCCGGAGTAGGGGTTAGCGAGGTTTCAGCCAAGATATTGAGTCACCGGCGACGATTCTCAAAGAGGTAGTTTCAAACCTCACCACCGAAAGGTTTACAGAGAGTGAAAGAGAGTAGAATTAGTTACTAGGTATTTACAAATTCGATATCCTCATTCTGATCGTTCTCTATACTAATATCAGCTCTTTCATCAGGCTCCATGATCTCCTCTTCCCAATTGCCGATCTGGAGACCATGGAATCCTTTGATATCCAACTCGCTGTCACTGGAACCGTCAACTGGAAGTGATAATCCGACTTTTCGAAAGGCACGGCGGATTATTTCTCCTTTTTCTTGGTGGAACTGGTAGAAAGCATCACCAACGCAGAATGTTGTAACTACACGCCGGTCCCCCACTGTCCATCTCTCAAACTGATCTATGGATTCGAGTTCAAAGATCTTCTCATCTGTGAGTTCACGTACTAGCTCTTTGAATGGTTTGTTGACTGATATATCCAAAGGTTGAACTAGGCCGGTACATCCTCCCGGGATGAAAGAGGGTGTGATTTTGTTGCTGCGTAGGAGATCGAGTATCGCAGGTGTTTTATGGGACCCCATTAGGTCCAGAGCGAAGATGTTAGGTGGTACCAGATCTCTAAGAACAAGCGAGATGGGTAAGACCAGGGTACTTTATCGTAGACGGAGATGTGTCTAGGAAGGCTCAATATAAACGTGGGTGAAATAATGATAAAGATTTTTCTTGGAATAACTTATTATATTGATAAGGTCTCTTCTCCGTAGCGTGATGATTTCAGTAAAGCTCGGGAGGCACTTCAATATTTATATCCCACGTCGATAGAGTGCGCGGCCTACAAGTAACTACCATACTAACTAAGTACCTGCTAACCATTCCGAACATTTCCTATAGTGCGAACACCTTTTGACCCTGAATAATATCGCCCCACCATTGACTTCCGGACTGGAGAGCTCTTGATTTCTCTGGTGTGGCACCACGTTCCAGTCAGAGTTCACAATCCTTCTTCCGTCAGGAGGAACTGAAACTTGTCTGCATGCTAGACAGTGTCCTCATCATCGGACGAACGAAGTGGCCAACTTCGAAATCGGACCTATCGCAGTAGCAGATATCACTCTTGCTTCCTGCGCTTAGGCTTTGGTCAGATTCTGAGTCAGGATCGTACCAATGGTACAATTCCCTCATAGTCTTTCCTTACCGAATGATCCTATATGGTACTATACCATTGGTGTGGGTGCGGTCATACTCTTATTTCATTTTAGAGTAGACACGACGAAAACGTCCCGTTACTTGAGTGACATAGTTTCCTGTGCCGTACTGCTATGTCTGTAACTTTATGCGATGTCGACTGACTTTGCCCGGGACACTTGCATAAGCTCGCCAAAGGTCCCCTCTCATATATCCTGCGAATAGCATCCGGTCGGACGGATGGCCGCGACGTATACGGTGTTATAAGATAGGTTCCAATGATAGTGTCCTTTGGTGTTGGGACGCAACTGCGACGCCGTTAGGTGTTGTCGCGCCGTCCCAACGCCGGGGCCAGAGGGGGGTGTTAGCTTCACAGGGTGAAGGTAGGGTAACCCCAGGGTATACACAAATAGGTGGAAAAGCTATGCTTTTCTCATGTGCCTAACAGGAGCTCCCTCCTTGAAAGCTTCGTCCTCGAATCTTCGTAGCCAGGTACAACAATAACCAATATACATTAAATTCCTTTTTGAACTTAGGGTCGTAGGGTAAAAAACCTCATGAGTTTGCTTGTCCACACGAGGAAAACCTTTCCACCTTATTCAACATCTGCCCTTCCTGGCATTTCCTCATTTTCCCTATGAAATTCCTCCACCAGCTCTTGCGCATTATCCAAGCTCTCCGGTGGTTCCCAAGTGTTCTCATCCTCTGAGCAACCTTTCCATTTCACAAAATACCTAAGTTCGCGCATCCGCTTATTGCGTCCGCGAACCTTTCTGGTATAAGCGATTATCTCGCTTCTAATGATTTTCTCTACCTCCCATTCCAAATCGCCGTCGATGTCTTCCGGCTCGCGAGGTGGTTGTTCCCTTTCGTCTCGGACGGAAGTTCGATAGGGTTCTAATAATGAAACATGGAAGACAGGGTGTATCTTCCACCGCGGAGAGATTTCCAGTTTGAAAGCATGGTTGCCTCGTTTTTCAAGTATCTTAAACGGGCCATAAAGATTCGGGCTTAACTTCTTGGAGGGTCGCTTGGTGCGAATGTTTTTTGCATTTAGCATGACTTGATTTTCAACCTTGAGGTCTGGTTGTTCAAGTGCTTTGCGATCGTAATATTTGTTCATGGCTTCCCTCGTCTGATCCAATGCTTTATGTGCTTTCTTGTGAACTGCTTTCATCCAATGGCTACATCAGCAAAAAAAACGTTTACTCCAGACGGATAGGGCCCGCGTCCGGACGGCGTGCGTCCGCCCCATTCGTTCCGTATGTCCTAAACGTCCGCCTTTGTGTCCTGTGCGTCCTGAATGTCCTGAACGTCTGGGCGTCCTAGGATTGCACCTCCTGCGCCTGGTGCCTCCCAACACCCTTGTTCCCGTCCTCACCACCCGGCACACTTGTCACGGCCTGATTCCGTCCGAACACCCACCTTCAGTCTCTTCTCGCCCTGGGGTCTCTCGAGTAGACCTGCCAGATTCTGGGAGCCCGACGGCCTAGATTCGTCCGGGGACGCCCCATAATGCTTGCAACACCCTACCGACACTCTACGCGGACTCCTCCCCTCGTCCGCACCCTG
>Ga0307509_10002467_pt1 | contig 29904 bp, 28 predicted proteins | sample 10_EM_MG_FD_202245 | JGI IMG/M metagenome (GOLD analysis project Ga0307509, IMG submission 202245) | Populus trichocarpa ectomycorrhiza microbial communities from riparian zone in the Pacific Northwest, United States - 10_EM | ecosystem: Host-associated > Plants > Roots > Unclassified | place...
TATGATTTGCGATTGGTTTAAGGCATGTTGCGCAGTGACTCATAGGAGTCATCTGATGGATTTCGGGCATGACTCATTATGAGTCATAGGACCGCGTGACTCGAGTTATGAGTCACCAGGGTTAGGGGTGTTAGCGTGAAGAGTCTATAAGTAGGAGACTCGGTCACAGTAGTTAGAGCTCTTTACGCAACCATCTAAGTAATACACCACTGAGATACTGGAGCACGGGCCAAGCCCATTGACAGTGACCTTCCATAGGTGCAATATGTTCGAGATACCTAATGTCCTTATCTCTATGTTACCTCGCTTGTATGCGAGTACTCTATTCCTACACGATAGGACTTCCTACGATCACTACACCTACGACGAACGCAAGATGTTAGTCTATAACGATAGACGAAGCAAACTACGTAGGCTATGTCGATAGCCTATGATAGTAAGATAGTCGTTTCCCGTTAGAAACACCTTCACGGAAGGCTGGTTTGTTACACCAATCAAAAGACATTATGTCAAGGTGTTACGCATACGAGAATAGCTCACCTATATAAGTACGAGATATACAGCTTCATCAAAGATGACGGTATATCCGGACCCTAAAAGCACGCTAGATGTAGGATGAACCCGGAGGCATCCGTGGTACCTACTTAGGCAACCGGAAGAGTTCACGTTCCTTGAAGTAATTCAGTGATTGGAACGATAACATGTTTCAACTGTATCACATATCCAGTACAGCTGCATTTTTGTGCATGCTGCTTTGAAAGATGGCTATCCGAACTGATCACTCCGTATTCCATGAGAACTATTGGTATGTTTACGTACGGGCTGCATATATTAAACCATAGTTCATTAGGACAAAGAGATCAAAGACAATCTACTGGTGGAGTGAAAACACCCCCAGATAAATTAGTAGTCTGGAAACTCTGTGAGTTCAAGCAGGGCAATTACTTTCAGGGTCAAACAGTGTTCGCACTTTCCTGAACAAAGTTGAAGGACTGAAAGATACATAAGTCCTTAGGAAAGGCAAGTAGCTCAAACTTTAGTATAAATAGAAGGGCTCTCCCCCGGTGGTTGAGGAGAAATCAGGCAACGGTGAAGAGACCTTAACAATATAACAAGTTATTAAGAAATCTTCTAAGTTCGAGAAAAACTCTAACTTTCCAATTACTTAACGAGCCTTCCTGACATATCTCCGTACTCTTGAACTATGGCCTAGTTAGCTCAATACCTCTTCAAGTTTGCTACCCCATGACATAAGGTGTATGTCCTTCTATTGGAGGTTGTTAGCTAAAGCTTACTTAAATAGTGAATACACTGCCATTATATATATACCCTTATGTCTCTACTTGTTCTGTTTATTTTGCCTGTTCAAATTAAGCACTAGCGGGGATGAGACTTTAGACAGTATTCTTGCTATGTACTGGCCATATCATATTTCTTTACTGAGTGACATCTGCTGAAAAAAAAAATAAAAAAATAAAAATAAAAATGACAACAAGTATTCATAAGCAGATACCTGTTTAATTGCACTTGCTCTAGACCTTACTGTACGAGTAGTGTAAATCATAGGGATGTTGCAATCTGGTTTGTGAGGTGTTTTGATTTTGGTGAGGTAGATTAGTAAGGCGAGACATGTTTCACGAACACTTCTGACTATGGGCTGTATATAACTTAGAACGTTTCTCACATGCCCCGGGAACAGGCTCAGTTATCACCACTCTGTTTAGAAACATTTTCTGAGCGAGATTTCTGGGCTCCAGTTCGCTTAAATAGGGCACAACAAGCACAAGGTGCACTAAGCGCATCAAAGCCTAAGCGGACCCGGGACTGTCAATTCCCGGATTTTAGAGTCTTACTCCACCTACTAGCCCTCTAGTATAGCCCCCTGCTGTAAAAACACCTAGAAAGAGTTAGGGAAACCAATAGAGCCCTAGAACCCCTGGTCGGCCAAAACCTTTCTAATTATATACTATCATAGTTCCCTTTTTTTTCTGGGGTCGTTTGTAAGCAATTTTTGAATTAGAGGTACACCTAACTTATCACAGTACTGTGTTAGTCACCCGCGCTCACTCCCATTGTTAATCACGAGCACTTCCTTCGCCCACATCTCCGTACCTTGCCCCACCCTATAGAAACCTATTCCCCCTGTTAGGATATGCTAGAAGAATACCGGAAGCTTCTCCGAGGAGTTTGGGACCCGGTGAAAGGTGCGAAAGGCGGGATAAAAAGCCGTGAAGAAAAGAGGGGTGGATGAGGTGAGGAGAATCGGGAAATTGAAGGGTACGATAAGGATGTGATAAGTGATGGAAAGGGCGTGATGATATGGGAACTACACCCAGGCGAGTAGTATTATGTTTTGGGTACTAAAGGGTCTTGCTCGCGCACAGCTGTAGAGAGATAAGTCTGAGAAGAGTCCTTGCTTTTGTATACATGTTTTTCCCCCATTTTTGAAGCGTCCACATCCGCCATCGGTTTTCCAGAAATTTATAAGAGGTACTCCATTGATGTCCCCCACCATCATACGCCGGCCTACAACTTCAGATAATGATTGAACCCAGCTCAACTAGCGCACGCTGGAATAGGGCCAGCTTATTGACAAACACCAAACCATTTGTTTCTATTGAAACAATATCGAGTAGTGGAGGATTAGGGTTGTCGTTCAACGATTTTCGACAACCTCATTTGCACCTAGGGTAGAGCCAGGATCGAAGCTTCTCAGGGTGTAGGGGCGACTGCCAGTGCGGGTCAGATACCAGTGAAAGGAATTATAGCGAAGGAATAAACCATGTGCCTAGGAAGATAGGACGGTCTTTTCAAGCATATCATCTATTCTTGCCCAATCAATTGTAACGGAAAGCACTGTACATTGAGATGTTTATTGTCAAGAAAACAAAACGCAAATACCGAGTTAACTAAGGACAGGAATGCATCAGAGTAGCAGATATAATAATGTCTAACTAGAACTCTACTGAAGGGAAAATGCGGGGAAGGGAAAAAATAGAAAACTGGATAAACAATAAGTAGCCCGTGGAACCCAGAAAACCCATCATCAAGGCAAATTTGTATCGTAATCTCAGATACACCAAGGCCCTACCGAGGAAGGCGCTACGAAATAACAATATTTCTGGTAACTAGGAAGGAAGAGCCGAGGGAAAAGCGGGCGGCAGGAATGTTGGGGCAGGGTGATCAGCTGTGACTGCTTAGTAATTGCCCCGCTCAAGTGTTCACTGCTCCTGAATGTCTGTCGGAGATAGCAGTAGTGGGGTTTGGTCCTTGTTATCTAGTGTGGTGGGGGGCATATCTCGCCATTGCAAAAGCCTTTAATTAACACCAGAACCCGCGCTCTGAGCCGCTCACTCGAATGGCGGCTGGCCACATTCGGTCTCTGCCTGGTCGGAATTGACGTCCCCTCGTTCTAAAAGCATCGTGACAATCTAGGAGTGCCTCCTCTCAGCAGTCCACTCGAGTGGCGTCAGGCCACATTGGGTGTCTGTATAGTTGGGATTGACGTCCCCTCGCTCCAAAAACATCTTTACCACTTCCGAATGGCCTCTCACAGCCGCGTAGGAGAGGGGCGTGAGGCCGAATTTGGTATCTGGCCGGTCGGGATTGACGTCCCCTCGCTCTAAAAGCATCTTTAGTACCTCCAAACAGTGTTCCCAAGTGGTCATTCCGGACATGGTCCGGACCATGGGTCGGCAGTCCGGCCAGTCCGGCCGTGGTTTTGAAAAGCCTGGGTCAGTCCGGCTTAAATTATTAACGGCCGCCAAAGCCTGCAGGCACCCAGGCAACCGCCAGGTCGAGAGGTAGGTAACCCAGGCCAAAGCCCACAGATGCCCAGGCAGCCTGTAGGTATCTGTGAACGGCCTGCAACCTTTTCATGGCTAATCATTTAGAATATGGGAATAGAACAAGAAACTTACAGCACTAGTAGATTTCGCTTAAGACGCGGAAATGTCCTCTACGCAAGTACTGATCAACAACGATTGTCTTCATATCCACACTACACGACCATGATCCTTCCACTCATCACTTAGCACAATTATTTTATTATTCGGGCTGGCTTACCCTGGGATTGCGCTACCATTAAGAGTTGATAAGCTTGAGGGTGCCGCTCTCTGCTATATAGCTAAATATTAATATTGAATTTATTATCTCTACTTCTACTACTCGTATAGTATATTAATCTTAGCCGAGATACAATCTCCAGCCTCATCTTCACCAAAATTTTATCTCCCAAGCAGGATATTATTGATATTATACAAGATTTAGAGAGTACATAACACGAAAGAATTATGATAAAGATATCCTCCTCCGACATAAGAGCTTCCAGTTCCAGTACGCATAAAGTCAAAAGTCCTATTAGCGATAGCCTGTTTCAACCCTGACCCTAATACTCGGGAAGTTATTTTTGGGTATGAGTGTCAGGGTGGAAATACCAAAAGCCTGCAGGTGACCCAGGCCGGGCCCGGCTTTGGTTTTGGAAAGACGCTTGCCCACAGTCCGGCCCGGCCGTCCCTGAAAAAGCCTGGGTCAGTCCGGCCGTGCCCAAAGCCGGACGGACTGGCCGCTTGGGATCACTGCCTCCAAATGCCCGTTCTCTGCCGCCAACGAGAGTGGTGCCAGGCCATATTTGGTGTCGGCAAGGTGGGGATTGACGTTCCCTTGCTCGAAAGGAATCCTTACTACTTCCAAATGCCCGTTTAAAGCCGTCCACGAGAGCGGCGTCTGGCCATTTTCGGTGACTGCCTGGTCGGGATTGACGTCCCCTCGTTCCAACAGCATCATTACCACTCCCAAATACCCGTTTTGAGCCGCCAACGAGAGTGGGGTCTGACCATATTTAGTGTCTGCATGGTCGGGGTTGACGTCACCTCTCTTCAAAAGCATCTTGACAACACCCGAGTGCCCGTTCTCAGCCGCCTGTGAGAGAGGTGTTTGGCCATATTCAGTGTCTGCCTGTTCGGGATCGACGTCTCCTCATTGCAAAAGCATCTTTACTACCTCCTCCGGTCCCCTTCCCGCTGCTCATGTGAGAACCGTATTTCCCGTACAATCTGGTGCACTGGTGTCGAATTCCCTCTCATCCAATAGTGCTGTACTTGTTTCCAAGATCACGAGGAATGCTGTCCCGTGGAGCCCTGAAAATTCTATAGGTCCCGCCCTACTGTCATAGTATGGTCCACCGTATTTTTCACGATGATTGTCGCGCAACAATACATTGGCAGATATATGTTGATCAAATCTATCAAGAAGCCTCAGCGCAAGTATTTTGATATGTTCTGTCATCCCCTTTCTTGCATGTCCCCCCCAATCAACCGAAGCATATTCCAGAAGTGGCGTTGTTAGGTGGGCCGAAGACAGAGTTGGGGAAAGACATCTCACAGATCCAAAATTGAGGTATGTCAAGCAAACCCCGGGGATTGCAGAGTGAGGATTATCGAACAGGGTCGGATCACTAGACAGGTACTCTTGGAGAGTGAAGTGCACCAAGCTGACAGTGGAGGAGGATTCCTCAACAGTGACAAGGCCAACACAAGATGCTACAAGTGTCCTTAATGAAGGAACATTTTCCGGATCCACATCCGCAGATCCTATCTCCACTCCCAACGCATTACAAAGCTCCACGCCTCGCAAAGGCCGTTCCGAATACAACACCCACATTCGGACCTTCAGTCCAAGTACCGATTTATATCCCTTCTGCGCTTTGAGTCATGTTAGGGTTGCAGTATAGGCCTCGTTGAGTCCATTGCCCCGTGCCTTTCTTCAAGCTTCTTCCTTCTCTCACGAATGGTAACCTCTCCCAGAATAGCGTCGATGTTCAGCAAAACCAGGAGGAATCTACACACAATTGTTGGCAAATATACATCAATGAGAGGGTGGGGGTGCTTAATGCTCCTACTTACATATCAGATATCTTCTCTTGAATAACCTCCACAATCTCCGTCCGTAATTCCCCGTTCATCGCCTCTGGCTCGGCATCCATGTCCAGCCTCATCTCCACTTAATCCCGGATATCACGCGGACTAGGGCTGATGGGTACCACGACCGCCTTGGCGAAATATCTTTGAACCTCACCCCCGACCTGGGGCCTCCCTGTGAGGAATATTCTTGTCCTAGGACACTCCCGGATAATATCCCTCAGTGACCCCAGAAGCTGAGGGAGGCACTTCGGTAAACCTTCGTCCCAGGCATCGAGGCAGACGAAAACCTGGGGCGGCGCAGCAATTGCCCTTTCCAACATTCCCATCTGATCCACAGGTTGCGGCCCCCTCCCACCGAATTCTCTTTTCCCCTTTTGACACGCCTTCCGTAGATAATTCGGGACCCCCCCGGCGTAATAGCAGTTTGAGAATAGCCCCCATAGTCTTGAGGGTTGTTTGCTCTTGCTGTGAAAAGAAGTCGCAGTACAAGCCTGCAACGGCGATATCTTCCTTCTCCGCCTAATCACATAAACTGTCGATCACCAGGGAGCTGGGTTCTAGTCGTCAGTAGTATTCCCTTCTTCGAAAGAATCCTGCTGCTTACCTTAGGTATGTCTTGCCTACTCCCGGATTCCCGGAGCAAAACAAGACCTCCCTACCTACTCCATCCTCACTACCTCTCCACTCTCTAAACTCCCTCGTTTCCAAAAGCCCTTCTCCAACACCTTCAAACCGGTCGGTGCGCACTCCCTGATGTCGGTGATTCGGCTCCAATGATGAGACCCAAAGCAAAATGCGCTCGTCTTCGTCGGACAAATATAAGGTATTGGAAACATTGTTTATATTGCCGCAGCCGGTGTTATCGTCGCCAAAGCTGACAGATTGTATATGTGAAGTTTGGGCCATTATACTCATATCCAAGGTGTTGGTTCCAGGTAGAAACGGCGTAGCGATTAGTGGGGTATCAGGGAGTTGACAAATACCGTGAAATCTCGAATAATTGAACGAACTGCTATGTCGTCGGGAATTCCCTACCTGGGAAAACTGGCGAAAATCGCTGCAAAAAAAGAGCTGCTCAGCCCCTCTGACAGACATGAAAAAACAAAAAAACACCAGACCTTACTAGAGGAGGCAACTCTAACGACATAGTACATTGTTCAATTATTGGAGATTTTACGGTACTCCGTTAACGAAGCTGAAGAAAGCGGGGTGATGAGGCTTGCTGTGGCACAATCAGCATCCAACCAATACCCTTCAGCCAAAGGGCGTGACCAATAGGAATACGCCTCACAAACCAGGCCACCGACCCTCCTCCGATAGAGCCTGTAGAAAATCTGAATTTTTTTCTTTCTAGGCATGAGCGGCGATGGGTGGGCGCTAAGGCTAAGGTGCTGTGGGAAATCTACACCCTAATGACATTCGCCTTCCTCTCCCCTAATTCAACCAGACTACCTACCTAACTCTTATGATACGAGAAATGACGGCACTCGTCAATAACAGGACCTGTTTCAAAAAAAAAAACCCCCCTCCGGTTAGCCAGCTAAAGAAACCAATAGGGCTACCATCTATGAATCAGCTAAAAAACTATTACTGTTTGGTCGCGGTGTGATCGCACGCGACGAAATCGTCACGGCTACCGGTTGCCTTCCAATAGCTTCAAATCAAGGAGGGAAGGTAATGGACGGGGGCTTGATGGTTTTGACTTTAGGAGTAAGGCTCAGTAATTTTTCTTACAGGTGTTGAGGCTTTTGGTGCAATGGTCCCACGGGAATGCTATAATACCTCCGGTGATATGTGGTTGGGATTTGCATTCGCTTTGCCGAGGATATCTGCCCCTACTCTGAAGCCTTTGCTCGGATCATCCTCCTTCAACGATGTCGGATAGGTCTTGCGAGGGGGGGGGAGAATACCTTTGTACTCGAGTATGTGTCTCTCGGAGGGTTAACGGTCAACCTTTAGATTATCATCTATTTCGAGGCGGATTTTCTATACATGCCTTCCCTATGTTCGCATCGGGAAATTTCTACTGCTGCCTTGGTGAAAAAATTTCCTTTGGATCAAGATTGCGTGAATGTTTATGGTAATCTTTTCAAGTCGTCATTTAAGAAGAAGCCGCCTTGTGCTCAGGCAAAGACACCGTGTGAATCGTAATTTCAATTTGGACTGCGTGACCTGCAGGCGACTGCACATCCTACTCGGGTACAGTGAAACCTCCAATATTTCCTATCTCCAAGACTCCCCACCCTCTAGTGTTTGCAGAGCCTCGACATTTGACGTATAGGAATTCCCTCTGAAAATTCTAGGCCTCTTTCAGTTTCCAATTCCAGGACCTTCCACAAATCTTAATTCCTGCAAAAGTAGTATTTCATCATATTTCACGGTGGAAAATAGCCTTTCGTTTCCCCTGCTTTGGCCGTACTCTCTTATTTGAATCCATACTCTCTACCCTGTTCTCTGTACATCATATCCAAGTTCTATGGAAATTTTCCTTTTCTCTTAGCCATCACGAGATATCACTCCAAAGACAGTCAAGTCTAGCCGCCATTGTGCCAAGACCCCTCTCTCCCTTCTACCCCCCTTATTTCCAGCCTTGTACTCCTCCCTGCCTGCTGGAATTATCCGAGGTTTCACTCTACATGTACAGTTATTCATGACCGACCTGTAGACTTCTTACTGCCAATCACTTAGTATTTGAATAAAACACAAAGCCTACGGTTATTGATCTTGCTGAGACACATCGATGTCAAGAACCGATCAACCACGATCTTCATATCCACACTGGATAACTACAATGCTACGCTTAGTCCTTTTTCGCAATTCCCTTCATAATCACCCCATTCATAATCATTCCCACCACTTTAGGATTAATATTAGACGAGATACTTTCTTCAGGCAATACTTTAAGTTTTCCCTTTTTCCCGATTGGTGGAAAGATAGAATTAAGGGCACCTTTTACTAACCGTCTAGTTGTAACATTTTGGTTGTACAACACGACAGTGGGGCCTCAACCTATATTCTAATCCAATAGATGCGGCAAAACAGTTTACTCAATTTGCATCGTCCCATGATTTGGCAGCCTGGCGGTCAAGATATTCTATCTTTGCATGAATAACCGAACATCGCGATACAAAGGCACGCACCTTCTCAATATCCGACTTCTCTTTTCCCGTTATGACGTAATACGAATTGAATCAACTAATGACAGTCAAACTGCAACTAAAAAATATTTAGGAATAAAAATAAGTGCATAATCCGAAAAGTGTCATCCTATCCATCGGCCTGAATAATACTTTTTTGTTGTGGTAAGGGTAGGGCTGGGCTGGGAAGTGAGAGGCAGGGGTGGCGATGTGGCGATGTGGCGATGTGGCGATGTGGCGATGTGGCGATGTGGCGATGTGGCGATGTGGCGATGTGGCGATGTGGCGATGTGGCGATGTGGCGATGTGGAGATGTGGCGCTTCAGGTCGTGGCAGGGCAGATGTTTGGTTATTTATGGTGATGTGCAAGACTTACCCTAGCCACATTTCTCCACTGACCTCTCTGATCTCAACAAGTCATCATGTTTGTCAAAAGGGTGTGAGCAGCAACTTGGCATAACTTGGAAGAGTAGCTGACAGCCTAACTGAACCATGGTGCTCCACTTGCCATTGCGGTGCAGATGACTTCATAGCTTGATCATTTACTCTGTTGGTCAACATCAGAGCTGCAGCAACTTAGAATATGAGGAAAAGGGCCGAGCCGGTAGGATGCAAGAACCGATGCATAAGTAAAAAAAAATAGAACAGCAGTCTGAGCCTATAAAAGGAGTTACCTAAGCTAATAATTGTAGATATATTACGTGACAAGCGAGGTTGCGGATAATTAGAATCCCGAAGTAGACAATCGTGAATTAGTTTGAGCCACAAAGTTATGTTGATACACGGAGTCGCAGAGCCGAATTGTTGTATTCAGCCGTGGAGTGAACATACTGTACCTGCCCAAAAAAAAGTCTACCCTGGACCTTTACCCATACTAGAGTATTATACTATGACGCAACCTGTTGCCCTGAGGTTCTAAACTGCGCTCCCAGCGTCTAGGTAAATGTCGAGGACAGACTATTTTTTGGCGAGTGTAGGTGTAGGGATGAAATATTGGAACCAGCAGAGGCCTGCGCGAATGCCTTTGGAGAAGTATGAAAAAACAAAGAGTCAGATAACTCTTAATTTGAGTAATCCAACTATCCGCCTGTCCGTTACAATATCCCCCCCTTACCCCATTACTTTAAGCAGAAGTCCACCTTGTAGAGCTCTCCTAGTTAGAGCTTCCATTGGGGGGTTGTGGCGAGGCGCCCCAACTATCCCGCGCCTCTCCCAAATCCGTCTTAAAATCACCCCCACAGTAGAACTCGAGCAACTGTGGGCCCTTTTTATCGCTAAACCTTTTTAGATCATTCCTTAATGGGGAATCTGAAAATAGAAAAATCAAAGCAAAGAAACCATCCCGTCTTTTGGAACCTTCTATTGAATCGGGGGCGCCATTTCATCCAGCTGCGTTTATTGGGGACTGGCCAGCGGGCTGCCGCAATTTTCAAAAATGACAAGAGGTGGTTACTATGCATTCGACTCCCGCCTTTCGCGTTCTAGAAACTACAACTTATAACCTTTCTGGCAGGGCAGAAACCACCCTAGTTCTCAACGAACACTCGGGAGCTGTCTTCTGTAGCGGTTTTCTCTTGACTCCCACTCGCTTAATTATGGTGCGGGAAGCACTAGGTTCATTAAGCCCACTAACCAACCCCACAAAAATCAATTCCCAAGTTCTAACTACCGTAGTTCACAAGCCCCCTTGTATTGTTTCCTGCCGCAAGATCCCCAATCAAGAGTTAGAGAAACCAGGAGAACTCTATAACCACTTGTCAGCGAAGGACATCTGGATTATATTTAAGTTTTGACTTTTGTAATATTATTTCTAAGACATTGTTGAATTAGAGCTACACTGGTGGCTGAACTCAATAGTTACCCCCACCACCGGACACCACCATACAGCCTTGTGTATCCATTCAAACCAGCTCAACTATCCTACTCTAAAACAACATCGTCGTCCTCCCTATCTTGTTGATAATGTGAAGTTTTAGGGCGAATATGTGATTGCCGTTGTATTCACTTCCGTTTAGGAGCAACTGTTCGAGCGGGAGAGAGAGAATAGATTTGTATCTAAAGAGTGAACGAAGAAAGTAGACAATATGAATGAGAGTTCTAACGAAAGGAAACGCAAACAGTAGGGTCTCTTATAGAGACAGAGTCAGTGAAAAATAAAGGAGACAGCAAAGGAAAGAACCGAATGAAAAGTAGGAAATCCTCCACTGTCTCATATCTCGAATAGTGATGGCCACGATCAGATCATGATCGAGTTTTGCTGGACTAGAGTCTGCTCGATCAGCCTCAATCATAGGGGTCCCTCGATCAGATCATGATCTGGCAGAGCATCCATGATCTGATCGATTTGCTCGATCATTGGTACTACTCGATCATGCTCGACTATCATCGAGTATACTCAAGCATCTTGAATCATGACCAATCACTCTTGTAACTTGTTGGAAATATCGCGAACGAAAGAAGAGATTCATATTGCAATTAAGTGTAAAGAACCGCAAAAGAAAGATAAGAAAGAGAGAAAACTATGGCGACGGAAAAGAGAAGCAAAGATTACTGGGTAAGCTTGGTAAAGGTAGAATAGAACAAGTGCGGTGAGTTTTGTGGCCAATACGTAATCACTTTTCCAACATTACCTTATTAATTGGTGATGCGATGAACCTATATACTAGGAGTCTACCCCCCCACTAGGTACCAATTCTTCCGGCCAGACTTTACTTTATTAGTTCTTCAACAAATTGCCATGGTGACTACTGACTAGGTTATAATGCCACCGCTCCCATCGTTTCGGGTCTATGGCAGTGAGAGAATACCGCCCATGACTCTAGATCAGCCACAAATTAGCATGATACCCAAGTGAATGATAGGGTGGGATCTTCTGTTCTTCTTATAACACGGGTGTAAATACTCGTAATTCATATTGAGGGAAGATTTCCTAACTTACCTAATAGACACAAAGTCGATCATACTCGAGCATAGTCGACGATAATCGACTATACTCGATGATGCTCGAGCAGTGGCCATGATCGATCACTCGATCAGGATCTACCCATTTGATCGATCATTCGATCATGGGGTCCCCTCGATTAGATCATGATTGATCATACCCTCCGTGATCTGCTCGATCATGATCGTGGCCATCACTAATCTCGAACAATACGGATACATAAAAAGTCTCATAGTAGGTAGCTAGTGCTAGTATGTTCCAGATCTCCAACCTCCAATGTTTCCGCTATATAAGTCAAACGTAGAAAAGAGTTTTCCAAACACTGGGTGATTCCAGTGAGAGTGCGAAACACAAGGCCAGCCGTAGTAGGTTTCAACAGATAACTGATGAAGCCTGAGGGAAAGCATGAAGAGAAGGAATAACCGTGCAATCACAATCGACTCGAAGCGGAGCCGTTCCAAGATTGAGGAACTGTGGTCTGGATGGCTACTATCTCGCTAGCTAAGGACAGGCTAGGAGATATATCTCTCCATCTAACTAACAACAACAAAACACTTCCGGAAATCATCAAGCTCTCCAAAGAAACACACGTAGGCAATACGAGCAATCTAGAACCATCCTGATGCCCCTTCATCCACCTTGCTCCGAAAGCTTGTGAGTTGCCATTGCGCTTACTCCCCTATGGTTAGCGAAACATGGTATGAAACAAACAGTGAAACCAAATACCCGATACCTAATACGATATAACAAGAGACATCAATCAAAACCATGAAAGGGAAATCCTATGCCGCTAGACATAGGATGTGGAAACAGCAACTTACGGAAAAGTGCCTAACCACCGGAAACCACAAGGCGACATGCATATAACCGTATCTCTCCTAACCGCGTTTTCGCTAACATGCATATCCGCCCAACCGCCCAACCGCATGCCAAATTGGCAATCCAACAATCACAACTACACTATCTGCTGGTATTGTAAGAATATCGTGTCAGGGAGGGTTAGGGTTGTTGTTCATCAGTTGCTGACCTCCCGGCCCTCTGATAAAATCAGCAACCTGTTTTTCTCTTTATTCTTTTTATCAATATATATTACACCCAAAAAAAGTCTTTATTAATTAAACTGATTGTATCCACAGGTTATATTGTTGGATCTCAGGAGAGTCGGAATGGAGATAGTGCCTCACTTAGATTAGGGGTGGTGAAAATGTGTTGGCAAATATCAAATCTTTCGGTACCCTAAGCGAGTGATATTACATGACTACTCAATCTTTTATAAAAACTGGTCCTGGGCCAGTCTAGGCTCGACCGGACCACCTGAGTTAGTCATGTCCAGTTGTTGAAACCTAGGATGGCTGGCGAGGCCAGTCCTGCCTCCAAGACTTGACTGGTCAGACAATTCGTAACCCTGCGATCGTTTCTAAGGCCTACCGCTTGTGAGGGATTGGACCCACCAAGAGGGATTACAGCCAAGGAATAAACCAACAACTTGCGCATATAGGGCGGTCTTCTCCAAGCTTGCCATCTATCCTTATCCGATCGCTCATAAATTGAGCACACTGTGCATTGAGATACCTACTGGTCACAAAACACAAGGCCGATTCCAACTTGACTCATTACTGGGATTAAAAACAAGAGTAGCGCAATACAACAAAGTCTAACCAGGACTCCAATGAAGGGAAAAAGAAAACAAGGGATAAAACACAAAAGTCTATAAACAACAAATAGCCAGTGGAAACCAGAAAACCTATTTTGAATGCATGTTTATCTCGAAAGCTGGCATACACCCGCCCCACCAAGGAAGTCTCTATGGAATAATGACATTTCTAGTAGCTAGGAAGGAAGAGCGAAAGCATAAGCCAAACGAAGAATGAGGATATGATAAAGGACTTGTGGACTGCAAATAAGAGGATGTGTTAGGTGTTGTGGGGATGAGTCTTAGTATTACACAGGCGGTGGAAGAGCTTCAGAGGCAAGATGGAAAGAGGTTGGGACCACCTCGGTGATGTATTAAGCGGCAGCTATCAGCTGACTTGGGGATAAAATAACCATGGCTAAACTACCTCAGCAACCTGCAGTTGGATGCTGAAAGGAGCGCAGACTGGCCATTAGAACCTGTTATGTCGGTATTAGGATAATGAGATCTGAGTTGTATCTCCACCACAGACCCGTGCGGATGAGGAGCAGAAGGCGGGTGAGGTTTTGGGGCGCAGTGATAAGCTTTGGTTTAGTGCTCATCGTGCCGCTCTAGTGGACGGTCACAGTGGATTAATGTCTGTTGGAGAGAGCAAGCAGTAGCCGGGTTCGGTTCTTGTATTCTAGCGCATTTCTCTATTCGAGAAGGATTTTTACTAACCCCTAATGCACGAACTCAGCCGCCCAAAGGAGTGAGGTCTAGCTAGAGGGGGCCTGTGCATGGTCGGGATTCGCCGCCCCCCGCTCCAAAAGCATCTTTACCACTTCTGAATGCCCGTGCTTAGCCGCCCACGAGAGTGGCGTCCGGCAATAAAAGGTGTCTACCTGGTGGGGATTGACGTCCCCTCGCTCCAAAAGCATCTTCACTACCTCCAAATACCCGTTCGCAGCCGCCCACGAGAGTGGCGTCCGGCCATAAAAGGTGTCTGCCTGGTCGGGATTGGCGTCCCCTCGCTCCAAAAGCATCTTTACTACCTCCAAATGCCCGTTCTCAGCCGCCCACGAGAGAGGCGTCCGGCCATAAAAGGTGTCTGCCTGGTCGGGATTGGCGTCCCCTCGCTCCAAAAGCATCTTTATTACCTCCGAATGCCCGTTTTTGGCCGCCCAAAAGAGCGGCGTTTGACCGTAATTGTCGATCGTCTGGTCGGGATTGACGTCCCCTCGCTCCAAAAGGATCTTTACTACCTCTGAATGCCCGTTCTCAGCTGCCCACGAGAGAGGCGTCTGGCCATATTCGGTGTCTGCCCGGTCGGGATTGACGTCCCCTCGCTCTAAAAACATCTTTACTACCTCCGAATGCCCGTTCTCAGCCGCCCACGAGAGAGGCGTCTGGCCATATTTTGTGTCTGCCTGGTCAGGATTGGCGTCCCCTCGCTCCAAAAGCATCTTTACTATCTCCGAATGCCCGTTCTCAGCCGCCCACAGGAGCGGCGTTTGGCCGTAATTGGCGATCTTCTGGTTGGGATTGACGTCCTCTCGCTCCAAAAGCATCTTTACTACCTCCGGATGCCCGTTCTCAGCCGCCCACGAGAGTGGCGTCCGGCCATATTTGGTGTCTATATGGTCGGGATTGACGTCCCTTCGCTCCAAAAGCATCTTTACTACCTCCTGATGCCCGTTCTTAGCCGCCCACGAGAGTGGCGTCCGGCCATATTTGGTGTCTGCCTGGTCGGGATTGACGTCCCCTCGCTCCAAAAGCATCTTTACTATCTCCAAATGCCCGTTCTCAGCCGCCCACGAGAGAGGCGTCTGGCCATATTTGGTGTCTGCCTTGTCGGGATTGACGTCTCCTCGTTCCAAAAGCATCTTTACTACCCCCTCTCGCCCTCTTCTTGCTGCCCATATGAGAGCCGTACTCCCTCCATAATCGTGTGCATTGGGGTCTAATTCCCCCATGTCCAATAATGCTGAAGCTATCCCCACGATCCCTAGGAATGCTGCCCCGTGGAGCCCTGTGAATCCCACAGGTCCCGCCTCCATGTAATGGTATAGTTCACCGAGTAACTCATTATGATAGTGGAGCAACAATAACTTGGCAGATATATGTTGATCAAATCTATCGAGGAGCCTCAGCGCAAATATTTTGATATCTTCCGTCATCCCCCTCCTTGCATGTCCCCCCCAATGAACCGAAGAATATTTTAGAAGGGGCATTGTTACGGGGGCGGAAGAAATAGTTGGGGAAAGACACCTCACAGATGCAAAATTGAGATATGTCAAGCAAACCCCGGCCATTGCTGAGTGAGGATTGTCGAATAGGGTCGAATCACTTGACAGATGCTCTTGCAGAGTAAAGTGCACCAGTCGGACAATGGACGAGGATTCCTCCACAGTGACAAGACCAAGACAAGATGCTACAAGTGTCCTTAACGCAGGGATACTTTCTGGATCCAGATCTGTAGATCCTATATCCACTCCCATAGCATGACAGAGCTCCTCGCCCCTCAACGGCCGTTCCGAATACAACACCCACATCAGCACCTTCAGTCCGAGTACCGATTTATATCCCTTCTGCCCCTTGAGCCGTGATAGGGTTGCAGTATAGGCCTCGCTTAGTCCATTGCCCCGTGTCATTTCTTGAAGCTTCTTCCTTCTATCACGAATGGTAACCTCTCCCAGAATAGCCTCCATGTTTAGTGAAACTAGGAGGAATCTATAGACACAATCGTTGGCAAACATACATCACTGATATTGTGGGGGTGCTGAATGCTCCTACTTACATATCAGATATCTTCTCTTGAATAACCATAACAATCTCCGCCCGCAAGTCGCTATTCATCGCATCTGGCTCGGCGTCCAGGTTCAGCTTCATCTCCACATATTCCCGGATATCGCCCGGACTAGGGCTGATGGGTATCACCACCGCCTTGGTGAAATGTCTCTTAACATCACCCCCGACGTGGGGCCTCCCTGTGAGAAATATTCTTGTCCTAGGGCACTCCTTGACAATATCCCTCAGTGACCCCAGCAGCTCAGGGAGGCACTTTGGTAAATATTCGTCCAAGGCGTCGAGACAGAGGAAAACCTGGGGTAGCGAAGCAATTGCCTTTTTCAACATTCCCATCACATCCACAAGTCGCGGCCCCCTTCCACCGAATTCCCTTTGCGCGTTTTCAAACGCCTCCCGTAGATAATTCGGGATTCCCCCTCGACGTACTAGCTGTTTGAGAATAGCCCCCATAACATTGGTGGTTGATTGATCTTGCTGTGAAAGGAAGTCGCAGTACAAGCCTGCGACCGCGATATCTTCCCTCCCCGCCACATCGCATAAGCTGTCGATCACTAGAGAACTGGTTGTTTCTAGCCGTCAGTGGTATTCGCTTCTTCCAAATAATCCACCTACTTACCTCAGATACGTCTTGCCTACTCCCGGATTCCCAGAGCAAAACAAGACCTCCATATCAGCTCCATCCTCACTATCTCTCCACTCTCTAAACTCCCTCGTTTCCAAAAGCCATCCTCCAACACCATCGAACCGGTCGGTGCGCACGCCCTGATGTCGGTGATTTGGCTCCAATGGAGAGAGCCAACGCAAGATCCGCTCGTCTTTGTTGGGCAGATAGAAGGTATTGGAAATATTGGAAATATTGCCGCAGCCGTTGTTACTGTCGCCAAAGGTGACGGATTGCATATGTGAAGTTTGGGCCATGATATCTTATCCAATGTTCAACGTAGAAAATGTGGAGCGGCTGGTCGTGTTATCATGTGTTTATAAATATTTAGTCAACGGAGCTGAAGAAAGCGGGGTCATGGGGCTTGTTGTGGCACAATCAGCATCCAATAAATCCCCTTAAGCCAAGGTACTTGGCCAATAGGAAATACGCCTCACCAGCTTTGCCGCCCACCCTTCTCAGATAGCGCCTGTAAGAAATCTGTATTTTTCTCTCTCTAGGCTTGAGCGACGACAGGTGGGCGCGCAGCTAAAGCGTGGTGGGAACTCTACACCCCAACTTAATGCCATTCGCCTTCTTCCCTGAACCAACTAGACTACCTACCTAACTCCTACTCGCATAGATGACACTCCTCAATAACAAAGCCCCCCTCTTGTGAACTAGCGGAACAAACGTATGGAGCTCGCACTACGGAGGCCTATAGGGACCAATCGCCACCAAACTGAAAATACAAAAAACATAGCAACAAAAGCATGAATGCATGAATGCATTAGTGAAAACTAACTAGTTACTACACAACCAACAAAAGTTTGTGCTAGAAAATAATAATATAAATAACAAATAGATGAAACCTGAAATTTAATGATGAAATAAGATAGCCCTAAGAAAAGAACGAGCCACCATTTTCACAGGTTTGGGCGGGCTCAGTCGCCGCATCGCCTGCCACAATACCGGCTAATGTACCCCCAGTGCAGTCGACCACACCAAATACGAAAGAGCACTCCAACAGTCCCTGTGGGGGATCACACAGAAGGAAGAGGCTGGAGGTGAGGGATAAAGTGATGAGACTCATTAATGGGAGGAAGAGAATTACTGTCTTGCTTACTCGTCTGTTGGCGCGCTGGGAAAGCCCTACTTAGTATAACAATCTGTAGCATGAATATACATCCATATGACTCCGCTCATTTCCTAGTGGCCTAACGGAACATATCCGCCTCTCGTCTCACAGAAGTCATTTTCCGACAGTTCCCCGCGATCCACCTCATTTTTGTTCACCTATCTCCGGCCGTCATCCCTAACACCTGAGTTCTGTGTCGACCCCCTCCGGCTTCTAATATCCCCACAGTCTCCCGTTCAATCCCGCCTTCATGCCATCTCCCCTGCACTCTGCCTGAGTGGTGGCTGCCTGGCATATGTGACTATACTGGTAACGTTATTGCGTGTTGGGCCCAGCCAGTAATTCCCCAGATAACATTCCCTACATAGGACAGTGTCTAGCGGTCCCATCTAACCCCTTCTCCTTGGTGCTATTGCTGCCGTCGCTGTGAACTCCGAGACAATTCAGAACACTGCACACAAGTATCCCCAGTTCTGAAGTGCATCTCATCTCAAGCCAGAGCTCTTTATTCATGGTTCATTCAATTCAAATGGTCGAGTTGAGTTTCCAATTCTCGTTTTTGGCGAAGCAATAGGATTAGTTTTTCTCATTTTCACGCATTTTTTTCTTCTTCGCAAATGCTTTATTCTGTGTCACATTAGAAATGAGGAATTCCTTTTGACTTTTCACTTTTTTATTCTCTTAGTTGCTCAACTTTTGTTAATCCAAATTAGTTTTCGTGTTCCCATTCTGATGTTTTTTGTATTTTCAGTTTGGTGGCGATTGGTCGCTATAATCCTCCGTAGCTCGCACCTTAGAATCAGCCCTTAAAAATATTACAGTTGGGTCGCCGTGCGATCTTTCCGGAAGATTCGAGAAAAGGTAATCGACTTGGGCTTGACGGTTCTGACCACGGAAATGAGGCTGAGTAATTTCCCATACGGGAATTGAGGCTCTTGGCGCAATGGCCCCTCAGGAATGCTATAATGCCTAGAGTGATGTGCGGTTAGGATTCGCATTCACATTTTCCGAAGTTATCTGCATCCGGTCTGACGCTTTCGGTTGGATTATTCTTCTTCAAGGATAGCAATTGGGGCTTGGGGGGATAAGAATACCTTTGCAGGCGTCTCTCGAAGGGTTAACGGTCCACTTTTAAACTGCCTTAATGGGGAGGCTTTTCCATGCATGCTAGCCCTGGGTTTCCATTCTGAAATTGTCAAAGTGTCTACCCATCGCTACCCCTGTGGAAAAAGTTCCTATAGATTAAAATTGGGTGACTGTTTACCGTAATATCTTCAAGTCGTCATATAATAAGAAGCCGCCAGGTGCTCAGGCAAAGACTCCAGGTGGATTGGGATTTCAATTTGGACTGCATGACCTGCAGGTGCCTGGGCATCCTGCAGTTATTTGTGAATGACCTGTAGACTTCTCACTGCCAATCACCCAGAATTTGAATAAAACACAGAGCCTACGATGATTCATTTCGCTAAAGGAACATCCATGTCATGAACCGATCAAGCACGATCTTCCTATCCACACTGCATAACTACCATGCTATGCTTGTCCCCTTTTCGCAATTCACTTCATAATCCTTCCCACCACTTCTGGAGGATTGATATTAGACGAGATGCTTTCTCTAGCTAATTCTTTAAGTTTGCCTTTTTTCCTGATGGGTCGGAAGATAGAATTTGAGGCACGTTGACCTAACTGTGTAGTTCTAACATTTGGGTTGTAAAACTGGCAGGTGGGGCCCCTAGCGACATCCTAATCCAATAGATGCGGCAAAACCGTTTATCCAATTTCGCAAGGTCCTATATTCTGGCAGCCTGATGGTCAAGATATTGTATCTTTGCATAATTAACCGAACATCGATACAACGGCGCGCACCTTCTCAATATCCGACTTCTCTTTTGCCCTTATGGCATAATACAGATTGAATCAACTAATCATGTGAATAATAGTATTTTGTCGTGGTAAAAGTAGGGCTGGGTGGGGAAGTGAGAGGGATTGGTGGCGAGGTGGCGCTTAGGGTCGTGGCAGGGCATACCGGTGTCACGGCGTGTTGGGGACCGGATTGATGGGGGGCAGTCTAGCGGCTCGGAGTACTGTTTTCCACCCAACAAAACACCCTGATAGCTACTCTTGGTGAGCATAGATTCTCTGCATAAAAGCCCTCTTCATGTACCATAGTCTACGAGAGGGCAGCCTTCTGTGGGATCAGTGCTCAATAGACTACGTTTTCTTTCTATCTTTAGTTATCATAGTTTCTTCTTGTCTATCGCATCCTTGCCCATCCCATTTAGCCATACATCGCCAAGTCAACTCACAGTCGATCTATTGCTCAGTTTATTAGAAGGTCACAACCACGCCCACACGGGAGGATACGGCACGGTCGACACACCATCCATCTAGGGGAAGACAACGGATTACCCACACACCGTGGTGCTCTGAAACGAATTGGTGTTCAACCTCGACAACTTGCCACCCAACCCTGTGCGCAGAACCTTGCACTCCAGATACTTAGATACAAGGGCCATTAGTGCACTATTCGTGGATCCTGTGAAACAAGCTGGAAGGCAAGGAGAATTCCGAGATAGTTCCCTCCGAGAGACAGGATCGTGGTCCGGCTGCCAATCCCGAAGATCCTCAAGTGAGGGAATCGAGTACAGCGAACGACAAAATTCCACACGACATGCGAGCTATGGAGCCCTCACGTGGAGCAGGCATCGTCTTCACTGGTGACAGTGGCATTGGGGTTAGGGAATTCTTACAATGGATGGAATCGTAGTTTGCTTCCCAGGGGGAAGGCTTCAATGGCACTACAGCACAGTCAAAGAAGAGGAGGGTTGCACAACTACATGTCGCTTGCCCTATCAGATCTGCTGCCGCTAACTTCCTGAGAACCCTTCCACAGGAAACTTTATGGAACAAGGAGGCACTGACCGAAGCCTTAATAGAGCAATTCCAAGGTGGGGAAAGAGAGGGGGATGCGCAAGAGGACATTGTATCGAAAATGAGTACACTGTGGCAGGGTGATCGCAATGTCTTCTCATATTCACGACGTGTTTTAAAATTACTCAATCGAAAGCCTAGTGGGTTGGAGCCTTACGACAAAATCCTAGTCGGCTATTATATTAATGGACTGGCTAGCAAACGGTTACGTGATCTGGCAACTGTGAGCTATCTCAAGCCAGACTCGCGGGAGACACCCTACCAAGCTGTGAGAGGAGTTATGCGGCTAGCCGAGCAGTTAAAAATTAAAGGCTACAAAAGCTATATCGATGCGAATGGTGACTACGATACAAGTGAAGACGATGAGGAAGATAGCAATGATGATAACGACGACGACGACAGTGACCATGAGGGGTCTAGCAGTTTTTACGATTCGGATGCAGAGTCTGATGCGAGTGGCTATCGCAAGACAGCAAGGAAGAAGAAGGGATTTGGCAAAGGGAAAAGGTCTAGTCGGAAAAGAGAGAAGCGGGCAAAGAGTAAAGAGAGGAAGAGCATGAAGGGACAGGACAGTGAAGGATTGGTACGTGGTGAGGTTAGAGAACTGAAGAAAATGATGTGTGTAATGGATCAGAAGATGACAGCTCTCCCGAATACCAGCAGGGAAGGAACGAAGCCTGAGGAAGACATCATCCCCTTAGATACCTACGCCTTGGCTGTGGGATACAGACGATACCCACAGCCCAATCGATACCTGCACGAGCAGCCTGCTTCTAGTTACACAACCGACTGGTGTCAAGAGTATCCCAACCGAAGGGGTTATGTATCGCAGTACGCTGACTTTAATGAACGTTGAGGAAACAACACCTCCTTGGCCTATGCGAGTGGACAGCCACCTAATCACGCAAGACACCAGGGCAGTCAGCATTTTGCACCAAATACAGGCCAGCAGCTCGGCACCTACCATGGAGATCGGGCCTATGAGGGAAGTCCTAGATCTGAGCCAATCGTCGGCCAAAATGGCGTACTGTATTATCCTGCTCGCCCACGCGTCTGCTACCATTGTCAGGAAGAAGGTCACCTCCGCCCTCAATGTCCAAGACTTCGTGTATTTGAACCTTCATCCCGGACAGTCACCCTAGGACCAGATCATCCCGAACACTCAATAACCACTAGAGCAGAACCTCCGGCAAGGGGTGGGAACCAGCCAGTTAACTTGATCGAAATCGCAACAGTATCCTCGGCGCTAGAGAGAGTTAAGGTTTGTGAGGTCACAATGAGGGAGGTAGATCCTAGCGACCTAACGGGCTTTGTTCAAGAAATTACGGATGAGGACGATGAAGAGGATGATGGCGATGAATATGAAGATGATGGTGCGCCGGTTATGGCGGGAGAACGTGCTCGCAGGTTGAGCGAAAGACACCCCGAGGCCGATGAAGAAGCCGGTCCCGCACGGCAAAGACCGAAACGCAATGATCCAGAGGTGGCTGTGGAAGCTGCCCCCGAGGATAGGAAGCAAAAGGTTCCAGTTTCAAGAGTGTCACGCAAACCAATACGCCTTATGGCTGGTGGCGAAAAGCCCAACTTCATTGGTGCCTTCCGAGATGCACCTGTAGTTGGGCTCAATTGGGGATCCTTTTTCGATCTCGCACCCGCAGTCAAGAAGGATATCTGTCATCTACTAGTGCAGGAGCGAGCCAAAGGTCTTGAACGGGCAAAAGGCAAGAATAAGGGCAAGAAGGTCGCTGCAAATGTGGGTATAGTAGAGACGCCTGGAGAGGAAGAAGTCGCCAGTATTGCCACCGATCGAGGTTTGGGCAATGTCACCAACTTTTATACTAAAGGAATTATCCGCACCAAGGGTGGAACTTATCACATATCACGGATCATAGTTGAGGCGGGTTCTGTTGGCAACCTTTTGCCAATCCATCTTCTCCGCCTCATTGGTGCGAAGCTACAGAAGGCTAGGGGGATGGTAATTCGGACCGCAACAAGCGCCCTTGCAAAAATTGCCTTTTGTGCTCATATCTGCATTGCAATTGCCGACGTTGCATGTGATCTACTGGTGTATGCTCTACCGGAAGGATACAAGTCTACCTACCCCTTGTTACTTAGTCGGCGATGGCTACAGGCTGTAAAGGCTAAGGGTGATTACGCAAGTGGACCGTACTACATTATGAGCCAGCATGGAACTCGCATAAGGATCCCCAGCGACCAGAGTTACCAGGGCAGGGACCGCAAAGGAAAATTACCACCCCAACAACCCCGTGTCCCAATTGTGTTAAGGGACAAAAACGCAGCAGACTCTAAGTTATCGGCAGAGGTGGAAGAGGAACTGGAGTGGCAGCACTGTAGTGGAAGGCATTTTTTTGAGGAGTTGGTGGAGCTAATCAAGCGGCAGGCGGATGAGCAGATACGAGATGAGAATGATGAGAACAATGATGAGGATGATGATGGCACTCATGCAGAGAACTCGAAAAACTAGAATCACCAGGTAATATTTCAAGCCGTCTATCTGGTGGGAGGAGTAGGATCGATGTAGTGAGTGTGTTAAATATATCAGACTCTAAAGGCTTGGAGAAGGGTGAAGAGACAGGGGGAACTATGATTACTACTGAGAAATTTATTGATGAAAGCGAAGCTAGGGATAATGGATCGGACATGGAGAGTGTGGTGGATGAAGACTCAGACACTGGTGTGACAGGGCTGGAAGTTTGTGAGGTGGAATTGTTTGGTGAGGAGGATGTTTACTTTTGTGGGGAGGTGGGATGCTGGACGGACAGTGGACGAGATTCACAAATGGTAAATGCACGAGAAGTAAGAAGAGATGGATATTTGGCAAAGAGGAAGAACGATCAAGAGGTAGATTTAGAGTATCACGGCGAGGAGGAGATTGACGATGTGGTGGAATCCATGGGGGTTCCGGAAGAATATGATAGGTGAAACAAGACAGAGATAGCGGATAGGGGAGATCCAGCAGAGATAGAAGCGTTCGGCCACATCCTGGAGTTTTCAACAAAACGGCGTCCTGCCAGTGATCGTCGGCCAATATTCAGTTCAGCATCCAGGGTTCCCACATGGTTCACGGGCTTGAGGATTGGTTAGGACCAGAATTGATGCTAGTACAGAGGCTGGAAGCGCAGAATCTACTCTATACATGGAAGGATCTTTTCGCCGATAAGATGAACAACATGCCCGTGACGGATCTACTCGTTCACCGCATTCCTGTCTATCAAGGAGCACAACCCAGCCGGGCAAAGGACAAGCTATATACAAAGGAGGAGAGGGACTGGCTCAAACTCAACATACCTAAGTTGGAGGAGGCTGGTATCATAGCGCCTTCAGAATCCCCTTGGGCGCACCGGACAAAGTTCGTGAGAAAGAAAGATGGTGGATTGCGCATGGTGCATGTCTTCTGCCCTATTAACAGCGTCACCATGTTGTCTGAGTACCCGACAAAGCGCATTGAGCCCGTGGTAAACAACCTAATGCAAGCTAAGTTCTCCAGTTACTTTCAGGCAGATGCAGCAAATGGATTTTGGGCTGTTCGAATCCATCCACCCCATGCTTACTGCACAGCTTTTTCCACATATGAGGGTCAATGGCAAGATCTCCGAATGGGACAGTGGCTTGCCGGTTCACCACAGACATATGCACGATTGAAAGGACTATTTTGTGAAGCCATCCCAGTACCTAATGCGGAGCCATGTCTTAACAAGTGTACGAATGGGGCTTTTGAATGTTTTGTAGATGATGACTTTGGAGGGTTTGAGAGTTTTGGGGAACAGTTCGATTTCCTACATAACGACTACTTTCCTCGCCTGGCCTGGGCAAGAATTACCCTCAAGGGTAGCAAAGGCGGCTTCTTCCTCGATAGAATAAATCCTTTAGGCTACTCAAGCAATGGGAGTGGGCTCCGGCCATCTCTGGACAAGGTTCAAGCAATACAAGACTACAGGCAACCTGCGAACCCTATGGAGATCGAATCATTTCTCTACATGACCATCTACCTGCGGCAGTTTATCACAGGTCGCGCAGAGCACTCACGAATTCTTAAAGAGGCTATAACCTACTGTCCTCTGCATAAGGATGAGAAGAATCAGTCTGCGCAGGCTAGTAACAGGGGGAAGCCAGTCAAGATTGCCTGTGGCATAAATTGGGGGCAAGAGCAGGAGAAATCTTTCCGGGCTGTTAAGGAAGCGATTATCAAGAATGTAGTGTTTGGAGGCAATGACAGCAAGCAGTATCAGCTGATGACTGATGCTTCAACCCACGCACTGGGTGGTGTGCTCTTCCAGCTGCCGGGGCTTCCAGCAGGATCAAGGTTAACTCTATCGACGAGGTCCGAAATGAAGATCGTGATGTTTATATCCAAAAGCTTTCTAGAGACAGAAACCCGCTATTCCACAACGGAGCGTGAGGCATTGGCTATTCTCAGATGCTTGGAGGAGGTACGGTGGCTGGTACTGGGATTGCCCTTTCCAACAAAGGTCTACACAGATCATCAGGCACTACTAGGACTCTTGCAGAAGGATGATGCCCATGGACGAATTGTGCGTGGGCAAGTGCGGTTGGCGGAGTATGATGTGGAATATATACATATTTCAGGGCGAGAGAATGCGCTAGCGGATGGAATGAGTAGAATGAGATGGGATGGGGAAGGCAGTAAGGTGACTACAGCAGACACCATTCTGGAAGTACTAATGATCGAGAAGGAGCAGCTGGCGCAGTGTTGGAAAGAATGGCTTGAGGATGATTGGTATGGGGAGATAGTACACTATAAACTATTCGGTCATCTGGATAACTACAGCAATGGGAATGGAGATCCTCTGTCCGCCCATCGAAAGCGTCTTATCCGCCAGAAGTCTAAGTACTACCGCCTTCTAGAGCTTCCGTCATCTGATTTAGCAAGTCTTACGGGAATCAGAATTTCGAGTGCTAGCCATTACACTACAGGACCTAGGCACCATCCGTTATTTGTAGAGCGGAACGGCATCAGCAAAAAATTACCCTGCGTCAGATACGGCGCTGTTGCGTCCAGACGCACTGGATGTTGAATCTGCGTCCCCTGGGTCCTGTGCATCCTGAGTTGCGTCCCCTGGGTCCTGTGCGTCCTGAGTTGCGTCCTCTGCGTCCCCTGCACCCTGTGCGTCCTGAGTTGCGTCCCCTGCGTCCTGTGCATCCTGAGTTGCCTGGCAACGCCCGCTCAAATTCCATGCGTCCTGAGTTTCCTGGCAACGCCGACTCACATCCCATGCCACCCGGGCAACGCTGCGAGCTTCTTTGTGTCAGGATGGGAGGTTGCCTCATAGCAGCGTCCTGAATACCTCCAGGGGCCCGCCCGTTCAAGTTACTTCGATCTGCTAATGGATGCAGCCTATTATCGCGTCTTCGTTGCGTCGGCTGGCATCTGGAGTAGTAGCACTTTCTTTTTTAAATGATGTCTTCCGAGCGCGGGTCATATACTACTGATCATCCGCCCTTGTAGTTTATGGATCTGGTGATTCTACTCTATAGCTTGTTTATTCCTGAGTAGATTTTATAGTACTATACTAGCACTAGGTTCCTCCCACAATGAATCCCCGACGCAAAATAGCATCGCAGATGCCTTCTGATATCCGGATCCCTTAATATACCTCGTTAAATGTTCTCAATTTGATACGGCTATTGACAATCCAGCGCCGATCCCCCTCTGGGATAAGGTGCGCCAGGCCGAGAATTGTCCCTATGTCAACTAGAGTAAACTCCCGAGCATCCTCCTTCATTTGGACGGTAACAAGGCTATGTACGTCTGATATCCGCCCTGAGTTCACTGCGCTCACAAACTGAAGGCCAGCGAGGCGGCGCACTTGATCCAGGCATCTGTAGTCTCTGATTTTGAAGAGTGCAACGAGCATGGCTGGAAGATGGCCCCGGAGTGCACCATACATGTCTTGCGTTCCAGCCCGCACCCAAACACAATCAATGTGACTCCCGTGGTTCCTAAAGTTGAGAGCCGCCGTGCATCGCGGACGGTGGATGTCGTATATTTCCGCTTCTTGGAATGCAAGAAGTGGAATTTCTAGTTGTGTCAGTAGCTCCACTGGAAGTGATACGAGTATCTCAGGGGCCTCCGGAAGACGGCGCTCTGGCGGCAGATTATGCCGGCTGTATCGGATCAATCCACGACATATAATTTGAATGGGAACCCCCAAATCCCGACTAAAATCGGCCATGTTGGAAACATCGTCCCGGTGTCCCTTCACCATCCTCCTACGAATGCCAGACGCTGTTGTAGTGCTATTTGTGTCCAACTGTTCCATCACGTCGGGAGAGAGATCTCCACCGCAATGTCGCAGAGATTACAGATTCAATAGTCTCATTCGGATACCAGGCTGTCGACTATAGCTCTGGAAAATGTGCCGTGAGGCATCGTTTTTATTCGATTGCCGCCATCCAGCCTTGATTTGGGTCTTATGCGCTAGCTTGCCGAACTCGGTTGAATACATCGGAATATTGCCAAACTGGCGTATATGATCATAAAAGTGACTAAGCAAATGCATTTTGATGAAGTTGAAATACGATTCACACAAGATCAAGTCCATACGTTGTTCGGTTTCTTCTTCCCTTTCTGCGTCGCGCATCCGGCGCCGTTTCGAGGGTGCGATGCGCTCCCTTGTCTTAGGACTATCATGTCGCAGCTCCCTTCGTTGCTCATCGATCTTTGCCCGTGTGCGTTTAGTTACTCGAAACTCTGAAAAGATATCCTTCATCTTGTGAAATGTGTCCAGATAGTCTTCCATATAGGTGATTGTTTCCGCTGTGTGGCTTCGGTATTGCGCCATCATATTGAAATCGATGCGCGCCCTGACGCATCTGAGAGCACGCTTGAACGGTATGAGTTGGGCACTCCCAGGCTGACGCAGTGCCACAGCCAGAACGCCTAGAACACACCACCCAAGAATCTGCATCTGTATCCCTTGTCCCTGCGTAACCTCGCGGTAGGCTTTTTTGGCTACAAGGAATCCTGGGTAAGGCGGTAATGCCTTCCAAACTTCGTCAAATGCCTCAAGTCGTCCGTGCTTTTTCAGAAAGCCCTGGTTCCAGTCCATCATGTGCTTGAATAACCCAAGAAAAAGTGTAGGAGCATGTCTGGTTTGTGTAAATCTGACGGCGAAACCCGGTTGAGCCCGTAAAAAACATTTTGACCTAATCTAATACCAAGACTCTCAGGCGTGATGTCGGCGTGGTCGGTTTCCGCGATCCAATTTTCATAGTCGTAATGGTGATATATTGCGTAATCTCTAACTGGAGAGACTTTCATCTTGGTGCCTAATTTGACCGCAGGCACCACACATCTAGGACAGACGTTGGATTTTATTCCATGCAGCGCAACGTTTTCCATGTCTTCCGCAATCCACGCGGCCAAGAATAGGAAGCACCTCCGAACCTTCCCATCGGCGGAGTCAATTGGTACAACGTCATGCGCCGGATCTTGTAGAGGCGCTAAGATGAGTTCGAATACGTCCCATAGGGTGTCAGCGTTCATTTGTCTCTGCTGTGGATCTGCTTTGGAGGACTTTGATAGTTTTGGGGGAATGGGCAATAATGCAAGAAGCAGAACTGCTCTGGATGTGGGGCTGTTGCGCCGGCCGGACGGAAGATTTGTAAGCGTGATATAGACAGGCTATGCTTTCTTGTCGCCGGACAAGTTTGTGAGATGCGTCTGATCAGACATCCCTATGATCAGAACAAGCGTCGCACCTAGCGGAAGTGTCTCCTGGTTTCAGTAAGCGATTGTTTACTTAAAAAAGGGTTATGAGACTGTACTTGAAGATCCCACCACCAGTCCGCCGTGTGCATTTCTGCGTATATCCGTTGTCGATTAGTGTCGTATTCCTTGCGCGGCGCGTAGACGAAGTCATCTCTGTAGGCAATCTGTGGCAGGAGATATCTGACTCAATCTACAACATTGCGATAGAAGAATGGCAATGTTCGCTTGCCATCATCAACCTGTCCTTCATTCCATTGAAGATATGCACTGCGAGGATCCAATGCCTGGAGGAGGTTTTCAAGCGTATGCAAGGAACTATACCCGGCCGATGAAGCATTACCGAGACCACTCGAGAAGTATTCATTGATTCATGACTTAGGTACTTTACCCTCAATGAGCCAAGACGCTAGCTTGAAACGGTGCGTGCTACTAAATGGGGATCATGGGTACTGACACAGATTGCTTTGTTCTTGCTCAACACCCTTGACATCTCCTATAGATTCGCGGGCCCTTTCATAAAGCATCGGTTTACTGGGTAATGGACTCGCAGTTTCGTTGAGTATCTCTGTATCAGACTCGTGACTGATGTCATCGAATCCGCTGTACGTATGTCCGGTGGGATCTGGATCTGATTCATAGTCAGAATACAGGCGGAGATGCCCCTCGTGGCGCAATATGTTGCTTCCTTTGTTATCGTTAGTAGTGGGTGAGGATGCATATTTTATTGTAGACGCTAAGACAATATTCAGATTTGCGTGCGCATTTCGCAGGTGCTTCTCATATGCACCAGACCGGCTGTATTTCCATCGGCAGAATGGACATTTGTTAGGCATGGGGCAAGATTTCTCAGATTATCTCGCCCTTGTGTAGTTTCGAGTCTAAGGATATCAGGATGATGTCAACAACGCGTGTGGATCGCACGTAGGGTCAAGCGGCCCGAATGATCTAAACTGGATCAAGTATTTTGAATTGCTTAGCGTAAAGGTCACGTGGCGCAGCCTTGGATTGTTTGTTTCAGGA
>Ga0307509_10002468_pt1 | contig 29901 bp, 25 predicted proteins | sample 10_EM_MG_FD_202245 | JGI IMG/M metagenome (GOLD analysis project Ga0307509, IMG submission 202245) | Populus trichocarpa ectomycorrhiza microbial communities from riparian zone in the Pacific Northwest, United States - 10_EM | ecosystem: Host-associated > Plants > Roots > Unclassified | place...
AGCTTTGTTATCGAACCTCTCAGCATTGCAGACATATTCTGCAACCGACATCTGCGAGGCATAAGATAGACTTGTCACGATAATCGCTCCAATAGCCATTATCCCTCCATAGTCACATCGTTATCGTGTGGTTCCGTCAGTATCCGTAAGATACTATTGACGTGTGTGAGTGTGGGTATGCCTGATTGCTCAGACTACCTCATCCGACAATACCATTCACTTCTGCGACTTTCATCGCGAGAGCGTGGAGTATAGAATGTATTGCCTAACCATTGTCCGTAAAAACGTCCCGTTACTTAGTGACCACTTTCGCGACTCTTGTCTTTAGTGCTCGGTAACATTATGCGATGTCGACCGATTTGGCTCGAACCACTTGCATAAGCTCGCCAGAGGTCTTCCCTCATATATCCTGCGAACGGGATCCGGTCGGACGGACGGCCGCGACGTATACGGGGTTACGAGGAGGGCTCCAATGACCTTGTCTTTGGTGAGGGGACGCAACTACGGCGGCATCTGCCGATGTAGCGCCGTCCCAACGCTGGTGCGGGAGGGGGGTGTTGGCTTGTCCTTTTGAACTCAGAATCCTAAGGTAGGGTAACCATAGGTCTTTATTCACTAATGGAAGGCTAAGCCTTCCGGTATGCCTAACAGATTCCTATAAGACACAGTTCATGAAATGGGACAATAATCTAACTATAATCTCAAATCCTCAACATGAATTGGGAGACATCCAACCAGTAATCTTGGTAACCCATGATAAATGTACTTTTAATATCAATGATAGTCGTCATTTTATGTGAATTTATGAGGAGCACAGTCCACTACGAAAGAAGAGCCATGGAAAAGGTTTGCGGGTCTCTGACTTCCTAATACCTATTGGGCGACTTGGAGATAGTGTGGCTTGTCAGATCATAGAATGTGGGGGTGATACTTGGTGGAATGGTGAGCGACTCTTAGACCAAATTAAGCAAAAAGATGATTCCTGCCTTCGAAGCACAGTTTCCTGGCTGTAGAGCTTTATTCGCCTTTGACAATTCATGAACTCACCTCAAGTATGCCACTGATGCCTTACATGTATCGGAAATCAACCTGGAACAAGGGGGCAAGAAGGCTATAGCTATGCATGATACTTTTGTTGTTGATCCTCAGCATCTGGCTGGTGGCTTTATTCAATCCATGACTATAAATGGAGTACCAAAGGGATTAAAACTTGTATTAACTGAACGTGGTCTTTGGCCTACAGTACAAAATCCAGGTTCACGATTCTTAACTCAATGTTCCATCAAATCTTCCAAAGGCAAGTCTGAACCAAATCCCATCTGCTTAGAAGGGGGAAATTGTTGTGCAAGGGCATTACTGGCCTTATAACCAGATTTCAAGGGACAAAAGTGTCAAATTGAGGAAGCAATAAATGCTGCAGGTCATGATGTTATCTTCTACCTCCCATTTGACTGCGAGATTAATTTCATTGAGTACCTTTGGGGCGCGGCCAAAAGGTATATACAAGACAATTGCAAATATGATTTCAAGTCATTACAGAAGCTGGTTCCAAAGGCATTAGATTGTGTCCCAAATGGTTTAATTTGGAAATATGCAGCTAGGTCTGAGAGGATTATAGAAGCCTACCAGGCATAGGTAGTCTATGCTACACCAGAATTTGAAAAAGGTTAGTTTATACCAGATACTCTTCTCATAGGCGTGTATCCTCTTAGTATATTTTACCTCTTTCTGTGCCTGTATTCTAATTCTTGTCTCTTGTTTTGTACCTTGTATTAAATGAGAATTTGTAAAAATAATAATAAAATAAACATTGCCTATGCCATGGATTGAACACTAGGCCTTCAAAACTATCTTTAATTATTTTTAACCCTTTGACCTAGCATTACATGATGCAACGCCTCTGGTCCACCCTTTAGATGCATTGCACCATACCATACCCGGCATTTCTGTTTTTTCAGTAGTCTTGCATTGTTTGTTAACTTAGTGATTATGGAACGCAATGATCTATTTCTTGCTATGCGGAGCACAACCCCTCCACCACCACCCCAACCGCGCAATGCATGATTTAGCTCTACTATACAGGGATATCACAAAAGACCAAAAAGCTCGAGAGTGAGATTAAAAATGATAAAAGCAAAACGCAATTGAAGAAGATTAGCAATGAGTGAGTCACGAATCACTACTCCTCCACCCATCCATCTGGTTCAAAACCCATTAGCCAGAAAAAGACTCGTAACCACACTATGCTTCCGTTTCCCCACCTCCACGGCCACCACCAGCGCCTCTCCGACCACGGCCTTTCAACAAATCCAGTACAAAGCTCAGACTCTTACTCCGCCCCCTGCTCGTGCCTTCGTCCCTACGTTTCTTGACGCTCCCAGCAACCACAGCCTTTAGCTGCGAGCCGGCTACGATCGGTCCCGGGAGCAGGGAAGAAATTGAACGGCGGTGGGAAGGTGTGAGGCTGTTCTTCCGGCTGGCTTGGGGTCCGTCGGCGTGAATGAGATCGGAATGCATAGCGTCCGAGAGTGCCATAGAGCGTTCGGTCATTGCTAGGGAGGAACTGGAGGTACCTCGTGAAAGTTGTGGGCGGGTTACAGGGTCTTCTTCGAGAAGTGGCGGAAGGGTATGGCGGGCGGAAGAGGCTTCATCCTCGCCCTCGCTGCTGGAACTGGTAGTGTCCTGTCCGTCAAGGTATAAGGATTTGTCCCTCCGACAGGGTGTTACTCTTCCCCGTTCTAGCACCACTGCAGAATCAAAATCGCTCTCGTAGTCGGATTCGTCATCCGGGTTCCTGGCCCTACTACGGCCAGAAGAAATTATCCATACCCCGTAGAAGGTGAGCAAACACCCAGAGACAAACTTTAGCATTCTCTCCGCGTCGACGGTTTCAAAGTCTCTGTATAATATGGCTGATCCCAGGATTACGGAAATGGTAAAGAGAACGAATTGCGTTGGGATCACTTGAGTCGAGTCGAAGCGTTGGAGGGCGCGATTTACGTATTTTACCTGCAGGATTGCAGTTGCGACTAGGACTGTAGCGAAGAGGTATGCTATTGGGTAGGTGAAGATTCGGTAGAAGGATGAGGAGAGGAGGGATGATATTCCCTTTGTTGAGAGGACAGTGTAGCCGCCTACCTTCTGTTAGTCACCCCATTGCGAAGGAGGACAAAGGGGGATACCGAATAACCCGACAAGCCCTAGGTCAATGAATATGTACTTTCTCCCATACCTTGAGGAGAGATACATAAACAGTGCAATAAGGCCACATGTAATCCCAAAGTAAACTTCAAAGGCGGTTTGCGAGATGGCCTCAAGGATCTGATCAGGTCCGAGCTATATTTCGCGACGACACGGCAGCCAGTCAGAACGCAGGCGGGCTAGAAAAAGAAATACTCGGATTAAGTATCGCCAACCTTGACTTCCTCCTTTTCAGCACTCCAGACCACGGTTACGGCGCCGCAAACACTGACCATAACGCCGATGAGATCCCGACCGCGGAATGGCTCCTTGAGCATCACGGGTGCGATGACGCAATTTGAGATTAGCGCTACGACACCGAGCGGGGATACGATACTCGCGGGCGCGAATCCGTAGGCAAGAAAGTTTCCGCATTCCCCGATGGACATGAGGATCAGGCCGAGCCACCAGTATGGCGATGAGAGGTATTGGTGGTCCGGGGGGCGTACCTCTTCCTCGCCATCTTCTTTGGAAGCGGTGGAATGTGAACTGCGGGGAATGAGTAATGATGTTTCATCCGGCGGCGACTCGTCATGTCCAGAGTCCGTGGAAAAGTTCATGGGCTCCCGCAGCCCACAGGCGGAATCCCTGATGAAAACCTCCTCATGGTTCACATCCTCGCGTGAAAACGAGGGGAATGAGGTCTCTCCGTTCCCATTCCCGTGCCCGACTCGACGAGAAATAAGCAAGCGCCGTCGGCTCCTTCTTAGAAACTTCCTCCGCCGCTTCTTTGCCCGCTCTAACCTGACGTGCGCGTACTTTTGAATATTCAGTGCGAGCGAAATTAGAAGGTTCCCGACGATAGCTACGATGATACCGATGAAGCTGGACCAACGTTTTAATTTCTCCTCGTCGTCCTCCACCCGTCCCCATGCTCCAAAAAAGTAGGAGGGATATTGCGTTTGCGAAGGCAGGGGCAAGGGGGGTAGATATGTTGACGGAGACGGCGATGCAGATGTCATGTTGGGCTTCGCATATGGTAGGTGACGCTCCAATGCAGGGTGGTGCGTAAAGGACTGGGGTAGTGGTGAGGATCTGCGCGAGCCGGACAAGTCAGCGGTGCAGAAGACGGTGTAGTCTCGTCTGCTGGGGTGTGTATCTTACCGCAGCTAGCAGGACGATGGCAGACTCCTACGATCACGATAGGGAGTGGGCAGACCGACAGCAGCGGTCGCTGGAGAGGGAGGAAAGAGTGGTTCCTTCTCCCCTCCTTCCAGAAGTTTGCATTTCCCGGATGAAAGTTATCCTGCCAAGACTTGGGATGATTAGTCAGTTGGGTGTGGCAGCGGGGATGGATGCAAGGGAGATAAGATTGGGTAAATCGAGTGACTCCCCGTGGATGAGCGGGAAATAAGTAAGGGGCTTGTAAATTATGATGGAGTGGATTGGACAGTGGTGGGTTTCCAGATGTAAATTAAAGAAAGTGAAATAATTAATACTACGTGAGAAAAGTCTAAATGTATCAAGCAAGAAAATGAGCTCATAAGTTGCTATATAATCCAAACACCAATATAGGAAATTCTTCCGACATGCTGTGTGGCTTCGCATCCATTCTCGCTCAACTAGCCGCTGACTGATCAAGCCCATCAACACGATCCATGAGAAGCTCCGGCATGACGAAACACACACCACCTCAAATACCGACACCACAGCAATCACGAGTGGAAAAGAAAAAGAAAAAATGTGATAGGAAGTTCCATGCCTCATACTGTACGTAGCATTGATTCCGGGTGGAGAGAGAGAGAGAGGAGAGAATAAGTAATGTCACAATTTCCTCATCCCCACAAGCAGGTAGAGCACCGTAATAGGTGATTAAAAAGGAATTTCACAAAAAAACCAAAAGAAATTAAACCCCTCTAGCAAAGACATTCCAGACAGTCGCAGCAGGCGTCGCAAGCACAGCAACAGCATAGTGTGGCAAGTCTGCTCTTGTTCGTCAGTATCGTCACTATAATACTGTCCCCCCTATTCGGGTATGTGTGAAGGTATCCGACTCACATTCCAGCGCAGAAACCACCACCGCCGCCGCCGCCGCTCTTCTTTTCCTGCACAGGGGGAGGGGCCTGCTGGTAGACCATCTGTCAAGCCATAGTCAGATTGTAGGAACTTTGACGATTCGGGATTCGGTGAGGGGGAGACATACTGGCTGTGGCGGGGCGCCCTGAGGAGGATAACCCTGTGGCGGCGGGTATCCGGAAGCGGCCTGAGGAGGATACTGAGGTTGGGTGTTGTAATATTCGTTTGAAGCCATTGTCGTGTGGAATTTTGGTAGAAAAGTGTATGTATTTCAATGAATTTCTCGCGAGCGCAGTAGTGTAGAGGGGACGGGGCGAGTGGGGGACGGGAAACAATTTATATGGTCTTCCTCACAAGATCCCCTGGCACCAGGCGCAGACTACTAGTACATAGCAGTTAATGAACTGGGTACGGGTACTGTACGTACCATACCAATTCCACATCATCCCTTGATACACTCACACCACACAGGTAGGAGAGGATGCAACTGCGTACGCGTCCTCCAAATACCGTAGCCCTCCGTAAGAGGGCGTGGTGTGAACCAGTGAAATCCGTCACCAGACATGCAAACAGGCTAGGCTGGATGTGGATGTGGATGTGGAATGAATGGATTGGATTTTTGTGATTGGTCGAGAATTCAACAACTTCATACGTGCTGAGTCATTTGCGGTCTCAAACAGCTAATTTGAGGCAAAGAATTTGGAAGCGTCTCACATGGTCCAAGGGATCATGCCTGTGCCGACTGGGTTAGACCAAACTGATTGGCTTGGTGAGTTCCTCTTATCCGGCCAAGTCGGAAGATCAACCATCGCCAAGCCAAGCCCGAAAGCTTAACATTCGATGGGTTATGCTGGCAGCTGGCCATGTCTCAGTTATCCAAGATACCGGCACCCTGCTACCCTACCCTACCCTCCCCTCCCTATTCCAGTGCCGTATTATGCGGGTAAAAAATAAAATAAAAAAAGGGTTATGATACCGTACCCTTTAATGACTAATCCACCCTGCCGACCGTACCGTTAATCCTGTTGCGATAGAAGATGTGAGGTATGAATGAGTGAAAAGAAAAAAAAACCCCCCCCCTTCGTCTCCAATCCAATTCGCCCAGAGATATGATATCCTGCCGATCACCCATAGTTTCAGCTGTCAGTGCTCTCGGCCTTCTTCGCGGGGGGGCGGAGTCTTTGCCTTCTCAGAGGCGACGCTGGTTATCGGCGAGCCCCATTCGCAAAGACGTTCTCTCCCTCATACATTTGGGAGATCGAACGCGCCCGGTTTTCGCAAAGACTGCGAATTCGAAATTATCCACCTTGACGTGGAGTGCTCCGCCGCGTAATCTTCTCATCGTGAAGAAGAGGCACGTACCCATCGTGAGGAGTGCGCTAATATCGCTGGCAAGGTGAGCCTTTCTCTCTCCCTCTCACCCATCCCACCAATCCCTTGGGCCGACGAGAGTTATCTTGACTGATAAAAAAGACATCTGAAAGCGAATTACCCATCCACAAACATCATCCTAGAACCATCCACAGCCCATTCTGTACATCATGAACTGGATTTCCCAGTCTACACACTCCCGCCCTCGGAAAGTACCACACCCTTCCCTTATACCCAGTCCACGTACCCTCGCACTCCGCAATTGAGCCCACGACAAACGCATATCTCACCACAACCGCCGTCACCACCACCACCACCACCACCACCTCAGCCCAGTACCTCGGAAAATGGGGGTGGGAGTAGTAGTGGGGGGGAAGAGTTAGGCCCGGGTGGGGAACGACTCTACTATGACAAAACCGACCTCCTAATAACCCTTGGCGGTGACGGTACAATCCTCCATGCTGCATCGCTCTTCTCGGCCTGTCGCATGGTCCCACCGGTGTTGAGTTTTGCCATGGGCACCCTGGGATTCCTTGGAGAATGGAAGTGGGAGGAGCACGCTGAGGCTGTTAGCGAGGCGTTTGCCGGTAGCGCGAGGGTGCTCCGACGGGAAAGGCTGAAGGTTGGTGTTTACGACTGCGATGGCAAGAGGGTTACCGGGGAGTGGGAGTTTGAGAGTATTGGCGGTGGGTCCGGTGCGCCATTTGTGCAGGCAGCGGGGAGAGTGGCTGATGATGATGATGACAGATGCCCACGCAATGAATGAAGTCAATATTCATCGAGGAAAGTCTCCGCATATGGCTATTGTGGAGGTATTTGTTGATGGTCGATTTCTCACCGAGGCTGTGGTTTGTCCTCCTTCTCTTTATTTCTATTTCTAGGAGACGTACTAAGCCCCCAAGGCCGACGGCATGATCATCGCCACACCAACCGGTTCGACGGCGTACTCCCTCTCCTCTGGCGGCTCCATCATCCATCCATCCGTATCTTCTTTACTCCTAACACCTATCTGCCCCCGTTCTCTATCCTTCCGTCCACTAGTCCTGCCGGCAGACTGCGTCCTCACACTCAAGCTCTCGGCCAAAAATCGCGCGGGAAAGGTAGAAGTTAGCGTTGACGGCCGCCGGTGGGGCGGGATCGGGCGTGGCGAGGAGGTGAGAGTCTGGGCGGAGAAGATTGACGGTGAACAGGGTGGTATTCCATGCTTGAAGGGGAGGATAGGAGGGAAGGAGGATGACGGTTGGGTCGGTGGTTTGAACGGGCTATTGAAGTTTAATTATCCGTTTGGTGAGGAGGAGTAGTTGGGTCGTGTATTCTCTCTGAGGATCGGGTGCTGCGAATACAGGATGACTCTTGCAGGATGGGGCACTACTGTGGCATGTTGGACGCGAATGAAGATGGTTAGCCCTCATAGGGGACAAGCGCACGAGTGAGAGATTGTGAGTGTTTGGGGGTGTAGTAGCTGGACGTAGGTAGTTGTGATACGAGGATATCTGAAATGGTGTTGCAGGCCCCTCGCTTACTGATGGGGGGTGTGTGTTTTTGCCGGAGCGGTGGAATTGTTGGCAGATTCCACCGGGAGGCTGGTATGACCCATGGATACAGGATGCATCGTCGCACGAATTCCACGATACCCAGCTGTAACTCTTTTGTTTTCCCTCGGAACCCCCGTTTCATTCCCGGGAAATCTGCATTCAATTTATCTGGCGTAGATCCGATGCCGGCATCTAACGCGTGAACCCCAACGAGCGGGCAAGCCACTTCACCCCCTGCCAAGCCTCGCCAACCATGTGCTTCCCCATTCCCTCGACCTTCCTGCAAGCTCCTGCCTTGCCAACCAACTCCCTCTCCTAATTTACAAGCACAGTATCATAAACCGTCACTCGTGATATCTTACCTTCCTCCGTCCTTCCCTGCCTGTCTACTCTTTTTTTTTCTATTCAAACACTTATTCTAATCCGCAGCAGTCAGTCTCACGATACATTCCGTCGCTGCGACCTTACAATAGACATTCCCCTTATAGATAGAGCTTATTACCGTACATACACCACACCACGCCACACACACCACTTTAAAATAAAAGAGGGATCAGCTGAGCACACAATTTCACATTTCTCTCTATACCGGCATATTATGAGGAAATTTTTCTTCTTCTAGAAAACGAAACCCCACTTTTCACTTTTTTTTTGCTTCGTGTACTGTATATCCTCAAGCCCGCGCCGCCGACCGGACATACATACCTACCTACCTACCGTATTATACATCATACCAAGAAACACACAGCGCCGGCGGTGAGCTAGGCCAAATCAATCATCATAATATTAGCATCACCCCCTCCCCCCTCCCGCCCCCTCTCTCTCTCCAAACCCTCGAAAAAAAAGGAACCAAAGGAAATCATGCCGAAACAAAAACCTTCATCGACGACGACGACGAGAGCGCTATACAAGGCGGCCGCCAGCGCACGCTTCTTGGCGGAGGACGTGCGCGCCGCATTGCTGATTTGTCCGCAATTACCGCACGTGGATGAGATCATCCGGGGGGTGGACGAGGTTGGGGGCGTGCTGGATGGGGTGTTGGGTAGACTTCGGGATGTTGGGGATGGGAAGGAGGGGGTGGCGGTGGAGAGGGGGGTGGTGGAGAGGTGCAGGAGGACTTTGGATGTGGTTGTTGGGGTTGTGGACCTTTTCCTTGGGGAGGAGGAGGGGGAGTATTAAGGGTGTGGATTGGGAAGGGGGGGGGTTGGGGGTTGTTGAGGGAAGAGGATGGATGTGGTGGGGGAGTTTTGGGAGAGGGAGGTGGTTTGGTTTGGTTGTGTTTAGCTGTGTTGTGTTTGGAGTTTGGGGTTTGGGGTTCTGTTGGAATGGTATTTGGGAGGAGGGGCGGGGGTGATGCGGAAGTGGGGCGGGGTAATGGGTAATGACCGGACGAGGGAAGGTTTGCTGTGCTCTATTCGAGTACTGCACTGTATTCTATAATGTAAGTTGTTTTTTTTCCATTGCTTGGTGAACTGCGCGCTGACGTTTTTGGAATGAAGGTTTATGATAACGATCGCCTCTCAGGCTTGTACTAGTACAATTTATGAGACTCTTATGATATAGGTTAACCACGGGTCTTTACTAGAGATAGTATGGTCATGGAGCGCTTGCTGTGACCTGACCAGTAGAAAACATCTCCGCGGGTGTGCGACACCTGCGCCGTTCCTAATCTCGGAATACGGTAGGGAATTAAGAAGTGACAGATACAGACGAAGGGATTCTTTTTCTACTCAGCAAGAGGCTTGATCAGGGGGCTTGCCGTCATGGCACGGAGATTGGAACCCTGCCCGGAGGTGCTCAATTTCTTTTCGAGTTAATACAGTACTGGAAACAAAGAAAACCAGGACTAGTGTATCTACCCTCCGAAGCGCAAGAAACTACAAGTCACCAACTATCACGGACGAGAAACCCTGCCTGGTAAAAACATATCACAATTCGCAATCAAGTCAACTTTTCTAAGCCAATTCATCAACCCTTCACCCAAGACGAACCGAGAGAAAAGAAAGCCCAAGTCGAAAAGAAAGTCCAACCTTGCCCGGTGGTCCGGCTATCTATCCACAGGTGGTCCTCCTCTTGTTATGCGCGTCCCAATTTTCTTTCGCCCATTGACTGTCTAAACCATTTCTCCGTTGTCCATGGTCGTAAGAAACGAGAGAGAGGTGAAAGGTTGTCATCTTACATAGACTCGCCCCTCCTGTAATATACATGACCTATTTGGCTCTGACTGAAGACAAGCACGGCCGAGTTTCCCACCCAAGCAAAGATCTATCAACAATCATTCATGCTCCCCAGAACGGTTCCCAACCAGCTAAAATATTCTAACTAAGCAAAGCCAAAATTTATCCGCAACAGTACTGTACTCGAGTACTAGTAGGGTCAGGATTCGCGGCGGCCCCCTGTGTGAGGGTTGGGTCATCGGCGGGGGGGCTGTCATTCGCGGCGAGGGGGTTGACATTGGCGGCCCGCTGGCTGAGGTACGCCCTCTCCCCTATCTCTAGCCCGAGCCAGGGGTTGTCATTGGCCAGGGGGGGGGGGGTCGGGATTGGCGCGGGGGGGGGGTTGGCGTTTTTAGTGGCCCGCCAGCGGAGGTACCAGCTCTCCCCGGTTTCCGGTATCCACACCCCGAACCCAGTGACAATAGTTGCTATATCATACCTGACCCATGCTTTGACCAAAATTCTGAAAAACACTCAAGAGGTTAGCGAGGGAAAAGGACTCCCTGGGACCCCGTAATTGCTGGGACGAACTGTCATGATCAACCCCGTTAGACATGGCACCGCGGCCGGTAGTGTATTATTTGTGATTGGGCCCGGTGGCATATTTGTAATAGCGGTTCGTGAGAAGAGGCAGTCAGGTGTAGGGTGGATGGTTCCAGGAAATGTTGTGTGTGGTGGGGTACGGGCAACCACCGGGTTGTGTTGTGGAGGGCAAAGGACGGCGTTGAGGGTAAACCAATAGCTACCCACACATGTTTGTTAGTCCTATTTAGCTCCCGCACCTGGGAATGAATAAGTTCCCTCTCACCTCTACTACGTCCACCCATCCAACAGGGAGGAGAGGATGTAAGATGTTGGAAATGATGGTTGCGGAGGTAATGATTTATGGTGAGGATTTTACGCAGTGGAGTGAAACTGGTTGAGTAGAGATGAAGGTGGTGATTGATTGTGATAAGTTGATGGAAAGGGAAGGCTTAAGGAAAGTTGTGTATAGGAGGAAAGGTGTGAAGCGAGGGAAGACAAGAAGAAAGGAGATAACAAGGAGGTAAAAACATTTTCATAGGCTTGCGCGTTCTTTGACTAGTGCACACCTATACCACTGCCTTAGGGTGTGGACACATCTCGCACCAAGCGCGCCTATTGAACTGTTTAGTTTAGTAATAAATTTTGATTGAAACACGTTGGGGCTTATTCCAACAGGAAAGATCATCTAGTAGTATCGAGTGATCACCTATGATTTTCAATACTGGGGAAGGCCGGTGTCTTAACTGCTTTCTCAATGAGAGATATTTTTGAATGTGGATCGGTGGCGACAGCAATTCTCAGCTTTATTTACTCACTCATGGGTTATCGAAGTAAAGACAAAACTCCCAGTTCTTGTAGCCTCAGGGCATCCCACACTCCCTGCATCCAACTCTTAAACCTTTTTCACCACTTTATTACATCTTCCTGACCGCTTTCTCTTCGTAGCTCCTCTGGATTCATTGATTCCAGTGTTCTCAATGGGGTAGTGCGTCCATCTTGAAGATGAACTGAAGTGGATGACGTTGAGTTGTCCTGGAATCATGGCCCTACCCTCTCCAGGCTAGATGTCTCATACCAGCTGTCCTTGCCGTCCCCCAATGTCCCCCCACAGTTCCAGGTGTTAAAAATCGCCAGGGATCATGGCCAGTTTCCTATTCTTTTCCTATTCTTTATTTTATGCATCTGTGTTATGTTTGATACCCTATTGTTTCCTTTTCTTTTGGTATTCTTCCTTGCCAATAACTTTCTTTTTCTACTCTGCCATAGCTTGGTTCTGATTGATGGAGATACAGATGGAAATGCTACTTTACGGTAACCAAGGGTGCCGAAATTGTAGCTTCACAATAGTTGATCGCATAAAAGACTTTGTGTTATAGCAGGTTCTTGTGCATGAGAGGCAATTAGGAATTATGGGGATAGATCCTGCGCTCTATCATTATCCTTAGGGCCCCAATATCACTCCAGTCAACCCTTGGCTTCCGCTAATCATAGGATATTGAGGGGTACACTATCCATACAAGGGCTCATTCACTCCAGTTGCTAGAATAGAATCAGGAGCTTCTGTTATTATTGTTCTTTACATATCTCTACTTCTGCTGGGCATGTGAAATTATTGAAGGATATCATACAGAGAATACTGAAGTAACCCGCAGTCCCTCCGCAGTCCCCTGCATCAATTTATGTCAGTCTGTTTCTGGTCGTGGCCTAATCAAATGGAAACCAAGCCGGGTTTAGGTACCCAAATAGCCTACACGGGCTACTGTAGAGTCTGGCCATAATATATAGAGATAGTTGCCAAATGTGATGGGCCACAGGAATATACCACTTTCGGAGCAGTTGCGGATTATTTGGGAAGTACATACAACCCGGCTTTCTAGCCAATTGAGCAGGAGAAATCAGGTTTGATTGGGAGTTCACTGGCACTTTGATGTTTTTTCACTTTTTCTTTGACATATATAGTGGCACCTGGATAATCAACCTCTTTATATTGAATCCCAGGCTATCAGTTGCAGTGTCTGATAGCCGGACATGTGAATTTATCGCAGTGTATCATACAGTTTTCTAGTGTGAACTCTCATAGAAAAAAATTAGTAAACGAGGCTCTGAAATTTCAATTCTTTGGATTGATTCTAGCTAGGTGCGACTGTAGCCCGGCACTGATTTGAAGGAGGGGGTGGAGAGCGGGAGATAGTGGTGGAAATACTACTGCATTACCTGGTTTCATTCGCCCACCGGCAGTATGTTGAAATAAAGTAGGAGCTGAGGCAAAATATTAAATATGGTCGGGGGGGTCAAAAATAAGCCTAGATTTTGCCATAAAGGATTACTCGAGTACTTGTACTTGAAGGCATTTTATCTGTTTCGTGACAGATTACAAACTGATATTTCAACTTATCATAATATGAGTGTGGACGATAAGTATGATACTCGAATAACAGACTGTCACGTGTCTTATCTAGGCGCACTGTAAGAAGAACTTGCTAAACTTTTCTTATCAGACCCACGTGACAGCTGTATTTATTGGCCGCGCTGGTAGTGAACTTTTACCCTTATTTTTATGGAAGCACCCGGAGTAAGGTCTTAAGCGTCAATTCACAAGGAGAATCTTATATAATGAGCAACACGCGCCTCAAAATCCCCAGCCTTCAGCACCTCTAAGTGATTCTTTCACCATCATACCCCCTCTCATCCCGGCCTTTTTGGTGCAGCTCAGTGGGCAATCTCGGAAACCTGCTTAAATTTTCTAAATTCGCAGGAAGTCCAAGATCGCGACCAGTTTCTCTTCAGGACTCCAACGCACACCATTTCTCTTTCGCTAAAGTACCCTCCGTTTAATCTCCAACCCATACTCCTTGTATTGTGGAACCAAGGCAACAAGTAAGCTTTCAGATGCGAAGTTGATTGCACTAACGACTGCGATAACCAGATATCAACTAAAATACTCGTTAAGGCAATGAAACTTTATTCTGGGGTATTGGGTTCAATAAAGCTTGCTGGTTCAACGGTTCACACATGGAATTGTTTTAGAAAAGCCAACATTGCAGCCAGCTCAGTCAAGGTGGAACGCAGTGTTATCAGCCAAAAGGGCAGCATGGGTAATACACCGCTCGGGTGTGCTGCTAGGCATGGGCAAGAGGGAGTAGTGAAAATGCTTCTAGCACGGGATGACATTGACCCCAACGAGTCAGATATTAGAGGCCTAACACCGCTCTTGTGGGCGGCACTCAATGGGCATGAGGGAGTAGTCAAAATGCTACTGAGCCGGGGCGACACCGAGCTCAACGGGAATGATATGTTCGACCGGACACCACTCTGGATGGCTGTTTCGGATGGGCACTCGGGAGTGGTGAAAATGCTACTTGAACAGGATGACACAAACCCTAATTGCTTCGATAAGCACGATGTGACACCGCTTGGGTTAGCTATCTCCAATGGGGACCTGGGATTGGTGAAAATGCTACTTGGTCGGGATGACATTGACCCCAACATGGTAGGGTGTCTGTTCGATGGGATACCACTCGTGATGGCTGCTAAAAGAGGGCATGAGGGAGTGGTGAAACTACTACTTGAACGGGGTGATATCGAGCCCAATAAGGTAGCAAGGGACGGCCAAACAGCACTCTGGTATGCTGCTTCCAGAGGGCACGAGGGAGTGGTGAAACTACTACTTGAACGGGATGATATCGAGCCCAATAAGGTAGAATGGTACGCCGAAACAGCACTCTGGGAGGCTACTCACAATGGGCACAAAGGAGTAGTGAGATTACTACTCGATCATGGGGGGGTTAGCTATAACAGGCCAAGCCGGCGTGGGCAAGCATCCCTCTCAATCACTGCTAGATATGGCCATGTTGAACTGATATCCCTACTACAGACTCTAGCAGATGCAGCCCACAAAACTACGGAAGCCCGCCGAGGCATTGGCCTCGTTACAACCTTCCGATATCGGGTTAATAGCCAACATATGGATCCCACAATAACCGCTACTGCTCAAATCTCCACTTTTCTTTTTTTCCTCTGTGCCCCTTCCCTACTCTCACCCTAGAAAACCTTTTCCTAACTATTAAACCCCTGCTTTACCGGAATTTCTATCTTACCTTCCTCGGCGAGCCTGCAACAAAAATGCAACTTAAAATTTCTCTTGGTTAGTGGAAGGAAGTAACATACAATGGGAATGCACATAGTATTTATCACGCGCCTGCCCGACACTCAATCTGTATTTTTCTCAAGGAGTTGGGTTGAGAGGTGAGAACTTCTGTTTAAAATCCGGCCCCCAGTGTCATATACGGGTCATCACTGTTATGTTGCTATCAGCTTGTGTGGGTCAAAATTTCCATTATATTTACTTTAATGGCTCTTTGTTCTTGATTGTTCAATCACTTTTTCTCCCATCAGTTGTTTCCCCTTTCCTTCACTTTGAATTGTAAACGTGAAGGTTGTTTGCATATCAAGGGAAAAATAATTGATACGACTGTTCCCTACACTTGTGCAAAATGATGTAACAGCTGGCAGTTGGTCAGATATCATGGTGACTAGTTTCCATTATGGACATGGTTTAATGGAGATTCTACTTTTCTATAAGGTCCTCTGAGCATGAGTTTTGTAAGGGCACGGAAGGTGCTATGGGGGCAAATTCAGGGGAGATTGATTCGGCGGCGATAGGTGCTCATGGTGTTCCACAAAACCCCTTGTCTTTCTCTAGCTTGTAGCAGATCCAGGAGTTGACATGCTCTACCGTCCATTATCCACAATATCTTAAACAGCTAAAAACACATATATTCCCTAACCTTTAGTCATAGTCTTGCCTCTTTGGACACGGTCATTAGAGTGTGGAGCGACTGTACTCAAGTGCTATTTCCCATAACCAGTCTCAAGTCTTGACTTGAGGATCACCACTAGAGCCCAAGTTGCCGTACCAGGATATTAACCCCCCCTCCCAGGTCAATACGTATGTATTGGGGGGAGGTGGGGGGTAATGGGTCATGACCGTACGAGGGAAGGTTTACTGTACTCTACCATACTATACTGTATTGTATAATGTAAGTGTTTTTCCGCTGTTTTTCGATCTGCATGCTAATTTTTTGGAATGAAGGTTTATGATAACGATCGCCTCTCATGCTTGTACCAGTAGGACTTATGAGACTCTTTTGATACAGGTTAACAACAGATCTTTACCAAAGATAGTATGGTCATGGAGCGCTTGCTGTGAGTGGACCAGTAGAAAACATCTCCGCGGTTGCAAGATCTCCACCAATCCTAATCTCGAAATACTCTAGGGAATTAAGAAGCGACAAATACGGACGAAGGGAGTCCTTTCAACTCAGCAAGAGGCTCGAGTAATGGGCTTGCCGTCATGGCACGGAGATCGGAACCCTGCCCGGAGGTACTCAATTTCTTTTCGAGTTAATACGGTACTGGAAACAAAGAAACCCGGGACTAGTGTATCTACTCTCCGAAGCGCAAGAAACTACAAGTCACCAACTATCACGGACGAGAAACCCTGCCCGGCAAAAAATGTCACACAGTTCGCAATAAATTCAACTTTTCTAAGCCAATTCATCAACCCTTCACCCAAGGCGAACCGAGAGAAAAGACTCTAAAGCGAGAAGAAAGTCCAACCTTGCGTGGTGGTCCGACTATCTATCCACAGGTGGCCCTCCTCTTGTTATGCGGGTCCCAATTTTCTTTCGTCCATTGACTGTCTAAACTGTTTTTCCCTTGTCCGTGGCTGTATGTAACGAGAGAGAGGTGAAAGGTTGTCACCTTACATAGAATCGCTCCCCCCCCCGTAATAGACATGACCTATTTGGCTTCGACTGAAGACAAGCACCGCCGATTTTCTTACCCAAGCAAAGATCTATCAACGATCATTCATGGTCCCCAGAACGATTCCCAACTAGCTAAAATATTCTAACTAAGCAAAGCCGAAATTTATTTGCAACAGTACTGTACTTGATTACTAGTACGGGAGGGGGTCGGGATTCGTGCCGGCCCTCTGTGCCAGTGTCAGGTCATGGGGGCTGTCATTCGCGGCGAGGGGGTCGACATTGGCGGCCCGCCGGCGTAGGTACAACCTTGCCCCTATCTCTAGCATCGACACCCCGAACCCGGGGTTGTCAATGGCCGGGGGGGCCGGCTTTTTTGGTGGCCCGCCAGCGGAGGTACCACCTCTCCCCTATCTCCGCTATCCACACCCCGAACCCAGTGATAATAGTTGCTATACCCGACCCATGCTTTGACCAAAATTCTGAAAAACACTCAAGATGTTAGCGAGGAAAAAGGACTCCCTGGGACCCCCCTAATTGCTGGGATGAACGGTCATGGTCATTCCCCTTGGGTATAGGCACTGTAGTCGATAAAGTATTGTTTGAACAGGGTGGCATAGTAGTGATAAGCGGTCTATGGGAAGTACGCAGTGGTTAGTAGAGTGGATGGTTCTAGGAAATGTTGATTGTGGTAGGGTACGGGCAACTACCTTAGTTGTGTTGTGGGGAGCATAGGACGGCGTTGAGTGTAAACCAATAGCCACCCACACATGTTTGTTTGTCCTATTGAGTTATCAGATGCTCACACCTGGGAATGAACAAGTTCTCTCTCACCTCTACTACGTCCACCCATCCAAGAGGAAGGAGAGGATGTAAGATGTTGGAAATGATGGTTGTGGAGGTAATGATTTATAGTGAGGATTTTGCGCAGTGGAGAGAAACTGGTTAAGTAGAGATGAAGATCGTGATTGGTTGTGATGATTTAGCGGAAGGGGGTCTGAAGCGGGGGGAGGCAAGAAGAAAGGAGATGATAAGGAGGTGAAAACATTTTTATAGGCTTGCGCGTCCTTTGACTAGTGTGCACCTATCCCACTGCAGCCTCAGAGTGCGAGCATATCCTGCACCAACTGCGCCCATTGAACTGTTTAGTTTAGTAATAAATTTTGATTGAAACACGTTGGGGCTTATTCCAACAGGAAAGATCATGTACTATCGAGTGATCGCCTGTGATTTTCAATACTGTGGAAGGAATCCGGTGTCTTAACTGCTTTTTCCATCAAAGACATTTTTGAATGTGGATCGACGGCGACGGCAATTAAACGAGATGCCAGGAGTTCCGCCAACGAGGACACAATCGCACAGCTCAGGGGCGGGGAGGTTCTCTTCGTTCAACTGTAAACTCTCTTCTTGGTTCCTGCGGATGCATCGAGCATGACAGAATTCAGAAGAAACTGCTCAAAGCCTATCAACATCTTTAGGTTCGATAAAGCAAGGGCAATGGTTGAGTGGTAGGAGGACGGATTTCTTTTTCCTCAGATTCAATCATTGTATTTCGCATAATTATGGTTTTTCTTTCTTCGCCTTCAGGAAGCATTTATCAGTAAGCAAGAGCTTGATATCACATGACCGGTGATCGCTCCAGAATAGGCTAGTATTCCAGATTTTAATCTGGACTGGAAAGTGTCACGTGGGTCTGATAAGAAAAGTTTAGAGCAAGTTCTTGCGGTGCGCCTAGATAAGGCACGTGACAGTCTGTCATCCCCCCTACCGCTGAGAGTTGTAAATTTATTTATCGGCCGCGCTCGTGGTGAACTTTTATGGAAACTTCAACCACTTTATTTAATTCATTCAATACTAAATTTACTCCTTCTTTGGATGCATTTATTTTTATGGAGGCACCCGGAGCAGGGTCTTAAGCGGCAATTCACAAGGAACCTCTTATTTAATGGGCAACGCGCGCATCAACATCCCCAACCTTCAACACCTCTAAGCGATTCTTTCACCACCATCATATCCACTCTCATCCCGGACTTTTTGGTACAGCTCATTGGGAAATCTCGGAAACCTGCTTAAATTTTCTGAATCAGCATGAGGTCGAAGATTGCGACCAGTTTCTCTTCAGGACTCCAACGCACACCATTTATCTTTCTCCAACGTACCCTCCATTTAAGCTCCAACCCACACTCCTTGTATATACTTCCCTATATTGTGGAATCTAGGCAAAAGGTAAGCTTTCAGATAGAGCAAAGTTGATCGCACTAACGACTGCGATAACCAGATATCCACTAAAATGCTCCTTAAGACAGGGAAACTGTATTCTGGGGTATTGGGTTCAATGAAACTTCCTGGTTCCACGGTCTACATTCGGAATTGTTCTAGAAGAGCCAAGATTGTAGCCAGCTCAGTCAAGATGGAAAGCAGTGTTATCAGCCAAAAGCGCAGCATGGGTAATACACCGCTCGGGTGTGCTGCTAGGCATGGGCAAGAGGAAGTAGTGAAAATGCTTCTAGCACGGGATGACATTGACCCCAACGAGCCAGATATTAGAGGCCTAACACCGCTCTGGTGGGCGGCACTCAATGGCCATGAGGGAGTGGTCAAAATGCTACTGGGCCGGGGCGAAATCAAGCCCAACCTGGCAGATCCGTTCGACCGGACACCGCTCTGGATGGCTATTTCTGATGGGCACTCGGGAGTGGTGAAAATGCTACTTGAACTGGATGACATTGACCCTAACTGCTTCGATCAGTATTGCGACACAGCGCTTGGGTTGGCTATCCGCAATGGGGACCTGGGATTGGTGAAAATGCTACTTGGTCGGGATGACATCGACCCCAACATGACAGGATCTATGTTAGATGAGACACCACTCATAATGGCTGCTAAAAGAGGGCATGAGGGAGTGGTGAAACTACTACTTGAACGGGATGATATCAAGCCCAATCAGGTAGATGAGTTCGGCCGAACAGCACACTGGTATGCTGTATGCGATGGGCATGAAGGAGTGGTGAGATTACTACTCGATCATGAAAGGGTTATCAATAACAGGCCAAACCCGTATGGACAAACACCACTCTCAATCACTGCTAGATATGGCCATGTTGAGCTGATATCCCCTTCTGCAGGCGCCCACAAAACTACGGAAGCCCGCCGAGGCATTGGCCTCGTTATAACCTTCCGATATCGTGCTAATAGCCAACATATGGCTCCCACAATAACCGCTACTGCTCAAATCTCCACTTTTCCCCTCTTCCTCTGCGCCCCTTCCCTACTCTCACCCTAGAAAACCTTTTCCTAACTATTAAGCCCCTGCCTTATGGGAATTTCTATCTTACTTTCCTGAGCGAGCCTGCAACAAAAATGCAACTTAAAGTTTCTCTTTTCGGTTGGTGGAAGGAAGTAACATACAATGGGAATGCACATAGTATTTACCGGTATCACCCGCCTGCCCGACGCTCGATCCGGATTTTTCTCATGGGGTTGGGTTAAGAGGTATGATGTTTAAAATCCGACCTTCACTGTCATAGGAGTGTCATTACTGTTATGTTGAGATCAGCTTGTATGGGTCAAAATTTCCATCATATTTACTTTAATGGTTTTTTGTTCTTGATTTAATCGCTTTTTCTCCCATCAGTTGTTTCCCTTTTTCTTTGGTTTGAGTTGTAAGTGTGAAGGTTGTTTACATATTAAGGAAAAACTAATTTTATACAACTATTTCCTACACCTCTGCAAAGCGATGTAAGAGCTGGCAGCTGATCGGTAAGATATCATGGTGATTAGTTTCCACTATGAACATGATTTAATAGAGATCCTACTTTTCGAGAAGGTCCTCCGAGCATGGGTTTGGTAAGGGCAGGGAAGATACTATGGGGGTAAATTCGGGGGATATTGATTGGGCGGCGATAGGTGCTCATGGTGTCCTACAAAACCCTTGTCTTCCTCTAGCTTGTAGCAGATCCAGGAGTTGACATGCTCTACCGCCCATTGTCTACAATATCTTACTCAGTTAAAAATAGATAAATTCCCTAACCTTTAGTCCTAGTGTTGCCTCTTTTGGCACGGCCATTAGGGTGTGGAGCGACTATACTAAAGTTATTTCCCATAATCAGTCTCAAATCTTGACTTGAGGATCACCACCAGAGCCCACGTTGCCGCACCAGGATATTAACCCCCCCCTAGTTGAAGATATACCTATTGGGGGGAGGGGTAATGGGTAATGACCGGACGAGGGAAGGTTTACTGTACTCCACTAGTACTCTGCTCTACTGTATGTACAGTATAATGTAAGTATTTTTCCGCTGTTTTTCGATCTACTGTACATGCTGAATTTTTGGAATGAAGGTTTCTCTCTCCCCACTGTAACTGACCCGTTTTCCTAAATTTATTGCTTGATATCTCCATCGAGGTGCACCACTACCCGGTCCGCTGATTCCGCAGCTACAGCAGGTGGAATATTTCCCGAGAGGAATCCGTACAGTAGTCAAACTTTAGACTATAACTTACCACAATAGTCCCTTCACCCAATTATCCACCGTTATGCCATCTACCCCATATCCTACCTCGCCCCATCCCCCAAACCTTAGCCACCTCCCGGAACAGGGTCAGTATTAGCACGATGGCTTATCTCCCCAACTTCCTCGTCAAGTCTTCTCAAAATCCCAATACATCTCTCGAGAGCCTTCTCGATCCTCTCCAATTCCGGTCGCATTTTTAGTAACTTCCCAGACAGTCCATCCAGTACCCCGAGCATACTCTGCACAGCTTCAATCTTCTCCAGGACTTCCGGAACTTGCTGGTGCACGGAGAGGGTGTGCAGGATCGAGCGGGAGACTGATCTGCCAGCGGTTATTGAACGGCGGAGGCCGGCAGCGGCGGTGGGTGGATGTTGCATACTGATATTCGGGTGGTTATCCTGCGCTCGACTTTAGTGTTGTGAGCGGAGTGCTATGGATAAGTTTGGTAGAGGGGTTTGAGTTCGGGATGTGGGGTGGGAGTGGGGGTACCTGGGTTTATAGAGGTTTGTGATAGGAAGACTATCAAGCGGGGGAGGAGGTGGATACGCTTCTCGCTAGGAAGCTTTCAAATTGCAACTCTACATTATTAAGGGCAGTGGTGACTGTGAAGAGCGTTAACCTAAAAAAAACACTCACCCAGGGTTAACATTTTTTCTGAACTCTCCGTTCCCAAATGACAAATTATCAATTCTCACTCTCGGGGGCGCAGGCGTAGACGAGAATCCAATGTTTTCTTTCTTTCCTTTTTAAAAGAAAGAAAAGAAAGAGAGAGGAAAACATAGCTGCTCAGGATATGAAGATCTCAAACATACCCTTTCTTGGGGTAGGTAGAGTAGGTCACAGCGCCCTCGGATGGCTTGAAACCAGGCTCCCACGCTCTTTCCCTCTGTCTACTTACTCTGGGTTGAACTCAACCAACAAGACTTTTTCTAACGATAATAACACCACTCCAACTCAAAACCTGCTTCCGAGGTGCCTGAGTGGGAGCGTTCGCTTTTGCGAGGGGGTATGCAACAGAAGTTCTCGGGATTGAAGGTAATGCAGGACAAGAGTGGTTATTTGTATGATAACTAGTTTTCACAGAGAGGGGTTTCAAGTCGGTATAGGGTGGAAGATAGTCCGCCTCACGAGCCTAGGCCTGCTTGTTTGTTAGAACGGGGTCGCGTTTAAAGGGAGTAGCCGGAGATAGGGTTAACCGAGCCTGCAGGTACCCTGAAAATGCAACTTCGGGAGAGTGCTAGCCCACTCACTACTACCTCCCAGCATTTCCTTCCGGAATTTGCACATTGGGCTTTAAGTTCTTGAATTCTGTGGAGGCTAGTCGACCGAGGCCTATTAGATGGCTACTTGATCTAAGCTTTATCACCCAAGGTATCCAGAGCGAAGAACAGATCGCTGTGTAGGGATGTTAGGGTGCTTGCGTCCTCGGGACAGGCTATATATCCTGTCCGCAAACGAGCTATAATGGTACGCGAAATGAGCCTCTCCTTTGGAACAAGAGAAACGGTGCACCATTGACGGCGGGTTCCTACTTTTGATTATCGGATCGGGGGTAGATGGAAGGTTGCTGTTAGCGTTTTCAATAATGATTTACGAAGCTCCTAGAGCTTTCCTACTCCCAGATGAGGTAGGTCAACCCTCTCAATTCTCAAATGTCGGAGGTCACACCACAAAGAGGCTGGAGTCGAAGTGTGAAGTAATGCGACTGATCAATGTAAAAGAGAGAGAGATAGGTAGATGCTGTCTTACTTTCTCGTCGATTGACTCGCCCCAGCCCCTGTACTGTACCTATTGCAATGTGTAGCATGAATACATATCAATATGACTGCTATAATTTCCTAGATCCTCATATCCCAAGTGGCCTGGCAACCGGCCGAACATATCTCTACTGTACCTATTATATCATCACATTGAGGCAATAACTCCAACAGCAAACAACTAACCCAACAGAGTGATAACCTATAACTCCGACAGAAGACAGTAAAAACAACTCTTCATCAACTCCCCAACAATCCGACATCCACCCTCTCTACAAAAAAGCTACTGCGCCCCCCCTCCTTTTCAGCCCCTCTCTAAATACCTCATCTTCGACATCTAAAAACTCTTCAATAACTTCCTGCACGCTAAATAGAACATCAAAACACCTCTCCACAACGACATCCACAGCTTCGAATTCAACATGACGGTTTTCCATATTCTCCGCGAGCTGGTGGAGAATATCCGTCACCTGCACGACTTCCACTTCAAATGCTAGGGCATTAGGCATCTTGTAACATATTATCAGCGCGAGGCTGAGCTCTCTTCCTAGTGCCAGGGCCTCTGCAAATTTCTCGCCGAGGGGATTGGGGGATTGGGGGGTGGTGGTGGTTGTAGAGGACATACTGTTATGACAATATTCTGATACTCCTCGCTGTGATTGTTAGGATTTCTTTGTTTCTGTGGGTGGGCTCTGGATAAGATATGAGGGGGTGGGGGTATTTATTAGCACCTATTGTTTCCCCTCCCTCTTTTTTTTTTTCAAGTCCCAAGGTGACCTGTGTCTCGGCCTCTTTGGGCTCGATTTCAAGACTGGTAGAGTTTTGACGGGGAGGAGTGTTGAAATTCTTTTGACAGTGACCTGTTGGGGGAGTGTTTTTCTTCTTCTTTCAAGTTTCTTGTCTCGATTAATCTATGGTGCTTCCGGGTGTGTTGCTTCCGTTCCGGATGGGGAAGTATCATAATATATTGCAAATTCCACTGTGCTTGGGTATTGAATTAGTACAGTGGCCTATAGATATAGATATAGCAGTTAGACTACTCGAGTACGTGCAACCAAAAGATTCACAAGGTCCGGCAAGAAGTTATGGAACAATTATTTGAGGTTAACCAGCTAAATACCGTATATCCCTATCTATTCCGGTTGATGGATTCCTGCCCTTGCACCAAATTTTTCTTATCAGGCCCACGTAATTGTTATATCTATCGGCAGCGCTCTTAGTCTATCGCCGGTTGGCAAGGCTAAGCACTCGGGGCAGGCGTGTATCACCGTCAAGCAAGCACGCTTTTTCACTCGGGAAATTTAGATCTAAATATGCAAGCCCAAATTGTTAGATATTGTGAGTTGCCCACCCGAAGACTATCGCTTAGTCATGGAACTGCCTGGTGGTCATTGGCGGCAGTTCTCCCTTGTCTTTTCAAATCTTCTTTCGCTTGCTCTTCACCAAGTTCTCCTTTTTCTCTAAAAAAGAAAGCAAAGATCAATAAAATTGAAGTCCCAGCTCGTTTCTCATTTGGCCTTTCATCTCTTTCTCATTTTCATCCTTGCGCTTTTTCTAATCGGGGGGTATAAGATACCTTAGAACCCCTTCTAACCAAAACCGTAAAGAATGATATTTGAAGGCAGTCGGAAATAAAGAAACAAATGAAATGATAGGAAAAGGAAGAAAAATGTAAGGGAAAAAGCAAATAAATTAGCACCGGTACTCCACTTCCCCTGCTTCTGAGCAATAAATATTCACATGGCTGGGTTGAATGCATAAATTCTCATAAGAGTTCCTGCTATTTTTGCTTACCAAGACATTGAAGAACCCCCCCAACCCTCATTTTCAGAGGCCCCAATTCAATCCCCCTTCTGACCCCCTGGGCTCCATATTCGAACGCCTTCTTTTCAAAACTAAGTACCGACAGTCCAGGAATAATAATAATAATAATAATAATAGTAACAACAACAACAACAATCTCCCCCAAAATTTCCCAGCACCCTATACTCAATTTCAATTTCATTCTTCATGCCCCGCCCGTCCCGCCTCCTTGTAGCTGGGCTACCTGCTCCCGGGGGGTGTCCCGCTCCTGGGACACCGCTTCGATATCTCACTCGAGAGCGGCAATACGGCCGGCTTGTTAAGCTTCGTCTCTCATCTTCTTCCTGAGCACCCCCACCCTCCCCCGAACCAGCTCAAGTTCCCGCTCTTGGCCGGCAACCCGCCGTTGAAGGTTGGCGACATTCTGGCCAAGAAACGGACCCCCCTTGACTTTGCCCTACAACCTGGACCCGCTGTTCGAGGCCCCGATCCAGAGCAACGATCTTCCCTTCTACAAGAGGGATCTGCTCAAAGCGACCTTGAATTTTAGCGAGCTCAGGCTGTAGAGCAATATCAACGGGGGGGGGGCAGGTTGAGGGTCGGCGGTCTTGCCCCTGCCCCACGTGGTTGTCTGGCGCCTTCTCAGAGTTGGGGATAGGGCCTGGGAGGACGGTGGGCAGGGTAGAGTCGAGGATGTGGGGGGCAGGGACGTGGGGGCGCGGGGATCCGCAGCCTCTTGTTCCCGGGGGGGGGGGGGGGGCATGGCCGGGGGACCGGCATTCGGGACCCCATTTTTGAGGGAGGGGTTGCGCTGGCGACCCCTTCGCTAGCGGAGCTACCATCTCGGCCGCAGCTACCAAGACCCCAGTAGCGACGGTCGATATAGCGGAGACGTGTTTGGCTTAAAATGCTGAACAATATGCGAGAGATTGGTGAGGAAACAGGATTCTCTGGGACTTTCTAATTGCTGGGACAAACCATCATTGCCGTTGAGCATGATCTCGGAATTCGGGAAAGCATTTAGGGTGCGGGAATGTGTTTGAGTTTTAGATCGATGCATCCGCAGGAATGAAAGCTGGAAAGCCGTAAGACAAGTCGGACAGGGTGAATGCCATATACCTGGAGGCTATGGGCAGTGGGAGTTTGTCTTTCCTTTGTTAGCACGGGAGTGAGTAAGAGGGAAGGGGAGACGAACATGGAATAGCATGGGCATGTGCGGTGGTTCATGGAAGGATAGGAGGTCAACGGGAGAGGGAACGAAATGGATATGTTACGAATTGTCTCAAATCAAGTGAACAGAAACGGAGGTTATATCAGATGGTTGTAAGAAGAGAAGGGAGTCGTTAAGAGAAGAAAAGAAAGGAGAGAGAAGAAAAGGAGAAAGGGAGGAACTGTGTAGAGAAGCAAACATAAGAAAGGCATCAGAGTGTGGGGATGCATAGGCGGCATGTACGGATGCATTCCCGGAAAAGTAGGAAGCAACACAGCGCAGCAGAACCTTTCAAGCAATTAAGGAGACCAACGGAACGGCCCCTGAGAGTGACTTTAGAACTGCATTATAACAGAATACAGGGAAGAAAGAAGACCGAACCATGTGATTTGTATCTGGCATGCTTATCCATCCTCCGCTTTTCTCTCGCATTATATTCGGCCATATATGTAAATACTCATGTACAATATGTCAAAGTTGACTGAAGCGGATAGTTGTCAGAAATAAGGAAAGTGGATACATGAGGGACAAGGAGGCATAACGGCATATGTGATCTCATTTGTTCTGGAGATTAACGGATTGATGGGAGGGTTTATGGTCATGTCTTTCCTTTCCTACGGAGGCACGTAGGTAAATGGGGTTATGCATGAAGAAGAGGAGATCGACAGGTGTGGGAAGCGATAGAATGATTGAGATAGTTTTATTGTACTTAAAGTTATATAGACTTATGTTTGGCTAGTTTTATGATGACCAATGAATGAAGTTTCAGATTACACCTACCTAATAGTTGGTACTAGTCTACGAGTAGTTCGACCGCTTGACCGTTAAGTGATTTATCCCCCGCAGAACAATACACTTATACCGGTAGCTCCTATTTGAGTCCTAATCGGCTAGAAAGGAAACCGCTACGAAATGAGCGACAAGAAAAGATAAAGATCCTGTGGTATCCGGTAATCGCTTGTGACCAGCAACACTAGGGGGGTCGGGAGTCTTAACCGCTTCCGCTATGATAGTAAGGTAATGACTTTTTGAATGTGGATCGACGGCGGCGACGAAAAGCCAAGACTGATGGTATCCGAAAGGGTTTTTGCCAAGTTCATTAGGGTTCGAACGGTAAGGTAGGGTAGGTTACCATTCGATACTATCCCATAGTCTGTCGGGTTGCTGCGCCCAAGAAAACCTGTTAAGAAAATACCGAATCTGGCCAAGAGAATAACGGGATCTGGGAAGTTTCCTGCCCTAACTGGAAATAAGTTACCAAGGGTTTCAAACTGAGACTTGTGCAACCGGTTTTCTTGGGCGCAGTGACAGACTAAGGGATACGGTAACGTACCGTAACGTACTGTCAGGCATGCAGATGGCCATGCGGTAGATTACGAGCGGAGGAGGTTATCTGTATACAGAGGACTGGAGGGCTCCACGTCATGTATTTATACCTCTTGCTTTCTTGTACCTCTTAGGGAAGAACAACACCCCCCCTCCCCACCTTATACGAGAGACCTCCCACAGTACCGTAAACTTACCAGATTCCGTTTGCCGACTGTCATAAAGCTTCAGGTCGAGACCTTGGAACTCATGCCATTGCCAAGAATTTCTAGCCTATGTACTCGGGCTTAAAATAAGTTATGGTACATTGGTGGCCAAGGTGACAACGAAGGAATACCAAAGTCACCACAACACCCTCCGATGAACACTCCAGCAATGTATCCAAGATGAGGAGGAAAATCATTTTCAAGGCTGATCTATATAATTCTGGTTCACTTTGCTCTTCTTTTATATTTTATATTTTTTCTTGTTGATATATTCGTGATAGAGATCATATTTGTGGTCATTACTAGATAGGGTTGCAATGCTCTCTCGTATGTACCATAACTTATTTTAAGCACGAGTAGCTGATATTTTGTCGGTTAGATTACCGTAGAATTCCCTAAATAAGCCGCATTGTGGAATAAGCTGCATAGAGCAACCGGCTAACGGCAAGAAAGGACTTGAGCGTAAACTAGTGAATACATTTACTGTCTCTTCACTCATATGCTAAAGGTCATAAAGCTTAAAGGCCAGACTTGGAACACAATACGTGGAGGAAGTCCTTATAACTACAACCTGTATATTAGAGGAAAGGAAAAGAAAAGGAAAAGGAAAAAGAAAATAAATACAGAAAACAGAATTTAAACTCAATCAGCACCAGGCAGAATCACATACACAGCATAATCATTAACCTCCCCTGTAGTTGCCAAAGCATCCTTCCCCCCTAACAACACCAAAAGCTTCGCCTAATCATCTTCCCCCAAAAGCTCCTCGCCCATCTGCCACTTCCCATTACTGCCAATTTCAAGATTACAATTGAGCCGATAACTCCAAGTGGTGTCTACCTGTAAACCGAACATATTCCGTCGCCCCATGAAATAATCCTCTGAAGTTGAACTATTAGGGTTATGAGCGATACCGGTATCCCAAAAAGTCCTGAAAATCAGGTCTGAAAGATCAGGATGAAGCATGTCCCTGGCATCACCTATCCACTTGGTAATCGGTGTTTGAAATATGGCTATGGTGGACAATCTTTACTACTATGTGGAAAATACTGCACAAGTACGAGGGGGTTGCGTTGCACGCTAAGTGAGTAGGAATTGTGGAGTATGAGAGCAGATTGGTAGGAGTTCTGGTTCTTATTACTTCTGAGTGAGATGGGCGGTAACTCCAGTATTTATACAGGAAGTGCGCTCTCCATATAACAAAGAAATGTAAGGAAAAACATAGTAAGAAACATAAGTGCGAACAATGTTTGACCCTGAAATCCTGCCAAGAAAATCTTAATAAATATGGGTAAATCTAAGATGGTGTGAGGAAATAATTAGGAAGAATTATGTATGATATGACCAAGTCAGGTGCATATAATAATGTATAAACAACCGTAAAAACCTGGCTTGAAAGCCAATCAAATCCGACTATTCTAGTGGGTTTCTTTCGGACTTTGTATGGGATGTTGAGTTGTTCGACTAACTTTTCGCTTAAAAGGAAACAACTGGCTCCTGAGTCCAGTAAAATGTGAATGTGAATGCGTTTGCCCTCAGCATCTAATTGGGCGGGTCCTTCCGGACATGAATAATGTTTGGAGAACTTGGTATCAGCCTTTGAGGGTCGTCCGGTTCTTCATTTTTTCTTTTAAAATGAGTTGTCTCGTTGACTGTGGTTGTTTATTACCGCGCCCGCGCAGTTTGGTCCAGAGAGCACTCGTCAGATAAACTTTCTGAATTAGTATTTCGGGCAGCCCACTACAAGCGGTCTTTACCTCCTGCCGAGGAGTTCCGAAATACCAGGCATTACCGTCTCACACAATTGCTCCACCTTGCGACTAGGCCTGTGCAGACTGTATCATTGACTTATTTCGTGGATCATTGGCGACTGACTGGGAATGACACCTTCGTCTGTAGCATTTTGATTTTAACCGAGAAACCTGTTGGGCCTTGGATAGCGTATAGGCTTAAGGTAAGCGTACCCTAGTCACTAAAGCCACAGCTCGGGTAATTATCCTTGCCCATGCTCTTCCTCATCATGTTCGGAACCCTTGTGCGAGAGCGGCACCTGTCTTGGTCTCAGGGATAGTTTAAACGAGATAGTGAGTTTGAATACCCGATGTATCCTAGCTTTTCACTTCCAGTGTCTTTTATCTATCCCCGACTGTGCAGCGTCCACTTTCGCTAGGTTCCGGTAATTTTGGGCCATCTTGTCCCATAGATCAAGGTAGAATAGTCTTGTCTCTATTGGCTAGCTTCCAGTGATACAAAGTCGGAAATTACCTCGCGTTTTTGCATCCTTCCCGGCTGTAACGACCCTACGATAGGTAGCTACAATCACTATCACCTTAGCCCAAATGGTATACCAAGAGGTAACCAGAGGTGGTATGGTCTCGTATACTTTATACAAATAGCTGGTAAACCTAGGATAAGCC